>Ga0325411_1000111_pt1 | contig 79176 bp, 43 predicted proteins | sample PopdelMetagenome_13_FD_206181 | JGI IMG/M metagenome (GOLD analysis project Ga0325411, IMG submission 206181) | Populus deltoides microbial communities from Bellville, Georgia, United States - Xylem-PdIQD-R4 | ecosystem: Host-associated > Plants > Phyllosphere > Stem > Wood/Secondary xylem... | reverse complement strand
AAAACCTTAACAAAAGAGGCTAGACGTCTAGGCCCAGGTAGGCCAGCATGCCTAGCCCATATTGAAGGAGGTTAATTGCACATGGGCCTATAAGGCCAAGCTTACATGTCTAGCTTTTTTTTTTTTTCAAATGAGTGGATGATGGGTCATTCATTATTTTTTTATTTTAAAACAAAGATGAAGATGACTTGTCTTCTACTAATATAATCTCTAGCCACTTTAGGTGGCTAAAAAGGTGAGCTATGCCTTATTAGACCCAAAATATCAATTTTAACCTTTCTTTTCTTTTAAAAACACTTAAGAAACACCTCTACAAACCTCAATAAAACCATATATAACCTAAAATCATTCTTTAATTGGTCAAAAAAACTAGGAAATCACCCAGATTTAAAAAGATGTTTGATCCACGATGTACCTTTTCCAACAAGTTAAACAGTAAAAAACATCTTAATAGAACTCCTTTCATTAAATGGAGAACTCATTGATCCCTTTTTTGTTGAATTTCGGCCAACCCACACCTTTCTCTCTTTCATTGTTTTTCAATGACTTTCTCTTTCCTCTCTCAAGCTTAAAGACTAAAATGAAATAAAATAAAGTTTTGGATTAAAAAATAAAATTCTAAAACTAAAATAACCAAAATGGAAAAACAAAAAAACTTTAGGGACTATATTTTTAAAACTCACACCTTATGTACAATTAAAAAAGGGGAAAATTACCCCTATCATCATATAGTTTAGTTGAAATTGCATTTTCCTATTGTGTTTTGAAAAATTATAATTTACATTCTAAACTTTAGTAAGCGCGTAACAATATGCATCCTGTATTTGACAAACCCAAAAAAAGTCAATAATCTTTTTAATTCACAACTTTGCCATTATTTTTCATTTAATGATTAAAGAGTCCTTGTTACGTTAAAATAATAAAAATGCCATAAATGGTCATACTTCAACTCCACCCCAAATCTGAATCTACATCGTCTATCTAGATCCACACATTAACATTTCATGATATAAAAATAAAAATAAAATCAACATCCTCTTTTATCTCTCTCTTTCTCACACACATGTATCATACATAGTTCAAGCTGTTGCTGACGCTTCTCAAGCTTTCTAAAGACATGGTTGCTTTTATTTATTTATTTTGTAATTGCTTCTCCCTCTTGCTAATATACAAGATGGAAGATATAATAAAAGATAATAACATATTAAACCAAATCAAAAGTAAACAGAAGATAAAACATCAATTACCATGCAAAAACAATTATTAAAATATAGCATGGTATATATATTAATTATTGACAAAAACAATTAAAGAAGTGGAGCACAACCATAACTACAACAAATAAAATGGGAGGACAAAGAAGAGGGCATGGATTAATCAATTACAATTCACATAATAGTCTTTTACTTCCAACCTAAAAAGGAGAACCCTGCTAGCCTTAAAAAAACATTCCTTTCCAAAGTGAATGGGCAGTAAGTGGAGAGCGAAAACTTCTCTTCTCCTCAACCACATAACCACAAAAGCTTTTAAATTTCTTTCACCTAAAATCCCCGAACCTATTTATCACTCACACCCTTTAAATTTAAGTCATTCTTTGCAATCCCTTATTAAGTTATAGTTTACAGTAATGAAATTGAATTTGAGTATCATGATTTAGCTATTAATTATTATTTGGGACCTAAAGAAGATGAAGAAACTAGAAAGACAAATTTGCACTTGGATCTTTAGTATTGTATACAAATATCATAATGGAAATCAAATATAGTACTAATTTATTTTGAATTCTTTTAAAAACCACCAAAAACGTTAAAATCATCACCAAAAATGCTAAATAGAGTTTCCTGATCATCCATAAACCTATTAATGGAATTGGAATTATAGGTTGATTTAGAAGAATATGAGGAAAGCTTCCTATTTAACAAAAGGAAATTTGAATAACTACCTGCATAAAAGATTCCACCACCCAATATAAATAATCACAATGAAACATGAATTCATGTGAGAAATCAATTTCAATAGTAATTTTATTGTTCAAATTGGGAGGAATCACAATTTCTTTATTGTTTGTCAGATGAAGAGAGAAAAAGAGAAATGATAAGTTTGGTGTCTTTGATTGTTATATATAAACGTATTGTGGTCATTTCATCATATTTGAAAATTTTCTTTGATCAAGTTGCAAAATGTATTTTTTTCAAAACTTAATAGGCAAGTGCAATTTTGAATAAACTATAGGATCTTATGAGTAATTTTCCTAAAAAATAAAAAGAGGTTGTTTTCATTTTAGTCATATTTGAAAATTTTCTTTGATCAAGTTGCAAAATGAATTTTTTTCAAAATTCAATAGATAAGTGCGATATTGAATAAACTATAGGATCTTATGAGTAATTTTTCTAAAAAATAAAAAAGAGGTTGTTTTCATTTTAGTGTTTAACTAGGCCCTCAAAGTTTTAATTATTTTTTAACAATAAAATTGCATTACATTATGCCAAATCAAACATTATTTTAATGTTGTAACATTCTTTCAAGACTAGAAGAACCTTACAGCAGGCTAATCAAAACAAATTAGTCCCAAAACTCAGTAAAAATGAAATTGAAAAAGAAATAGTGACCGAAATAGAAAATGATTCATGGAAAAAAAAAGTAAAAAAAAAAAAAAACACTTCTCTAATTCACATTCAAAGTGTTTTCTCTCACAATCTATAATGAAATTACTAGTTTTTTTTATAATTATAATTGTAATATTAATTAACATGAATATGACAGGGGGATACAATATGCTTAATAATTCCTTGTCAAAACAAAAAAAAATCTTTTGACATATACAAGTAATCATTAGCTCTTTCATAAATTCATCTTATGTAAAATTAAAAAGATAAATACAAAATTGTATTGTATCTTTTTAACTTTTAACTTTTTTCAAGTCTTCAAGATTTTCCTTTCACATTAGTATTTCAATCATATTGTAACACCCCGAGATTTCTTCATGATAAAAGTAATTTCATGAGTTTTGAACTTAAGAAAAATAAGAGTTTTTTTTTCAATATCTATAACGTTTTAGTTCCACACACAATGTACCACAATGAATAATAAATGGTTAAGGAAATAAATTAGCATTTGATGTAATAAAAATATAATGACTAAGAAATGAAAAAAATATAAATACTTTTCCGTTTTGTTACAACTCCCAGAAATTTAATAATATTTGAACTACTCTTAAAACAATCGTCTCGCAATAGAAAACTTCTTCTTGTCATTCATGGTAGGAGTCCTGCATAGAACTAATATTTATGTAAATTTGAACAACTATAATTACATAAAAGTAGAACCACTGATTCCCTACACTTTTATGATATTGTTAGGTTATAAGTTACAACATGCTCTTTGTCCGCAAGACCTCGACATGTTTTGTCCACAAGATCTCAGCTCATTGAAGTATACTGCACCTCTATATTTCCACAACTTCACTCACTTTTGCTCATGCTAGTTGGGTATACCACTCATCCTTTCTGAAATAGTTATCCCTTATCCTTACGCAGAATCACCCATTTATTTTACATTTTCTAGTAGTGAAATCGACCAATCACTTTAGTTCAGTCATCGTTATGCCAATGACCATCTCATTTACTCTGTTCGGCATCATCTCAAATATCTATCTTGAGATCTATGCATTCATCCATTCGATCACGTCATCCTGCTAACCAACATCCCAAACCTGTTTTACTATCCATCATATTTAATGAGAGTACTCCTCAATACTAATACCTCATATTATCACATCACATCTTCCATTCTAACAATTTCATTTCTAACACTAAATAAACACTAGTTCCTATGAAAGGAACTAGGTTCCCCTTCGATTTCATCAATTACAATTCCTTTTTTCCTGTCCAAGTCATTAATGCCTTACAACAACTTTATAGACTAAGACATCAACCCTTCAATCTAAACCTTCAATTAGAATTTGTGTTTAAAGCCTCGATCCTTAGTGTCCTTCCATTAACGTCTTCAGTAATTCCTGGACACTAATCAACAATATCACTCCAGTAAATAATACCATGTACTAATATTAACCAATTAATACCAAGTAATAACTCCTCGTTCAGGATCACCCTAACAAATCTATTCGGCACGTCCCAACTACTTAGGAACATTTTTTTTCTTAATCCAAGCCAAGAAATAATTTCTTAATTAGACAACCACTTTTATTCCTCCTCACTAAGCATTCGACTCTCACCAGGTAGTGATGCTCATCGCCTAGAACAGAGTATAATGTTGCAATAGTCAAAAAATAAGAATTATCATGACATCCTAATCATTTTCACGTATTCAATCACAATACATGTTTTTTTTTTCTGATAAAATGTTTTTCCAAAAAATGTTAAGATTTCACATTAACATTATACAACATATACCAATTATCTACTCGATAATTGCTTCTATTAGTAACCCTTTAACTAGAACACTACTCCCAAACATCCGGACAACTAGTTCCTCTCATTATGCTTATTTACCAGGCATCTATAACATTTACCCAAACTCAGCACTGACCCCAGGTCCAGTCCATTACTTCTAACCGTCCAAAAATCCAACTAATCAACATCTGACGTTAACCCCGTTACCGGGTCATTAACCCATTCATCCAATTACCGGGCATCAACCTCATCACCAGGTCTCTTATTTATTCACCCAATTACCGAGCACTACCCATTTACCATGCAACTAATTCATTTTCCCAATCTACCGGCACCAACCCCCTTTACTGGGCCACCAATTCATATGCCCAATTTACCAGGCACTGACCCCTTTTACTAGGTCATTAATTCATCCGTCTAATTTATTCTGCGCTAACACCTTTACCGGGTCACTAATTCATCCACCCATTTTCCCGGGCATTGACCCCTTTACCTAGTCACTAATTCATCCACCTAATTTCTCTGGGCACTAACCTCTTTACCGGGTTACTAATTCATCTGCTCAATTTCCCGGGCACTGATTCAACATATAAATTTGTTGCAATTAGCACAACCACAATATACATAATAATATCACAAAATTACTTTATTATCAGCTTTAAAAGCATAACACACTACAGTCTTCCAAAAATATACAATATTGTTCATATCAATTATTACAATCCTTCAATTAGTTCCATCACAACCAATTCCTCACTAAGCAACTATAACTTTTCAATTTTCTTAATAATAATATCACATCAATGTTTGTATTTACAATAGCATTATAAGAAAAATTACAATATCTTAACATTCATAAAATTTTCTAAATAGATTAGATGTCGAGCACCTACCTGCAATCTGGTCACGGAATGTATGACCCTGATGTTGTCCTCCCGTAGACAACTCTCCTGTAGCAATAGGAATTATTAAATCACTTATACAATTATTTCTTTCCAAAATAATTTAAATTTATTTTTCCATCATGAAATTAAATTTAAACTTCACATTCATAAATCACTAATAAACTACTTCTAATTTATATACCCATAATAAATTATTTTATTTATAAGACATTTATCGCCATGGTTTATCCAACTAATAAATTGGTTGTATTATCCATTCCATGACTTCAATTCCACCCTTTTCCCTAATCCTTATGTATTACAACAATGAGATTAAATAAGGATTTTGTCACAATTTAACAATCAACTTTAACAACCCAATTCATTTATTTTCATGAACTTGGCCAAACCTTTATAAGATGGAAATTAAGTTTTTTTTTTCATCCTATTTAATTTGCAATTCAATCCTTCTCGCCATGTTTCTTAATGTATTTCAACACTAATTTTATCATTACCTATATCCACATTCTATCCTTTTATTTCTTTCCTCACTTTGCTAAATTTCTTAGTTTAGTAAGGATGATATATTTTTTTTACATCCTACTTATTTATGCATTACTTAACCGCATTAAATATATTTCCATCCACACTAAAATCCTAACTTAGTCCAATTCAATTTTCTTCTTCTTCCATTTAGCCTTGCCGATTTTTATTTTTTTAACATCCAATGAGGGATTAATTTTTCTTTGATTCTAGTTTTCAAAACCTCATCTAAGGTTAATTTTATTAATTTAAGCATGGTAATTTTTCATTTCATCAATCATATACATTCCCTATATTTTTCTACCAATGCCAAAATTTAAAGTAAAGGGTAGCATGCAATTTCTTCAACTTTCTACTCAATTAAACACTAACCCATTCAATTCTCATGCCAACAAATAAAATTTCATCATCATATCACAAATTACTAAAACCAATATGCTAATCACAAAGTTCCATAATCAAGCACATCATCACCCAAGCATACATGTATGAAATTTCTACATGATACACAATAAAATCATACTTACTGCTAATATAAAAAGAAATTTAATTAGAAGAAACCTCAAGGTGAAACCACCCTTTATCTCCCTCCTTCTTCTTCCTTTCTCCACACTTTATTCTTCCTCCACAAGCTTTAAGGATCACTCAAATATTTAGTGTAGCTTCTTAATTATCTTAACTCTCCATAGTCATACATTATTTTCAAGAATTGATAAGAGAATTATAGAGAATATGTAAGAAAATCCCTAACTCCCCTTTCTCTCCCTGTAACCCATTGGACACCCCAAGCAAAATGGGATTTATATAGTAAAATTTTTATTATTTGCATTTAAGCCCTTGCCTTTTATGTTTAAATTTATCTAGTCCCTATGAGTCATTTTCTTTTTTCTTTTGGTCGGCTGGAAACAGCCCTTTAAAGGCTGACTTTTCAGCTAATTTATACCATCTTTCTTTTAATTATATCACCATGAGTCTCTGGTATTTTTTTTACCCGGTTACCAATACTTTTTCATGCAAATTTTAAAAATCACCAGACTTAATATTCTAAAAATTCTGAAACTTTACCCCATGGTAAAATAATATATTAGAATGATCCACGCAAAGTTTCAACTCAATTTGTGAATCATATTAAGAGTTATGCGTGATAGCGCAAAATTGGTCAAATTGCGATTTTTCTAAAAACTCTCAATTTTTCTAAAAATTCTGAAATTTTAACCAAAGCTAAGAAAATATATTATAAGTCTTCACGCAAAGTTTCAATTTTTCTGACAACCTGATCGAGAGTTATGAATTTTTAATGTAAAACTAATCGATTTATGATTTTTCACCCAAAAATCAAATCTCCTTATTTCATCCCTGCCCAATCATTTTACTGTCTTCTCGGAGTCACTTTACTTTATTTATTTTCCATTTTTAGTCATTTACAGCTTATTTCTCGTGCCACAACAACATTACCGATTTCTCGCTGGTGTTGATACCAACACTTTTCATACCATTCTTTTCTTTTTGACCAGGAGTTGACACTTATTAATTTTAAAATTAGTGGAATAAGTTCATGTGAGCTACAAATTTATATAAACTAATAATTCCTTAAACATGAGGAAACATAAAAAAAAAAAAAACATAAAACGATTTAACACCTCAATCTCACTTTAACCCAATACTACCATCCAATACAAAGACACTCAAATTTCAATGACTTTATGTTTTAACAAAGATATTATATAAATTATCTATTAGAACTTATTATTCTTTTAGTTGGTAAAATATCAAATGACTTGTAATTTTATGCTATTGATTATGAATAAATTCATGAAAAGAAAATCAACTTCATCACGAGTTTCTTCTTTTATTTAATAATAGGTGTTGATGTCGTGCAAACTTAAACCCTTAAAATTAATAATTTGTAGTATAGACAGTAAGGGTATCGTATCACAAAGATACTAGTATTAGAACTTAACTACTCAATCAAGACAAGCTATTTAAGTTCAGATTAAAGAAAACCAAGTAAAATGCATGAAATATGCTAATCTTATGAAATCAACTAGTATGCAATTTAAACGATAAGTAATTGAAAAGAGGATTTTATTTATAATCTAAACTAACTAAAACCAATTTAGAACGCTAAGAAAATGAAAGAAATCAATTCTGAAAATAAAAAGGCATATTCAGAAGAATATAAAATATATAGAGCAAAAGGCTTTAACATCAATTTTAAGAAAGTGTTTCTTAAGTATAATTAAACATCAATCATTGAATTAGATATGTTTTTTTAATCCGATTTGTGTCATAAATAAATCAACTTTTAAAAAACAAGTTTTTCTATATATCCTTACATTTTAGTTAATCTAACAATCCTAATAAGGGTTTTGATGGTTTGTTTATCTTCTTCTGTTTCACTTTTCCTTTCTTTCTTCTTCTACTGCACCAGTCGGCCCCTAGGTTACCTTTTCTTTCATGGTTTCAGTTGCCACCCTTCTACTTAACTCTCCTTCACTCAAGTACCCAAAGAAGACAATATGCAGCTGGGTTTGATGGTTGATTCTTTGAAAGAGAGGGAGGCTGTTTCAGTAGAGCTGCAGCTGATTTTGGGGGGAAAGATCTAGGCTCCTTTTTCTTTCCCAATTCACTACTCATTCTACACTCATGGGGCTTGGCATGCAGGCTGTCTGGTTCGGTTATCTTCTTGGAAAGGGTGGCTTATGCAGCTGCAATGACAGTTGCTATTTTTGGGAAGAGCAAAGGTCATTTTCTCTCCATTACTACATTTATACCTCCTTTAAAAGTGGAGGGGGTTTGGCAGGTTGATTACCCTTGTTCTTATCCCTATTTAGTTCATCCTAGGGCTGGTCATATCCTGCACAGTTCCCATTAGAGTAGGCTGGTTCTACTCCCTCATAATTCCCCTTAGAGCAAGCCAGTCCATACTCCTCAATTCTTCCTAACATGGGTCGACCCTAGACTAAATTTTCATCGAGGTTTTACAAAATGCATGGATTCGTCAGCGTATATAGCTGCTATGCGCTATTGACTCAAAAATCATTAATGAAAACTGTGTCGCTGCCGATTCAAAAATCGACAACAAAAACTATGTCACTACCGATTTAGAAATCAGTGACGTAAACTGTGTTGCTGCCGATTCAGAAATTGATAGTGACGATGGAGTCGTTTTTTGCTTTACTTCCTTTTTTTCTTGGGTGTTTACATGTTAACATTCAAAAATATACATGCAACTGGATGACAAGACGTGCTTATTTAAAATTATTATCGGCTATTACATTCATATCATGTTATTGCAGGCAATTGCGTGCAAGAAAAGAACTCCAAAAGCTTTAACAAGAGGATAAAGAATTTTTCATTAAACTTGTTGGTGATTCGAGGATGAATCATCTTGAATAAAGAGGGAATGATACAATCCAAGAAAGGTTAAATTCAGATTTTGTCGTAAAATTTCCTACTATCCAGTTTTATGCTTTTGAGCATAACTGGAAATCCAATCGTTGGATCAAGCTAAAATTTAACCTAAAGTTCTTAGAGGTATTGGTTTATATTGGGGTAAAGTTTAAGATGAATCAGTGTTCAGGAAGGACTTGCGATATAGGTCAGAACAGGTTATATGAATTTTGTTATTCACATTCTTTTGACCAGTGGACTTTCTATTTGGCAAGGATCCTTTTTCTAAAAGGATGTGGCAGCTTGTTTTGAGAATTTCCTAGTTCTACAAGAATGTGTAATGAGCTGAAACATAATTTTTGAGAGGCAATGATTCATTAATGTTCCAGAATCTTTTTGTTATAAAGGTTCCTTATTCATCCTAGCTACACAAGGAAAGAAGGGCTGGTGCTATTTAATGATAGATTAGTTATTTTTATTATTTTCTTTCATATTTGAGTTTAATTAATACTTTGTCTTCAGCTAGGATCCAAGACTTGTTTAGATCAGGTTATGAGCTTTTCAATTTAGGATTTTTGGGTCAGTTTTGAGAAGACCTCATATAAGTCCACACAAAGGGTCCATTAGGGTTAATTTTTCAAGAACTATTTAAACTCATGTAACCAAAATTTCAGCAACCATTGATGAATATTACTTCTGAATTTTTTAGTTTTAACGTGTGAGAATGATTCTTGCATTTTTCTCTCAGTTTTAACGTGTGAGAATGATTCTTCCATTTTTCAGTTCTTTAATTAACTGAATCTAACTTATCGAGGATTAGCTTCGTGGTGTCATTCTATTTCATTATATTAGTGTTAATGCCTTAGAGCAGGTTACCATTATGTCACACTCTTATCAAACCTATTTTAGCTTTCTGAGATAAGATCTCAATCTTGATTATGGGTTGCGTGATCACGAGGTTCGCATCAAACTACATGGATCAGACTTACCCACTTGCTATCTAAAATAGGGTAGATTACTCTAGAATCCAAAAGCGTTAAAATCTCAGTATTCACTACCTCTATCATATACCAATTTAGACTCTTTTGTATCTCTCTTATTGGCTTTGAGTTCTCTTCCAAAAGAATATGATACAAGTGGAAGGGCTAATTCCTTTAATGTTAGCCAAAGCCCATCCAATTATAGTTTTATGGCCACGAAGCATGTGCACAAGTCTCATATATTGCAGATATGTCAAGTTCTTTGCAATAATCACAAGTCTCATTGTTACCTTAAGAGATATACTTTAAGTGATCGGAAAAATGTTTCAATTCAAGTTCAGGTGCCTAAAAAACAAAAGGTAAAAGCCTCTTGTAAGAGATAAGTGAATCATAAAAAAACCTTGTTATACTTATGCAGCATGGTTTGCAAAACTACAATGCCATAACTAAATCAATCAAATCATTACCAACAGTTGACCTTCTTTTTGTACAAGTCGAATCCAAACTTTAGCTTATCGTCACTTTTAATTTATCATCACTACTCAAATCAAATATTTATTGCATAAAAAACTCTATAATATCTAAGCAAAAAACATAATTTACATCACTAGGAAATCACATGGCATTAAAAATATTGAATTTAACTATTTCACTATCAAACTCCATAGTTAATGTTCTCACATCCACATCAATATTAGTTTTAGTTGTCCTAAGGAGTGGTCTTCCTAAAAGAATGGGTGATGAATTAAGTGAGTTGCATCTTCCATATCAATAATGTAAAAATTAGTAGGAATTATCATACATCCAACTTGCACTAACACATCCTCAAGCACACCAATAGAATAAACATATGAATTATTAACAAGTTGAATAATAATACTAGTTTTGATTAAAGGACCAAGGTTAAGAGTTTCATAAATAGATCTTGGCATTACATTAATTAAAGTTCCTAAGTCTTACATAGCCTTTTAAAAACTTATATTACCAATTTGGAAAGGAATAAAAAATGAACCTTTATCCTTGTTTTTGAGTTAGAGTTTCTTTTGAATAATAGCAAATACATTCGCCCCTATATTTACGGTTTCATTACTTGTGAGTTTCTTATTCATTTTTATTGTACACAACTCTTTAACAAATTTTGCATATCGATGGATATGCTTAATTACGTCGAAAAGTGGAATATTGATTTCAACCTTCTTAAACATTTCTAAAATCTTTTTCTCTTGCTTCTTCTTTTTTCATGACCTAGAAGAACTTAAAGGAAAATGATTGATTTAGCTTAAAAGAGGTATTGCAAGGTTGAGAATCTAACTTGAAAGGCATGAAAATTGGTTTGATTATGTTTAGAGAAGTCTTATAAGGTTCAACTACAAGTGGGGAAGTTTTAGCCTCAATTTGCTTTTCATCCTTGAAGTCATCAATGTACTTTTCAAATCCTGCCAATGATTTTTCACTCCTCAATGTTATAATGTTTTCATTCTCCCTACTAGGCATAACTCGCAAATGCAACTTTCTAGAACCTTGTGATTCCAACTTACCAACATCATTAACAAGTTGTCCTACTTGTTTATACTTGTTTATCAAAGTTTTCCTACTTGTTTATCAAAGTTTTAGATACTTGACCTTATTTCTTGCTAAAATTGCATCTTATTTTATTGCATTATCAAGGTATTAAAAGCAAATGATTTTATCATCTCCTTCATATCACCCATTGGCGTGCCATTCTTGGATTGATTCATTTGGGATGGTGGAAATCTAGTTTGATATTGGATATGTCTTTGGTTATCATCTTAATTTTATGATGCAAAACTACCTCATTGATTCTCATATCTCAAGTTAAGATGATCCCTCTATCTAGGATTGTAAGTATTAAAATATGGATCATATTTGTGTTGTGGGTATGGGATTATTCCTATAACATTAACTTGATTTGTGGAGTCATCTTAAAGAGTTGGGCAAGAATCGGTAGCTTACCCTTACATCATGCAAACTTCATAATTTTTTAACTTGTTGTGAGTTATTTGTCACAAAAGAACACACAAAGGATGTAAGAGTATCTAATATTTGCTCAAAGTTGGAAGAATTTACCTCATTAACGCATTTAAATAGTGCATCAATCCTTGTGCTAAATTATTGAGTATTGGCAGTCATGTTGGATATCAATTATGCAACCTCAAGTGTTTTGTTCATTAAAAATCCTCTACTAGATGTGTCTATCGTGCTCTTATCTTATTGATTAAACCCCTCATAGAAATATTGAATGAGAAGTTTCTTAGAAATTTGATGTTAAGGGTAGCTAACATATAGTTTCTTAAATCTTTCATAATACTCGTGTAAGGATCTCTCATTCATTTGCCTTGTTCCTTAAATTTCTTTTCTTATACTAACTCTAGATGCAAGAAAGTATTTTTGAAAGAAATATCTTTACATCTCTTCCCATAAGGTCATGGGTCCAGAGGACATATAATACAACCAATCTTTTATCAATTCCTTCAAAGAGAAACCAAAGGCTTTCAACTTGATTTGTTCCTCTGTAACCTTAACAGGTTTTATACTTGAGCAAACAACATGAATTTTTTTCAGATTCTTATAGGGATCATCACTTGCAAAGCCATGGAAAGATGAAAGTAAACGAATAAAACTAGACTTGAGCTCAAAAGGAACATCAATTTGTGAAAAAATAATATAAAATGGTTGTTGGTTGAAGTTTGAAGTTTGAAGCAACGAGCTCCTTAAGAGTGTGAGGTTATTAGATGGTCATATTGGCATGTTCGTTTATGAAATTTGATTATGGTACTTGTTCAAGAATATATGGTATGAAGTCTTCTTATTGATTCACGTTCTCCTCTAACTCATTTGTCAAAGGATACGCATTTGTTGATGCATAAGTTATACGCATAACAAACCAAATGTAATCCCTTGTAACTCTTATCCTATCATCTTCTTGATCTTATTTGGTAAAATTTATTTAACTTTTTCTTTTTAGGTTGTCATTTTTCTTTGGAGTCGGAGTTGGATATATAACCTACAACTTGTAAGCTAAACTAAATAAAAACACAAGTTTGATTCAAGTAAACAATGATTAGTATCCTGACAATAGCGCTAAAAATTTGACAAATGTCAAAGTCATGCAAATTTAAACTTTTAAAATTAATTATTTGTAACATAAACAGTAAACATATCTTCTCACATACATACTAGTATTAAAACTTAATTATGCAATCAAAACAAGCTATTTAAGTTTAGATTAAAGCAAACTAGGTAAAAATACATGAAATATGCTAATCTAACAAAATAAACTAATATGCATTTAAATGATAAGTAATGAAAAAGGAGATTTTTTTTATGATCGAAACTAACTAAAAGCAACCTAGAACACTAAGAAAATAAAAGAAATCAATTCTAAAAATGAACAGGCAGATTCGGTATAATATAAAATATAGAGAGAAAAGGTTTTAACGTCAATTTTAAGAAAGTGTTCCTCAAGGATAATTAAAAGTCAATCATTTAATTAGATATATTCTCTAATTTGATTTATGATTATAAATAGATTAACCATGAAAAACAAGTTTTTCTACCTATCCTTACATTTTAGTTAATCAAGCATTTGTGCATCAATTAACCTTAATCACATAATAACCTTCATTAAGCAAGCAAGATTTAATTATGTGGTAGTATTGAGATCAAGATAGGTGCATGGATTCATGATAATTAAACATGCATGGGCGAACTAATTTAATCAAGACTTGTGTTTTCTAAGTAACAAATAATTAAACATGATTATGAAAATTAGATACTTCTGCTACTTAAGTTAATTAGTCAAGAATCCATCATAAACTAATCACTAACAATATATTTAAAACTAAAAACATATGTTGGGCATCGTATAAAGTTTCAGTCATTAATCATCAAATTTAATCATAGAAAAACACAAGTTATTCATATATCACAATCAAATTTAGAATAATTTTAAGCACAAATTCTTATGATAATTTAAAATTAAAGAGTACTAACCTTTTAAAATTAAAAATTAAGCTTGCATGAAATTCATGATTAACGTAACTTTGAATAAGGAAAAATAAAAATATTTTTTACAACCATAGAATTCCTCTCCCTCTCTTCTTCTATGTTCTGAATGTCTTACCTTTTTTTTTTTGTTTTTTTTTATTAGGGTCTATTATGTGTATATAAGGTAGTAAGAAGTGTCCTAGTTAAGAACTAATTCCTAATCAAACTAGTTTTAGGTTTGATTTCAAAGATGTAGTTCAATTTTATCTAAACAAGTTAATAGGTGTATCATAAATGAATGGAAATGGAACATTCCTAAATATTTGGATACAATTTCCACTTGATTTCTTTGGTGATAGTTGCAAAATAATGTGTGTCTATATATATATATAACAACTCATTAATTCAAAGGATCATACAAATTCATTATTAATGAATCTATCAAAATTTCAGCAGAGTTTCATCTATAATTATATCGTATCAAGTTATCAACAATTTCAAAACAAATCATAATTCAACACCACAATCATGTCCAACCATCTTGGACCAATACCATAATGTTTCACACAAGAACAAATAACATCCATTCTCCAATAAACAACATCCATTCTCTCAATTCATTTTTGTGATATTGCACATTGATTATAAAATTATTTGATGCTTGGGAAATCATAAATAGAGAACATTTATAGAAATAATAAAATTATCAAGAAAACTAAAACTCCTCTTGGTTTTACTGTTCACTTAGACACGGATCACTGTGGATTAGAGCAGTGTAATGATATGGTTTTCCTTACCAAAGAAACTTGCTAGGCATGCAATTGGCAGTGAGGTTGTCTTTTGAATACATTTGGCATTGAAAAAATAGTTCAGGTTGGGGATAGAATGGTCCATTCAAGTTTTTTGGGTATGGCGCTAGGGAATGGTATGATTGCCAAACACCTGGCATTGGGATCAGGCATATCTGTCAGACCAGTGCGTCTAGATCTGGCATCACACAAAGTTGTCAGACCCAAGCAAACATATCTTCATTATTATAAACAAATCATAACAAAAATATAATTTAACATTTTAGATCTAAAAATTCAAATCATATCTTCAATTTAAAATAGTTCATGTTTTATGTTTATGAATTTGTTATTTATTCAATAGAAATTCTATCTTCTATTATTAGTATGATTATTATTATTGTTGTTATTGTTGTTACTGCTGCTGCTATTGTTATTACATCATGAAATAAATAATACTTTATATAAAATATTTTTTATTGTTCAATTAAACTATTTACAATTCCATTACGTATGAAATACATCCGACAAGGACTAAAATTTCATTGGTTTCTCACGCAACAACATCAGGTAAAATATAATCAGGAATAAAATTAGAATTGCTATCAAATTTCTGCAAATGTTACATCATCAATTAAAAATAAAAAAATTTAATTTAATTTTTTTATTGGGTTGGACCTGGTTCAATGCATTTAGCTTTAGACCGGACCGGGTCCGGTCTGACCGGAATCATGCACAAATGTTCACATGAACAGTGGAGGCATGTCTCCACTGTTCACCACAGTGGAGATCTGCGGAGCTCCACACTAAAAGCAGCACAATGCTGCTTTGAGTTACCTGCGTTTGTAATGCAAGAATGATTGGGGCCCACGCATGTAAATCAACTTTTCATTTGTTACCAAACGTTTGTTTTTCGTGGTTGGCTTCAAACGCAGAAGCAACCACAGAAACAAACGACCACTAAATCTTCAAATTCATAAAAAAAAAGCACTTACTCTTTTACAAACACATGTCAGCTAAACTTTTCCCCCCTTTAAAAAATGAATATATTTCTTTCAAAACTCTCATAGTTTAACACCTTAATTGTTTTCCAACACTTCAAGTAATACAATTTTTACATGATTCATCAACAAATAATTCAAATAAACTCAACTCCTAACTTCCATTATTTTGGCTAAAACTTCAAAAGTATTCACGGGTAGATTTTTTTCTTCTCTTTTCCCCATGGTTCAAATCAATCATATTCATTATCATTCATTCCAACCAGTACTATTTCTCACAATACACTTGATTATTATCACAATTATTTCCAAACACTATTCCTATATACCTTAGTTAAAACCCTAAACATGACAAGTATTAAATTTTATTTTTAGTTCACTCAATTGAACCTTTACCCATTAATTAGTTATGTATATTATAATTAATCATCCATAATTTCTACAATTCTAACAATTTAACATAGAAATCCTAACATAACATAACACTAACCCTTTTCAATATTACAACCTATATAAAACCACACAAGACAAGCAGTTTGGAAGAATTTATTACCTTCCAATCTATAAAACAAACAAGAGGGTAGAAGCTTAGGAGACTCTTATTTTTTCCACTTCTTTTCCTTCTCTCTTTTCTTCTTCAAATCATCCTCTCCCTAGAGAAAACTTTTGTGTTCTTCAATTTTTCCTTGTCTAAAATTTTCTATAATACCCCTTGATCACTTAATTTAGCTATATATATATATATATATATATATATATATATATATGTTTTTAGGATGGATTTTTTCAAGAATTTTTTGCCAATTTTTTCTTTCTTCTCACCTCACATGGCTGGTCAAGAATGGCCTTAAAATTACTATTCTCCTATTTATAATGCCAATTTTTTTCACTTATTACACCATTGGCCCAAAGTTTTCTTTATTTTCATATTCAACCCCACATGTTTTCCTTTCATAATTTAAAGCCAAATTAATTAATTGAATTATTTTTTTACTTTTTTTTTTCATCGGGGTTTTATATGAAAGCTTGAGATGTCTAGTTTTCATCCCATCTCAAATCATAGTAAGATTTCATATGTAACTCTAGATATGATCAGGTCCAGTCTAGCCTATTTTCTCTAACCAATTCCAATCTCACTAGGATTTTTTTATTCAAGTTAATGCAATTATGATTTGCACTTCTTAGCTCCAATGACTTATCCCAGTGTGCTCTTTCTAATATTTTGCTTGAGAGTGCGCTAAAAATACCTCATTTATTTTATTTTTATATTTTGTGTCCTTATAGCACTGTTAAATACAAAACAAGTTAAGTGAGATATTGTTAGGATTTGAAAACCTTAGCTTTTATCCAAGTTGTACGCTGCATCACCTTGTTAATTCGTCTGTGTATATAGAATGTTTTGTTTTTAAATTAAAACAACTCTTTTATTTTTTTAAATTATGTAATTAAAAAATAAAGATGTGAAAATTAATTTATTTTAATTAATTAGGTTTGTTTAGTTATTTTAGTTTTCACCATACACGAAAAGAATTTAGAAATGGAAGGGTTATTGTGGAGAACAGGTATCAAGCATTTAGTTTAGCACCTTGATTGAAACGTGTCATGTAAGCATATAATATTGCTATAATATTATAACACTAAGACCATCTAGATAGCTTCTGAAAGAAGCTGTACTTCCATGGATATGCATGGGTGTCCCTAACTTCCTTCCAAAGCCAATAGAATCAGGAGAAAAACATTAGTAAAAGGATGTCTGAATTTCCTACATTAAATTATCCACCGAAAGAAAAGAAGGAAAAGCATTTGAAGAGTTGCCGAGAAGATGATCCCAATCCAATCCATTTGCAAGCAAGACTAGTGGGGTAAACGACAGGCGAGTTCCCGTTCTATATCCTCAAGTATTTTTTTTTTATTTCTATCCTCGTCATCATCCGCTGCTTTACTAGTAATTCTCGAGTTGATGGTTTCGTGCAATCGAGAGATTATTGGAACTAGAGGGATTAAATTGTTCTTGTTAAGAAAATATAGGGATGGAGTTGGAAACTGCCTCAATTATTATCACATACGTGTCTCAATCAATGGATGCTGACACACGTAACCTTATCTAAAATGACTTCAACTTTAATGACTCAAAAAGAAATATTTGGATCCCTTTCTTAACTCTTTATGGTACTCCAATGTCCACTCACATTTCAGTATTATCCGTCAGCTTGGCCTTGTTTCTTGGATTTTTTTTTTCAAGTAACACAGCAACTTGTTTTTTATATATATATATATATATATATATATAACTAAATTTATTTATTTTTAAATAAATAGCATATATTAAAGAGTAGTCTATGTCATATTTGACTCTTAAATCACACATCTCATTTGGGACTTCTCTTAGAAGTAATTTTATTATTTTAAAAAAAATTAATTTAAATCTTGAATTAAAAAACAAATATCATCTCTACCACAACGGTCATAAAAATAATATATTAGTTTTAATCTCAAGTTTGCATATCTCATTTGCGATTTTAAAGAAATTTTTTATTAACTTTCTTTTTTCTAAAAATTTTATTTTAGACTTTGAATTAAAAAACAAATATTATTCTTTTTACAATTGTTAAAAAAATATTTATTTATTTTTAAAAGATAATATTTTAAAATAAATAAATATTAGTTTCAATCTGAAATTGTATGATAAAGATAATATTTATCTAAATATAAAAGTTATTTTAAAAGTTTTAATTTAAAAAATAAATAAATATTATTTTCATCATAATTGCGGTAATATATTAATTTCAGCCTCAAATTGTGATAAAAATAATATTTATTTATTCATTCAAATTAAAATTTTAAAATAGCTTTTAAATTTAAATAAATATTATCTTAATCATTTTTGAGATAAAGATAATAGTTATTTATTTTTAAAGATAATATTCTAAAAATAATAAAAATAAATATTGAAGGTAAGGTAATATTTATTTAAATTTAAAAATTATTTTTAATTTAAAAAATAAATCAATCTAGAAATGATTGCATGGTCATGATTTTTCCACCTCGAGAACCACTGGACATGGATTTTTTGTTGGGTGAAGAAGAATGGCTAAGACGCCGGTATTATTATAAGAGTTTTTATTACCACACCGCACCAAATCATGCCACGTGATGCTTTTTTTTTTCATAATATATAAAATCTTGGGATTACGCTTATTTGATACCATGCACTATTATTACTTAATTCTCTTTCCTTTTTCTAAATATTTGTTGTTATCTTTGTGTTTAATAAATTTGGAATTGAAAACAAAAAATGAGTTTTTTTTTAAAATTTAAATTCATCAATTGTTGTGAAGAATAAATCTCAACTAATTGAAAAAATCCCAACGAATTATTTTAATTTATCTAAAATAAAAATTGATATAAGATTTTTTTTTTCTCTCGTCTTTTAAAACCCTATCAATAGAAAGACACAAGAACACTGGATTTGCAAATTAAAAATCATTAAAATTCTGTGTTTTGATGTGATTTTCAAGCATACCGATATAAAGTGGGAGATATAAGCAATCCAACAATTGATCTACTAACTATAACTTGTATATTTCTCTCTCTCTTCTTGTTGCTTATTGAAGGAGAAGGAATTTATTTCGATTGATTTAACCTAAAAAATAAAAAGAAACAAATATCTGAAAAATGAAAATAGAATTAAGCAACAATGATTTAAAACACAAAATCTCATATCCCATGGAAGTTTCATTTCTATTTTGGTTGATAACTGGAGAAAAGTTTGGAAATTTGAAGAGTTGTCTAGCGACATATGACCGGGGAGGAGAATGATGGAGTGGATTATTCTGATTCCAAATCCAAATACATGATAGATAATTTGGACAGTCCTTCCCTACCTTGCATATATATGCATATAAAACATTTCAGATAACAAGTAGCACAGTAGGAAGGAGTATATCATCATCGTCGTCATCATCACCCACCCATGATTACCATATTAGGGAGGGAGCCACAGGCTCAGACTCACTGCCCTCTACTTCCTTTGCTTCTTCCTTTTCTTTTTTAGATAGATCACGCCGCCGCCACCACCACCGCCGCCGCCGCCACCAATTAGACAATATCTTTAGCTAAGTAGCATGGATTTGTGCATTAACAACTACTCATCTTCTACTACTAATTCCCACATGTTTTTGTCTTTTGGAAGTGGAATGATAATAATTACTGAGCCCAACACCCCCACCATGGCATCATCATCGTCCTTCTATCCTTCCTCTTTCTTCTGTGCCATAACAATCACCGCTACACAAAATGCTTTGATATAATATTAATACACGTTACTTCTTCTTCTGTATATTTTCTTGGGTTTCTCTCCTTTTTACCTTTTTTTTTTCTTTGAACCAATTTCTCTCCTCAATCCAATAGTATTGGAAGCAAGCAAGAAAATGCTGTGTGATTCATTCATCACTGCCGTTACTTCATCAACAGCAACAACCATGCCAGCAGCAGCTTCTTCTCATGTTTTGCCCATCAGGTAATAAATAACATCCATCATTCTTCTTGATTTGTTACTTACGCTTCTTCTCTGCTGCTTGATTTATGGTTATATTTGTTGGCTATAAGCCATGTATGCATGTATCTATTTATTTGAATTAGTAATATATTAGAGGTGAGGAAGAAGGATTTTTGTGGTATGCAAAACCCCAAATGTCCCTTTATTCTTTACACGATGATCATATCATATCAGGTATGATCATGATCAACATCGGCGGTGGAGGAGAAGAAATGGGACTTCTATTGTTTCAGTTTCAGCTTCAGCTTCAGCTTCCCCTCTTTCAATCAATCAGATGAACATGGACTCTTCTTCCCGTCGTCTCAAAAATTATCAGGAGGTTGATTTGTATACCATTTTTAACACCCTATCTTGCCTTTCTCATCATCATCATCATACCTTTTCTTCTATATGTTGTGTTTATGTTTTTGGTTGGGTTAATGTTCTTTCTTTACTCTTTCTAATCTTGCTACTTATTTGTCTATTTCTTGATCTTGAAACAATTGCCCCCAGGTTGTCAAGTCTGCGAGGGACAAGTTTACCCAGGAAATCTCTTTCCAATCCAAGGACAAAGACATTTCTCTTGCTAAGGTACATATGATTTTCTATAAATGATCTTGCCTTCTCCATTATTTTCCTTATTATAATTTGATATCTGCCGATTTACTCCCTTTTCTTTTCTGATCTTTTCTCTTGTGTGTATGTTATTTCCGGCACACCTTAACCAAGCTACTTGTTGCAGATCGAGTGCAAGTTGATCCATTATTTATATATCTTTACATATCATGAAATTCTTCTATTTCTTGAAATTAAATTGCCCAAGTTTGGGAGATTCTGAATTCCTGTGTGTTTTCTGCTGGTTGGTCTAGGCTTTGCTATACATTGCAGCAGAAGATGAGGCATTTATCTCTCTCAATCAAGAGATGGATGCTTGCTCACTCCTGAACGAAAGGAGAGATGTTTCAGCTGCATTGAATTCCCAGGAGTGGGATTGTGTGGAGCAGATGCCTTTAGCTGGAAAGACTACAAGTCAATGGGTCAGTGAGTTGGACAACATTACCAAGGATGTCGAAGCAGAGCTAGTTTCAAGAGACATAGGTTGCCATTTGGTTGAACTTTTGGATGCTGTGAATTTAGTTCTTTTTGAGTTGAGAGGCTTCAAAAGATCACCTGTTGTTGTAGATTCCAAGTATTCATACTTGCATACAGTATTAAGCACCAGATGTGGCAGTGGTAAAACTTCATCCTTTTTATTTAATACATTTGTAGCTAGTTGTTTTATTGCATTTGTTCTGGTTCACTTTGTACATTGGGGCTCTTGAATAACTTTCTTATCTGTGATAAATGCTTTATTGCCATCTTCTCTCATTCTGTGGGTATTCATGGCCATCTGATTATATTTTTGCTTTCTTGACAGCAATTTTGCTTAGTATAATTTACATTGAAGTTTGTAGAAGACTTGGTCTGACCATTGTGGGATCTCGAGTTGGGGAAGATTTTTTGATATGGCCCCAAATGGGGAACCCGGAGGTGCGTAAATTTTCTTGTGCATCTTTAAAATATAGCTTGGCAACTCATGGTTCTTGCTAAATTTTATTCTTTCTGATGCATTGCCAAAGCATTTCTTCACAATAAATGATTGATATCCTGTTGTAAAACCTTATTTTCAGACAAACTGCAATCTAGGCTATTGTAATTTGCCTTGTCCTTTCTGTAGGAGCTCTTCAAGGTAACTTCAGGACACAGCTTGTTTGCAATTGTCAACGGAAGGTGTGTTGAGGACCCTAGATCAAAGGCATCAGATTTGACTGGAAACTCTCTTTTGGGGCTCGAGATAGCTACGAAACGAGACATTATTGGCATTGCTCTGGCCAATTTGATTGTGAGTTCTAATTACTGGAATTTCATCCAAAATACTTTTTTGTCCTTTACATTTGCCAAGATAACCAATGCACTCATTTAGTTCCTTTTATAATTCTTCCATCGATAACTGTTATTCAGTCTAAATATACTTCATTATCCCTACTTAAGATGAACTAAATCTTAAATTTTGGCAGAGGCTTCACTGGAAACGTGCTTCGAGATCAAATCCTGGTTTGATGCTGACTTCACCTCTTAGGCGTGCTCCTAACACTGATGAAAAACTTAACAGGATCCATAATTCAAGTATTCCTTTGCTTCGGCCTCATGATCTTAGGTAGTTTTCTTATGCACCTATATAGCCAGTGTCTGTTATAGTGTTGTCTTCATTTTCTTCAGTTTTTGTGTGGTCTCCGCTTCATGTAGTCCTTATCTTCTAGCTGTTTATTTTCAGATTAACGTGAATAAGTTAAGCCATGTGGCATGATAGCAGTGCAACAGTTTAAATTATTGATTCTTATAATCTCCATAAATGCATTAGTTATGCAGCAACAAAAATAAAGTAATTATAATATATAAATAGAAAGGAACGCACTGTCTTTCTGAATCGTACCCAAGTAATTTGTGCCCTACAGCTACTTGGCACCAAGAGTGTAATCACTTTCTTGTCCTATAGATCATTGCCAGGATTTTTGCGAGTTTTGCAACATAAACACCTTAGGACCATTGCCAGGGTTTTTGAGATGGGATTTTCTGTCCGCCATTGTCATGTACACTGTTTCTTTTGAGGATTTCCTATTTGCATGTGGTTGTTTGAATTGGATGGCCTTCTTCTGTGAATTTGGATTTGTTAGTTCTGGTGTTGTTTCATACAAGAGTTTCTGCTGCCCATTTTCTTGTATTTGCTCCTGAGGTGGCTTGTCAAGTGGCCTTGACTGCCCTGTTTGGTTCATGTTATCTTCTCCAGTGATGGTTCCTTCCACCATCCTTTGCTGTGTTGTGCTCATGTTTTCTATCCTGTCTTCTTCTGAATCTCTGCTGGTGCTGTTTTGTGTCAGTTTTGGGTCTTGGTGACTAGTCTTGTTGTTGTCCTGGTCTTGGCGGTTTTCTTTCTATTCTTTGGGGTTGCTTCTGCTTCTCTATTGGTAGTCTTTCCAGTTGGCTTTGTGGCTGCAGATGAAGGGAGTCTTTTCTGCTTTTGCGTGGTTGTTAGGTTCCTTTTTGTTTTTTGTGGCTGCTTTCTTGTTTTGCTGTTCGCTGGGGCTCTTTTAGCCATTTTCTTATTTGCTAATTTGCCTTTTTATTTCAGTCTGTCTTTTTTAATCTCTTAATCCTTAATTAATAAATTTGAACCTGTTCATAAAATGAGAAACATAGATAGCGCAATGACATGGTCTTTAAACTTGTTATCTTTTTGTATTATTCAAGCCTCTTGCTCCTGAGTCATAACATGTAACTGCCCTTGTACCATGAAGAAATGCATGATTTCATGAACATGACTTTCACGGTTCACCCATTTTACTCGCCAATTTTTAGAACTAAAGAAACAGTATTAGATACTTAGTGTCTCAACCTTTGGTTCTAGAACAGTTATTATATTTCGTGTCTTCACCTTTGGTTCAGGCTAATTCTTTGTAGAATAGTTATTATATTCTATATAGGCACCATTTTTAGTTGGCACAACATGATTTTCTTTAACATATTCTTGCCTTCTATTTTTAAGTATGTTTCAAAGATGTGATGTGCATCTGCTTGTTTTGATTTGCACATTGCTTGTTTGTGAGTGTAGTCGAGATTTTTTTTTAAAGTGTTTTTAACTAGGAAATGCATCAATTTTTTTTTTATTTTAGCACATCAAAATAATACAAAAACAAAAAAATAATAATTTAAAACCAAAAAAATATCAAGAATTTTCAAAATTACATTTGGATCGCAATGCCAAATATCAAATAATAATTTGGAAAATAGTCTGTTTGAGATTCGTTGTTGTTGTTATTGTAATTTGTAACCTGCACGTTTGTTTCACTGTGATTGGTACTGTTAATTTATGCTTCATCGTATTAATTATTTTATATTCCCGAGGTTAACTTGCTGCAACATTCAACTCTTTTGACTCTTTTTTTTTTTTTTTTAATGTTGTCCATGTCAAGTGAACAGGCAATGGCAATGACTTTCTATTTATATGTCTACCAGCTAGGTTCAGACTGTAAAAAGTTTCCACACAAGATGAAACTCTCTCTCTCTCTCTCTCTCTCTCTCTTTTTAGCATAAGTTGTGCGTGTAATTTTAGAGTTTAACTAGGAGCTGAGCTACCATCCGAGCATTTTAAATTGGAATATAAACTATCTAGCATTGTAATTGCTATGTTAGCTCTTGTAGATAAACTTCTTTTATGCATACCATGCTAAACTACAGAATTCTTTACAGGCTGGCTATCATGGCTTCAGAAAGATCGTTGATTCTGCAACCACATAATTGGGCTTTGAGGAGAGACCATGGCATGATGTTGTACTATAATAGGTATAAAATTGTGAACTTTACGCCTTAACAAAAATTGTAACGCAGATCATTATGGTGTGATTGAAGGTATTGATTGCAATTGCAGGAAATATGGTCAGGCGGTGCAAGAGCTTAGCATTTGCATGGCGTTTGCTCCAGAAGAAGAGGCCAAGGTCCTAGAAGCATTTGTAGAGAAATTGCACCTGTTGCGGCTTGAATCGTCGTGGAAGTCTTTGGGACACACAGGTCAACTAACAGTTCCTTGAGGTGTTTGTACATAACCCTCCCTCCCCTATTTCTCTACGTAACTTACATCGATAATCATACATGGGAATTGCTTGAATGCTCTTCATCAAGAATATTCAAGTTGCATGGTATCGAGCATAGTATTAAAATACAAATGTAAACATTTTTCATGCTATTGAATACAGAATGATCATTTAGCAAGGGTGCTTAATTGTCTTCTTCCTTTACTTTTGTTCTCTCATTTTCCGTTCCCCTGTACTGTACTGCTCGTGACAGACACGCCAAAATATTGATTCATTAATCGAGTGCTGCCAGTCAACATATTATGCCATGGCTTCTGTTTGTTACTTGGTGTTAGTAGACTAGCTGGAAGAATCACTTTTTGGTGTGTTTCAGGAACGTTCTCGTCCGTAGTTAATATTAAAATCCAAAATCCATAAAGATTTTGATTGTTATAGCTTCATATCAAGATTATAAAAATTGACAAATAAATGTCAAAATTGTTGTTCAATGATCAAGATAATTATAACATTCAAGGGGAGGGTGAATTAGGTATATCACTAATATTAATAAATAATACAAATTACTTCAAATAAATATAATAACCAATAATATAATTAAAGTGCTTAAAGTAAAGAGATAAGAGAGAATTTGTAAATTCGTTTTTAACATGATTCGGCAAGCCTTCATCTACACCTCAAGTACTAAACCATAGTTGAATATTGTATTTCTTCACTAATCCAAGTAGGTGGTGCGCACTCCATCCACAAAAAGAGACTGACGTTTTTTTACAATTGATAATGGAGAGGACTCTAAGGGTGGGAGGCGATGGCCCATCAACTGCCAATGACCTGAGTCGGTCACACTTCTAATTCCGTATTAAGCGGTTGTTTATCAAATTTCATACCAGAAAAAAAAGTACTCACATTCTTAACTACCTTTCTTGGTGCTTCATTCACTAGAAGTACTCCCTCGAATGAATGAGCTATAAGTGATAGCGTGCTTTCTTGTTAATTAACTATAAGGCCGTGGTTAGGTCTTTTTTTCTATACTGGATGACTATTAAAAAAGCTCTTTCCATTATCAGGTATTAAAGGCTTTCTTCTTCCAGTGGTAGTAGCCCTGTGCCGTGATTCTCATCCTCTTCTTTCTTTTAGAAGCTTGCTTACAATCATCCAGTGGTATCGCTTGCTTACAAAATCACTCACTCCCTGTCTTTCAGTGCTTGAATCTCGGATCAGAGGAACTACGTGCTAGTTTGTACACGAATGCGTGCATGAAATAGCATACTAGTCTCCGAGCTCCCTTTTTTATGCTACTAGGCTAGATCTGGTCTCCCTGGTTGCTTTGGTAAAGAGTTCGCTAGGGTTGGGTGGTGGCTGTGAAGTTATAGCTGGGTGCTTTCATTACGAGTACAATAGCCGCTTGATGAATCCACACCAAGATTTTTCACCATTTGAAGATATTTTTTCTTCAAGATTTTTTCACCACTTGATGAATCCATACCAAAATTTCTAGGTCTTTAAAACACTGTTTACTATAAAGAGTGAAAGGTTTAAATAATTGTGAGGTCTAATACATACAGATATATGTGAACCAATAACGATTTATGTCATAGTTGAATATATTTATTTCATTTCATTTATTAATGATAAGTTTAGATATGGTTATGTGTATTTAATGAAACAAAGTGTGAATCATTTGAAAGGTTCAAAGGATTTAGAAATCAAGTTGAAAAACAAATTGGAAAGAGTATCAAAATACTTTGATCTAATCGAGGTGGTGAATACTTGAGATAAATATTTCAAGATTATCTAAAAGATAATAGGATTATCTCACAATGGACACCTCCTAGAACACCACAACTTAATAGAGTTTTTGAAAGGAGAAATTGTATCCTATTGGATATTGTATGGTCTATGATGAGCTATGCAAACCTTTTACCTTCTTTCTAGGGCTATATCATGCAAACTATTGCTTACCTTTTAAATAGGGTTCTATCAAAATATATTGATAAGACTCCATATGAGATGTGGAATGGTAAGAGATTAAACCTATCATATTTAAAGATTTAGGAATATAACGCTTATGTGAAGCGTTAGGAGCTAAGTTAAATAACTACAATTTTGTAGGATATCCAAAAGAATCAATTAAATATTATTTCTACCCTCACATTAAGCAAAAGGTGTTTGTCTCAAAATATGTTACAATTCTAGAGAAAGAATTTGTTTTCGAAAGGAGTAGTGAAAGAAAAATAGAATTTAATGAAGTCAAAGAATCATAAACCGACATCCAAATAGAACCAGTACTTGAGGTTATAACATTTGATGTTCAATATGAAATACAAGAACTCTACAGATCCAGTAATACACGTCATACGTCATTGAGACGTCAACTTCTCATGGAAGCTGATGGTGGCGAGTTTCTCATATCTGATGAGCCTGCCAACTACATGAAAGCAATATCTATAGTTCTGTTAAAACCCATGAGGATTTTGATTGTTATAGCTTCATACCAAGATTATAAGAATTGACAAATGGATGTCAAAATTGTTGTCCAATGATTAAGATAACTATAACATCCAAAGGGAGGTTGAATTATGTATATCACTAATATTAACAAATAATACAAATTACTTCAAATAGACACAATAACCAATAATATAATTAAAGTGCTTAAAGTAAAGAGATAAGAGAGAGAATTTGCAAACTCGTTTTTAACGTGGTTCGACAAGCCTTCATCCACACCTCAAGTACTAAACCGTAATTGAATATTGTATTTCTTCACTAATTCAAGTTTAAGAGTACAATAGCCGCTTTATGAATCCACACCAAGATTTTTACATCACTTGATGAATCCATATCAAGATTTTTCACCACTTGAAGATATTCTCTCTTCAAGATATTTTCACCACTTGATGAATCCATATCAAAATTTCTACACCACTTGAAGATATTACATCTTCAAGATTTTTTCCACATGAAGATATGCTCTCTTCAAGATTGGGAATAAAGATCTATGTAGATAGATCTAAAAGGTTGTTTGGATTGTTCCAATCCACGTACAAAAATAAGATGCTAAAATGGTTTAATACGAAAGAATCCAAGAGAGGATACTTACCTATTTCATAATAAATGAATCTCTTGAAAGATATGTGTTCTAAAACAAAAATTGATAGAGATAGGATGGAAAGGATTCCATATGCTTCGGCTATAGGATCCATTATATATGTGATGCTATGTACAAAACTAGATGTATCTTATGCTTTGAGTATAACAAATAGATACCAATCTATTCTAGTGAGAATCACTAGAAGATAGTGAAAAATATTCTTAAATACTTAATAATAACTAAAAATGTCTTTCTAATCTATGAAGAATATAAATTAGAAGTTCAAGGTTATTTAGATAGTTTTCAATCAGATATTGATGATAGCAAATCTCGATCAAGATATATTTTTAATCTAAATGGTGGTGGTGTGAATTGAAAAGGTTATAAACAAGAGACCATAACAAACTCTATAACTGAAGCTGAATACATCTCTATATTTGATGCAGAAAAAAAGGTTGTTTGGATAAAAAAGTTAATCACTAAACTAGGTGTGGTTTCTAATGTTATAACTCAATTTTTAACCCCTTGTTTTTTCTAAATATTTTCAATATACACAAAAATCAAAAATATATTCTTGATGTATTTACGTTATTTTCAGCGTTGTCTCAAAAGGGTTCAAATTTCTTTTCAACGTGTTCAGCTTTTAACATGTTATTTTTAAAATTATTGATTTTTATCATTTAGTTAGCGTTGATTTTGCCCTTTTCAAAAAAATAAAAAATATTTAGACTAAGGTAGCAAAATGAAAACGAAGAAGACAAGGGATTAAAATGAATTTAGGTTGCTTGTTGGACCAAGCAATTAGAAAAGAAGACAAAAATGTTCACCTATAAAAAAGTGTTTATTGTGCAGAGAGGGGGGAGGCTAGAAAAAAAAAGAATAAAATAGAATTTCCACACTCTCTGCCATATAAAAACACCCTAACCCTTTTTGTGGAAACCTAGCCACGACACATAAGAAAACCCTAGCCTCTATTTTTACAAGCCCAATTGCTAGCCAGACAAAACACATCTTTAATCACACAGGCCTAACAGTCCATCTTTCTCCTCCAGCCACCATTTGGCCACCACCATCAATCCAACACCATTTTCCTTCCAAAAAAGATGTATCAACACACAAAATCTCATTTTCATTTATTTTCCCTTGACATCATCATTGTCAAAGACAAAATAAAAAACAAAAATCATCCATCCTTGTTTCATTGTCCAACCAACCAAGGAATACCAACCCATACACCGTCCAAACTCATCTTCCTCTCCCATTTGTGAACTAAAATTGACACTAAGGATGAACAAAACTCTTCCTTTTCCTCCTCTCAGCAACATCATCAGCCCTCACAATAAGTGCAAAGTGGTCATTTGCTTCTTCTCCCTAAACTCATTATTGATCACCAGCACCAACCCATACATGGTTGAAACACAGCCCCTCTCTTCATTCAATCATCTCACTGCCATCGTGAACTCCCTGCGTAAACCGTATGCCACTAGTAGTGGAGAGAAGTAATAGTGCCATTGTCAACAATGACAACACGTGAGCTTCCCCTCGTTTTTCCCTTCCCCATGGCAGCGTCATCAGCCTCCCTCCACTCATAACAACTATCATTTGTAGTAAATAGAGAGGAGTAGATCTAAAAATAGAAGAACATAAATTACAGTAGAGAAAGAGAGAGGCAGATCTAAAAAAAAACAATAAAACCGATTGTTTATGGATTTTTCTTGGTTTTCCAAGTGGCGGTACCCCACACTATTGGCACATATATGAAGAAGAAAATGAGATCTACTTGATCCACCTATTTTTTATCTTTTTAGGTGACAGCGCGTGAACCTACGCTCTACTAGTGGCGGCGACACATGTATACCACGCGCCGCCACTATTCCTCCAGCCCTAGAGTCTTTCAATGTGCTTCCTTAGTTCCTAAGTCTCTTCAACCCATTTTTAACCATTGAAATGACCATTTTATAGATTTTAAATTTTTAGTGTGTGTTTGAATTTGCTTTTAAATTTTGGATTTTAAATGACGACACCACTAGGGATTTTTTGTGGACTAAGCTTTATTTTTTTATCTGATTGTTATGTTTTATTTTTAATTATTTGGTCTGTTTGTTTATTTTTAACATGCATTTCTTTTTATCATTTGCTTATACGCTTTAATGTTTGTACATATTGCTCATTCATTGTATAATATTGCCTCATGCATTATATGTTTAAATTTTTCAAGCACACACAAACTTCTAGGTTAGGTGGGGGATTAGCAATGTACCCTATGACTATCAGTCAGGATTCGGATGCATGAAACACCTAATTCATATCTGAGTGTTTGCTTGGTAATTGTACTACGTGCTTTAACCATTCCTTACAACACCCTTATATTGTTTTTATGAAGATAACCACTAGGCAAATCTGATACCCTTTTGAGACTAGTTAGAAAAATTATATATGCTCACTTAATGAATAGAACTTGTTCTTTGGTTGTATGTATCACATTCATTTTGCATCAAGGCAGACCTGATCAATAATCCTGAACTCCGTAGGATTTTCTAAGCTAAGACCATGACTTTTTCTGAATACGGGCAAGAATTTGAGATGATATAACCAGTTGGAGGAATTGCTTAAGGACCATGATTGGAAAATTACCACACATAAAAAATGTTGTCTTTTTTAAAAGGGGCTAAAACCCACCCTTTTGTTTTGTACTCTCTAATGTGTATAAGATTAACCAAGATTAGGACTTGGAAAAGATTTTTTCAAATTAATTAGACTATGAAATTTTACCTTAACTTACTTGAAAAGATGCTCAGGAATACCTCCGGTGAAAGCCCGTCCAATCGAGCTATCATTTTTACTCAAACTCAAGCACTAGCGCAGCCCGAGGAAAATATGGGCGAACAAGCTCAAGACCTATTGTGTAGCCCAACCTTTGTACAATCCACAATACATGCACCTACCCTAGCAGCCACTGAAGCATTTGCTAGTAAATCCAAAAAACAAAATCTCCTAAGGACATTGATTATGACAACATAACAACACTAGAAGCGAGAGTGAAGGCTATCGAGGGAGCAGACTTGTATGACCTTGTACAAGCTGTAGAAATGTGTTTAATCCCAAATGTGATTGTACTAAAGAATTTCTGTATACCTGAGTTCATAAAGTACATCGAAACTCAGTACCTTACCACTCACCTCAAGTCCTTTTGCAATAAAATGGTAAAAGTTGTGCATGATAAAAAATTATTAATGCACTTCTTTCAGGATAGCCTGAGTGAGGTAGCACTAAACTGGTACATGAGGTTAGATAACACCAAGATCCGAAGATAGAAAGACCATGTAGATTCCTTCATCAACTAGTATAAATACAATATAGATATGGCTTTAGACTGATCCAGTCTATTAGCATTATAGAAAAAAAAGCCATGAATCAGTGCATGAATATGCTCAATGGTGGAGAGAGAAAGCTGCTCAAGTTGATCCACCCCTATATGAGAATGAATGGTTAATTTATTCTCTAATATTGTCAAAGACCCTTATTTTGACCATTTGATTAGTGTCCAAGCTCAACTCTTCACTGACATAGTGGTAGTGGTTGAGAGAATCAAGCAAGCAATAAGAGTAGGTAGATTTTTTATTAAAAAAAAAAGACAAACTGGGGTTAAGCCAAAATCAACTAAGGAAGAAATGGAACAATAGGAGGATGTTAAGGCAGCCACATGAGCATCCACAATAAAACAAGAAGCCCTACCACCTCTTCCCTTGCCTTTGAGAGAGTTGTTTGAGAAAATGGTCATTATGGGACAAATCACTCTAATTTCACAAAAACCATTTTGCCTACCATACCCAAAGTGGTATGAGCCTAATCAAACATATGAGTATCATGATGGAGCAACAAAGCATAATATTGAAAATTGTCATTCTTTCAAGGACTAGTTTCTTCAACTTATTGAGGTCGAGTAGATTACATTTGAGGGTTAAAAAACCTACATGGGCCATGCAGAGGGATCAATGAGTTGACTGTGGAAGCTTCATGTGTTGAACAAAAGAAGAGAAGCTAGATTATTGTAGTCAATATGATTTGTCATTTTTAGCTTTGTAAACTCTTCAAGATCATGTTTTGTTTTTAGATATTTTGCAAAACACAATTGTATCTTTTAATGGATTGTGCCTCTTTATAGTCTAATTTTTTCATTGAAATAAAAAAATATTTCTCGATGATAATGGTTTTTAGCGCGTGATCGAACCCCAAGATGTGTCTTGCAAAACATTAGGAGGCAAACTTTTTGAGACTTATAAAATTGATTTTCATGAATAACTTCATGGCTCCATTCAAAATATTTAGGCCATATCAATTTTGAAAAAAACCTTTCTACCAAATTAATCCTGAAAAATTTAATTTGCTTTATGGTTTCAGAAATAGTTCGATGTTTGCTTTAAACAATGTTTAGACACCTTTTTTTATAAGGTGGCAAACGATTCATTCAAGCAATTCCCATTTTAAAGTGACCAAACAATTTTGAACCAAAACATGAAAATGAAAAATGCACAAAAGGTTCACACCCTATGTCTCTTTAGCCATATTTAGTTGTATGCATAATTGTATGTAGTTTGATTTGCTAGTCATTGTGATATGATCCAAGCACCATCAAATGATCCATTGGAGGTTCCAATTGGTTCAGTGATAGGCTTCTTCGAGATACATGTGCTAGGTGGACTTCAAAAGGGTAATAAATAATGAAGAGCAAGTCTTGATTAATCTGATTCATGTTCAGGAAGGGCTTGATAGTGGAACCATGGCCATTACACAAGGATTAAGATAAGAAGACTCAAATCAGACAGTTTAACATTTCGCTACTGTTTTGATCATATCTAGAGCTACAGGTTGACTTTTGATGCGATTTTAGTTGGGATGGAAACTAGACTTCCATACCTTTCTAATTATATATGGCACACACCATTTAATTTATTAAAACAAGAGATAACCATTCATTTGAAGTTGAGCTTTGATATTGCTAGCAAATTACAAGAAAAACTGACCTTGTCTTACTTTAATTAGTTAGGCTATTGATCTATCTTTGTTTTATGTGGCAACATTTATTTAAGTTTTAGACTTGTTTATGTTATTTATTTTAATTAGTTTGGGTTAGTTTTAGCTTAGTTTGGGTATTATTTAAATTGGGTTTATGTGTGACCCATTAGAAAAACAAGGGTTACTTTGCTTTCTAATATAAGTACTCTTTGTGGGGAATATTTGAAAAAAAATGAATATTGCAAAATACAAATATTGCCTCTCTTGGTTCTTGATTGAACTTCAACTCTTCAAAGAATTGACCAATTTTTTCTAGTGATTTTATACTTTTTTTACTTGTCTCTAGGTGTAGACATTGTGATTGGGTGATTTATAGTCTTATTGCGTTAGAGCAAGTCTTTCATTATGATAAGTCTATTTTATACTTCAACTTAGATTAGATAAATCTTGGGTTCACTTACTCCATTAAATTCCGCTAGGGTTCGCATCAGATTGATTCATAAAAACTTAAGTCTTTATGTAAAAGTTTCAAACAATTACACTGAATGAAGATAAAATTTATCGGTTCTAGCCGCTTATGCTTGAAATGATGAAATGTCATCTTTGCTATCCTTTCACATTCTAAAATATATCCCCCATGGTCCTCATTTAAGCTTGAATATGTTTTTTTTTATAAAACCCCGACTGAGATCACACTCCACACTGGGTGGCAAACAAAATTTAAAGATCAAAGACTAAGGTGCTGTTATGAAAAATCCAAAAAGCCTAAGAAATTCAGATGCCTGGAGGCATGCCTAAATGAAAAGCAAAAATAACCAATTCAAGGTAAAAACAAATAAGGATTCCCCACAAAAGAAAGCAAAAAGGGCAAATCAACTAAATATGAAAGAAAAAAAGATTGAAAGACATAATGGCAGTGATCCTAAGTCTTTAAAACGTTGAAATACTCTTTAAGATTACAAATCCTTTTCTTTCATAATTGAGAGTCATAGCAACATTACATGCTTGTAAAAGTCATTTCCAATCAAGCAAACTGAATCAATAAATGACATTCTTAAAATGCAAAGATTTTTTTCATAAGAATTACAACATTGCAAATAAAACTATTCGTCATTATTTATGTTGATAAAATAAACGCTGATTAAAAAAAAATTTCCTCAACAAAACCTCAAGTTTCTACTCGAGTCTCTTACTTTAAAACCCAAAAAACAAAAGGTCACCTTACCACGTACCTTCACCAATTCCAATCTTTCTTGCATAATGATTAGTACTTAAAAGTGCATTTTTATCAAGGTTTAATATCATCATTTTACACTTGAAGTATCAATAACTCTTTAACTAGAGCATGTTTTATAATAACATGTCTATTAATATAAAATATCTTTAATTTATGGTAAATGTTCATCTTAAATGCAGGCCTATCACATATATAAAAGGATTGATTGATGATTTTAACTACTGAAATTGAGAAGACAAAGAGAGGGTTAAGCTTAGAAAAGAGATGTTGGTTCAGTCCAAACTGGAACACCATTCGGTTATTGGATCATAACTGGAGCTGTAGAACTTGGATTTAGGTCTAGTCTATATGGATGGAAAGCCAAGACATAGGCCTAAAACTTTCATGAAGAGTCCAAGATTCAAAAAAGCCATTTTCAAGTTCAAATTGTAGCAATAATGGAGAAGTCGAAATCTATTTTGCAGCCAAGACACTATTCAGTGTTCAACCCATATCTCAAGTTTTAGAAGTCCAAATACGCTGATTGTTGTTTTGTTGGAAAGCTGAGACAATTTCCTAAAACTTTCATGAAGATTATCTGTTCAAATTCTGATGTTAGCAATAATGTTTTGTTTAGACAAGATTGTCACCAAGTCAAGATGTGGCCACCCACTCAACAATTAGTCATCAAATCAATAGTTTTGAATTTTGGCCTATAAAAGGAGGCATTTGTCATGCATTTAGGCATCTTGTTTTTCAGATCAAGATCATGTTCTTTCTCTCTCTTTTTATATTTTTGTAATGCTTAAGTTTTGTTTATATTAATCTCTTGTTTATACTTTTCATTTCCTTTCCTTTCCTTTACTTAGTTAACTTATATCTTATTTATGTTCTTATCTTGTTTATTTATGTTTCTCTCTTTCATTATGTTTAGTTAAGATTATTATGTCAAGGTGAAAAGGTTACACTAATGGTGTAAGAATAAGTATAGTATAAACTCAAGATGGACTTTAATGTTTGATACTAATATGTTTTGTATTTGTTATCTTGTTCACTTTTAATACTTTGCTTGTTAAATAGTTAATCTAGATTTATGTTGTATAACCCTTGGTATAATAAATACTTGGCACTTTCATAGCCCAACCATATGGTATAACCGACATCTGTGCTATGAAAGGAACTTGATTTGTTGTTAATATAAGTTATAATCATGAATACCTAACAACTTTTACAAGTATTAGCATTATTCGAATTAGATAACTAATGTAATCATGTTAACAATTTATAATCCAATTGAAATCTCCTTTGTGTGTGGTTTCCAGTTGAGTAATAAAAAGAGTTTATACTATACTTGTTTGAAATACCATTAGTAGATCCTCTAACCTTGACAATTATTTTATCCTTTTTTAATCCTTATATCAATATCACATCTCAAAGCTCTCTTCAACTCCTTTTCTGTTATTATATATTTCTTTATTTGTAGTTTATACAGTTAACCTCCTTGTGGTTCGACCCCGGTTTTGCTGGGTTATTTATTACTTCGACACTGCTACACTTAGGATAAGACATCAACTCTTTGGTCGTGACACATAAAAGATCAGATTATCCTTTTTTCTAAAAAAGATTAAATCCCTTAGGAATTGTGAGAAATTCAAAACAAAATTGTTTTAAGCTTGAACAGGATTTTTTTTTCAAAATGAAAAAAAAAAAAGAAATCATTTGAGTCATGGATAGCCCAACTTTGAGCTAACACTTCTTTCTCAACTATTACCCTGTCAATTCTAAGCCAAAATTGCACAAAAGATGCATCATAGTGAGGAATGATTTGTCTTAGGGTTATGATCAAAGAAACATTTTCAAAATAACACTTGGGGATTTCTTTGCAATAATTAGACTTGAATAAACTTAATCCTTGAAATTCATGAGTTGATTCTGAAACAAGAAAGACTTGACATTTCTTAAGTTGAGCATCTAGGAGGTAATGTAATGGACCCTAAGAGAAAAAACAAATATTATTCAGATCAACTGGGAGAAAAAGAAACACATAATCAAATGTGATTCGGTGAAATCTATTGAAGTTATGATTAACATCTGTTAATGACAAGTACCTCTTGATGATAGACAAAAGAACGAGCATGACCAGATTAGTTGAGGGCAATGTTTTTTAAAGATAATTAATGATTTAATGAACTCTAGCAATAATTGAGAGTAACGTTACACTTAAAGGGCATCTTAATGTCTAAAATTTTGGTTTACCCTCTGAAATAAGGTTATGACACCTGAAAGATGTTATCATATAGGTGTATTTTGATAAATTTTGAAAGGATGCACGCCACCTAGATTGACCATGGGATAATTTTCTTTGAAGCCCATCGATTTAAGGTGCATTTGATCATATAAATGTGGTTGATAAAAGAAACATCATTAATGATGACATTGCATTTCTTTTCACGATCTGATTAGACAGGTTGAGAGGAATTTATTGAGGAGAACATTAAGCATACAATGATGAGCCTTTATTACAAGCTATGAGATGCATATCTAGATGACTTAGCAATTCCATAAAGGTTAATGATAACATATCCTTGAAGAATATGGTTCAATTGGGGGCAATATCATGATTGATTGACAATCTAAGATAAGGTTGACAGTAGAAAACCTTTTGATGATTGTTGGCAAGATGCACATAGCTAATCAGAGGGCAGTTCTTAAAAGAATCCAAAAGGTGAATGATTTGTTAAACTCCTTCATAATAAAGCAAGTAATACCACACTTGGGTGTATGGTCAATTTTAATAAACAATGAGAGTAGTAATCATCGGGGACAACCCAGAATGGGCTCTATATTTACATTTGAGTGGAGGACTAGCATACAGTAAACTTGAATAAGTTGGTGAATCAAAAAAATTAAAAAAGCTTTAGATAGTAAGTAAAGGCACCCTACGATAATGAATCATCAAAGAGGGGGGGCTTATATTTCAAATAGGTAAGGATGCATGCATGTTATCTAACCCCAAAGCATTACATATATGTTTTTGAATTTTTCAAGAAGATCCTTAATGAAATCTAGCAAGATTTTGATGAATCTGAGTTGACAAAAAAGAATCCTTGAGCTATAATAGCAAGGAATCTTAATTTTTAAACCTTTTAATTATAAAGAAAAATGAGAAGAACCCTACAATTAAGAAAATCTCAAGAAAAGAAGAAGATCAACCCTATCATCAAGAAGAATCTCCAGGTCAACCGTGCAATTAGAAAGCACCAAGTTCAAACCCCGCAATCAAGAAGTTTTAGGTTAACCCCGTAATTAGAAAGCACCAAGTTTTCAAACCCTGTAATCAGGAAGTATCAGGTTAACCTTGCAATCAGGAAGCACCAAGTTTTAAAACCTCATAATCTGGAAGCATCAAGTCAACCCTATAATTAAAAAGAATCGAGCTCTCGAACCTTATAATTGGAAAGTATCAGGTCAACCCTGCAATCAGGAAACACTAATTCTTCAAACCCCTCGATCATGAAGTAACATAAATTTTAGTTTTGGTTAAAAGAAATTGCCAGATTAGGATTTTAGGTTAACCAAACTAAAGATAAATTTTAGTTCTGGTTAAAGAGAATCACCAGATTGGAATTTCAAGTTGATCGAGCTAAAGATAAAAAATTTGGTTCTGGTTAAAAGAAATCGCTAGATTGAGATTTTAGGTTAACCGAGCTAAAGACAAAAAAAATTATCTTTTTTATACATGACATTGAATATTTATTATGAAAATATTTAAAAAGTTAGGTTATTACAATTGGTATCAGAGCCTTGGTCTGGATTTAGAAATTGAAATGAAAACTTAATAAGTGTTAAATTGTTCCAGGATGGTTCGTACAAGAAAGAGTACGATGACAGAACCCTATCCAGCTAGGGGAAAGATACAAGATACGAGACCTGAGGATAGACAAAGGAAGGGTCCTATGATGAGTATCACTTCTTATATGCCATCGATACCTTATCATTCGAGGTTAAGGAGTCATTAAGATTTTAATGTGATGCTGATTCTAGACAAACTAGGGTATACAATCATTAAGGTCAGTTCAGTAGAGATAAAAAGTTGCACCTCCACCAGTAGCACCAGTATTTACCCTTATACCCTATGGTGATCCTACATTCTTTGCATAAATAGTAAGGGTAGTGATTGAGGGCATGTCTAGTGCCTCAACACCAGCAACATCAATAGGCATAGTAGCATACCTATAGATAGTGTGATTGTTTTGCTTTAGTTATGATTGTCAAAAGTATGAGGGATATGAGTTATAAGCTCTATCTGATAGAATTGGATACAAAGATCGCAGTTAGATGGCTTTGTAAAGTGGGAAAGACTATGGATCAAGTTAGAGTATCTGATGAGCTACAGGTAGATTGTTCTACCCCGGTTACTGTTAGATAAAGCAAAATCTTGGTGGGACACTATATCTTCGATGAGAGCTATAGAGGCACCATCCTGAAATGATTTTAAAGTAGAGTTTAAGAACCACTTTTCCTCATATTATCATCATAGAGTTAAAGAACATGAGTTTTGGCCTTGAAATAGGGGGAGATGTTTGTGATAGATTATGAGTAGAAATGTCATGATCTCGCCATATGCTCTATAACATGTTCCCATCAAGCATTGTTTTATAGAGAAGTTACATGATGGTTCGTGATAGAAATTAAGGCAGGGATTGGTAGCTTTACAATTCAGGACTGCTAAAGAGTTGATTGAGGCAATATTGGCCTTGAACGCATGTGTAGGTAAGGGTCTATAAAGCCCCACTTAAATGTAGGACTGAAGGTAGTATGATCTTAATGAGTAATGGAGAGGGTAACATCCATAGATAAATATTAAAGGGGTATTGTTGAAGTTCAAATAAGGATTTCAGAATTTAGGTTAAAATTGTAAGGTAGGTGATACCAGTAATGAGTTTCAATGAATAGAAGAACTAGGAAAATTTAAAATAAATATGTTTTGAGAATGAGACAATAGTTTTGAGCAATGATAAGAGGAATAAAAAATAAAAGTTAAGGATATAATTGTATAGAAGTTAAGGGGCTAAATTCAGAGGCTTATATTAAAAAGGGGCAAATTTGCCCCATAGACTTTTGGCTACTATTCGGTCTATATCTTGAGATATAGAAGGAGTTTTGTTTTGTTCTACTTGGATTGGAAAGTATACTTCTGTATTTTGTATTTTTTCAACGATATATGGTAGGCTCTCTAATTCATCTGGACGAGAAAGAACAACGCATTTGAAGTTACGCCTAGAATTAGATTCAAACTGTAATTCCAGTACCATCCAATTTTATATTATCAAGCATAAATCTTAATCTAACTGTTGGATCGAGCTGAAATTTTATGAAGAGTCTCCTGACATATTATTTTATCTTGGTTAAAATTATAGGGAGATTAGAGTGCAAACCTCGGGTTAAAACTTTAAGTAAAGACATAAGTAGAACATATTATATTTATTATATATATAATAAATATAATAATGATGAAGATAGAACAAATCAAAATATATCCTTTTAGGAGTGGAAGGAATTGAAAATGAATAAAAAAGGACATTTGGGCAAATAGGAAACATAAAAGATTAAATAGGGGCCAAGTCATAATTATAGGAAGTTTAGGGCAAGAATGTAATAGGAAACAAAATGAGGGCATTTAAATTTGCTAAAGGCTTCTTCTGAAAGCTATTCTCTTCATTTATGGCTAGCTAAGAAGAACCAATGAGGGAAAGAGAGTTATGTGTGTGTGTTCTACATTATTTCAGCTAAAGACCACAAATTAAACATTAGATAAGAGAGAGTTAAGGTATTACAAAAGGGTTAGAAGGGATTTAGGTTTTTTAAAGGTTTTGGGACAACTAGTGGCGAGTAAAAAGGAAAGAAAAGATAGGAGAAGAAAAGTTTATCTTGCTTCCTATTTTCAATTTTCTTATGATTAAATGGTAAGCAACCTTGTTTTATGTTTAAATTTTAATTCATTATTATGGATTGATAGATTGTGTGGATGAACTCTAGGTAAAATTTTTGGTTAAATAAACTAGTGTATTAGTTGGAGATATTGTGTCTTAATCATGAAATTGATACGAGAAAAAATTGGGTAATGGGTCTAAGATAAGAACCTAGAAAAAAATCTACCCTGATTTATGCATGAAGGATTCAACAAAATAGGGTGATAAAAGCATGAAATTTGCTTGATTAAGCTTTTGAACCTTTATGAATAGAATTATATTAATTAGTGTTAGTAGTAATGTAAATGGATGGAATGAAGGTAGAATTAAGGAGAAATTTATAAAGGGTTGCATTGATCCCTATTAAGCCATTTTCGGCCAAATGAAGAATTGTAAGGGAGATTTAATCTTGCTAAAATTCTTATCTTAATTGAATTAGCAAAGACAAAATGAATAGAAGGTGGGGGGGATTAAGGGAAATTACACCTTTTTATACCTTTAGTGTGGGCCATTTTAAGTAAAGGATGAATATGATTAAGTTGATTTATTATGGGAATTATTTATTGATATTAAAGAATATATTGAATAAATATGGTTACCTTGAATGATGAAAAAAATCATAAAAATAATTAGTTATGCATTAAGCTAATAACTGGAATTTTACTGGACAATTTTATTAGTTGATTTGCAGCTGGATTTTGAACTAGTAAATCATAGAATTTGAAATATATTTCTTTGTGAAAACTGTAGTTAAGAATATTAAGTTTCATGTGGGATTGATCTTAATTAATTTGGAGTTGTAGAACTCCGGATATAGATTAAAAGCTGAAGAAAAGTCAAAGTGAGCCTTGCTAGACAAATTGTGTATGTCACTAAAAAAGGGTAGTTTTGAAGGTGTTAAGGGAGAATTGGGTTTTCTTCTCTTCATAGAAATTGTAGCCTTGTATCTTAACTTTCAGAAGAGACAAGCCACAACCAAAAATGAAAAATTAATTTTAATTATGATTAAAATAAAAACAGTGTTCTTGAAGTAAGACTTAAATTATAGAAGTTATAAGAACAAAACTTGAGTATACTAGAGTATACATTTGTGTATGAATTATAAGAAGTTTATCTTATTAATTAGATCGAGAATGTAGATTGAATGAGGAGTTGAAATAAAATTTCAATACAAGATAAATTGTAAATGATGATTGAGTTGAAAGAAATCAACTTAGATTATATTATGTGAAATGAGCATTGAATGAAAAATAATATGGTATACATGTTGATACAAGAGAGGTCATTAAAGTTATGCATTAGTAGAGACGTGCATCTAGAGCATAGACAACAAGTAGGTGCCCTGTACCTTATTCCATCTATAGAATTTTCTTGAATTCTTTTTAAACTGTATTTTTTAAAATGTGTTTGCCTATAAAAATATGAATGTGAATAACAAGAATGGTCATAATTGATTAGCTGCCTTGAAGAGAGCTAAAGGCTTCAGGGTAATTAATTGTCAGGTTGATAATGATTCAATAAAAGTGAAAAGTGATTATTGTCATCTAGAAATGTGATTATGCCTCTAATGTAGTAATTAAGTGTTGATTCTTGATTAATATAGTGCCTCTAATGTAGTATGTTTCTACTTCAATATTAATAGGGGTGAAACTAGTTACTCGATAATAGTGTTAGTGTCCGGTAATGGGTGGTGGAACTAGTTACCTGATAATGGGGTTGGTGCCTGATAATAGGGTTAGTGCACGGTAATGAACGGTGAAACTAGTTACCCAATAATAAGACTAGTGCCCAGTCATGGGTGATGGAACAAGATACCTGCTAATGGGACTAGTACCTAGTCATGGACAAGTGACATTAGTTTGATTGATGACTAGAACATATTACTTGGCAAGATGGTTTAATAAGACCATAAAATTGATTGAAAAGATGAATTAGCTATTCGAAATGAAGCTAATGGCATCAGTTGCACTAATAACTAGGATATAATTGATTTGGCTAGTGGCCCTGTGGGAAAAACAAATAATATTTATGTGTTACTGACTCATTGAATTAGCAATAAAATTTGGAAAAATTCAAATTGTCAATACAAAAACAATAATATTTCAAGGATTTAAATGATTCATGCCCAACGAGTTGTTTGAAACGTATTTTAAAAGTTAAGGTTGTTACATGAAGTTGCTTGTGTGATGATGATATTGGAATTCATAACAAGTTTTATGTCGAAAATGACAGGGTGAAATTTTGGATAGGGTTCGTATAAAAGAAGCTCAATTGAAATCTTAATAATCGAGAAGATGTACATTGGAAATCATAAATCAGAGTAAAATGTCAACTTTAAATCTTTTGAAAAAGAGGTCAAAATAGTGTGAAGGATAATAATATGGGTTACATGAAAAAAAGGAAATGAGACGATGAAACATGGTAATGATAAGTACATATTTCGGGAGATCAAACTAAGTAGTTAATCACGCAAGAAGTTAAAATGACAAATTACACATTAAGAGAACAAGTGTATTTGATCAGAATACATTGAATATTCAAAAAACCAAAAGGGCACAAATATGTTATGAAATGAAATGTGACACAAATTAAATGTATTACGAATTGAAACAATAATATAACCACATATGGTCATGAAATATGCATATATAATTGTACAAGTTAAAGGGGTTTTGAGGAAACGATTCGTAGTATGAATCAAACATGTTGTAAATAAAAATTTCCATGATGTAACCATGATAGTTAAATGAGTAAAATGATGAAATAAAAGTTCATTAAAAGATGGTTGTAACTGTATTAAATTGGAACGTGGTATAGATTGATGTTTTTGTATGTTTACATAAAAAGGTAGTAAAATTCGAGTTACTTACGTCATTGATATATATGTCTTTAACAAGTATCCTTTGCAATATGTTGTAATATTATAAAAATAAATTATTTTCAGGTTTATCATTGACTCGGACAGAACAAAAGATCTTACATAGCATTTCTTTTGTTTAGGTGATGATGATGTAATTTTGAATATGTTGGCTACCTTTTTGTATTGATATTTGGAGAATAACTTACATATAAATGAAACCAATACTAAGGATATTCAGAACTTAATTATTAATCCTCTTTTATTAGGTTTGTATATGACATTAAACTTACCCTAGGTTTATTAAATGAATATTGTATGTAACTAGTTCATAATGTTCTTATATTTTGTTCATATCACTTATTGTAAATAGTACATATTACAATTGAATGTAAATAATGAAATAAAAAATTAGGAAGGATAAATGAATTATATTCTTGATTGGAAGATTGAAACATGATACTAAAAAAAATCATCCTATTTTCCTTAGTTCAACGCTTAAGAAAGTTCAAAATGTTATTAAAATATCAGAATGTTACAAGGTTAGGACCCATTTGGCTCGTGAAAGAGAAGAGATATTGATTTCTCAAATAAACCACCCCTCCCAAAGAAGGGCAAAGAAAGCCAGTTTAGTTAGTTTATGAAAAGAGGGGGGAACTTTAGTTAGGAAGGATCATTAGCTGGGACTTTTCAACGTATAGTTGGGGGATCGCCTGGATGACAGTTGAGCCAGAGAGTTAGTTCTATTGAAGAGGTTTTGGAGTCAAAAACTATCATATACCCTCAATGTGTTTGTTATACACAAAGACAGCCTGAAGATTATTCAACATCACCGGGTTGATGTTATGTATATAGACATAAAAGACACTGAAGGAAGCAGTATTATCATCTGGGTCGTAGATGCCATTGTTGTAGAGAGAAAAGATATCTCAAGAGAGAATGCCCCAAGAGAATTGCTGATTATAATGAGGGATAGAGGCAGTAGAAAAAAGTCAACAATAGTTTGTCACTTTGTACAAACCTATCAGACTAGCCCAATATAGAGTTAATGGTAATAGGGGTAGACCTAGGACTCGAGGTCATAGGACACAAGACAGGGTATTCCATATGACTTAAGAGGATACTATAGTCAACCCAGATGTAGTAGCAAGCATGTTGCAGCTAAATTCACTTCTTGAGTATGCATTAATTGATACTGGTACCACACACTTCTTTAGTAAGGCATAAAAGTGATTTACAATAAGTACCCCTTTAGGTAAAACTGTAAATATTAACCATGTGTATGAAAGGGTAAGGGTTAATGTAAAAGGGGTAAAAATGAGAGTAGATTTAATATCTTTAGAGCTACATGATTTTGATGTGATATTAAGTATGGATTGGTTGAGTATGTATAGGGCTCAAATGGTAGAAATGTAGTACTTAGGGGAGAAATAAATGTCATACTGAATTATATAATTTTGGCTATGATTGCTAAGAAATTGATGAGAAAGAGATGTGTGGTTTATCTTCCCTATATGATAGATTCAAATAGGGATAATACCATAATTATCAGACCCAGCCTAGCCTGACGAGTCAACCCAAGACTCGGGTGACCCGAGGCCTTGGCTGAGTCTATTTTATTTAAAACTCGGGCCTGCAATTGGCACAGAGAAAACTGTTTATCCCGTCGAGTCAACCCGAAACCTAGGTGACCCGACAAAACTCGGTAGAGATTTTTTTTTCAAATGTGTTTTTTCTCATAGCCAGAGACTCATTTTTCAGTTGGATACTAACTCATTTCAAAGTTTACTATATAAATACTAGAAGAATATTTTATTTTTTCAATGTGGAATTTGAAACTCTTTAGTATATATATTATATGTTCATAATAAAAAAAATTATGTTTTTTCAATGTGGAATAAAAAAAATCCTTTTGGTCTGAATACTTCAACTTTAAAAAAAAGGATAATATCTTTTCAATGTAGAATGAAAAACCTTTTGAAACAATCTTTTAAACTTTATTATTTACAACATGTATAATCTATATCCACATGGATTGTTTCTTAATTTTTTCATGTGAAATATTAGAACCTCAAAAATATTTTTTTCTAGATTAAACTGGATTGACTTGAGTCACTCATGTAACCCGGGACCTGACCCCTTGGCCGGGTCAACCTCTAGACCGGGTTTGATAACTATGGATAATACCGAGTAATATATTGATAACAAAGCTGTCAAATCTTCCCATGGTAAGAGAATTTTCAGATGTGTTTTTTAAGGTTTTATCTGGAATACCTCCAAAAAGACAAGCAAAGGTTCCCATCGATATATTACTCGGTACCACTTATATAGCTCAGTCGCCATACAGAATGGCTCTTATGGATTAGCTGAATTGAAGATCTATCTACAAGAATTACTAGATACAAGGTTTATATGTTTGAGCAGTTCACCTTGGGGAGCCTCTATACTGTTTGTAAAGAAGAAGGACAACACCCTCAAACTCTGTATTGACTATAGGCAGTTGAAAAAGGTGACAGTGAAAAACAAGTAATCACTACTAAGGATAGATGACTTGTTTGATCAATTAAAGGGAACATGAGTATTTCCAAAAAAAGACTTAAGGTTAGGGTATTATCGGTTAATATTAAGGAGTAAGTTATTGAGAAGACCACAGTTAGAACTCATTATAAACATTATGAGTTTCTTATGACGCCTATATGGGTTGACAAATGTTCCTACAATGTTCATGGATTTGATGAACCAGGTTTTTTAACCCTATCTAAACAAGTTTGTTGTGGTGTTTATTGATGAAATTTTAGTATATTTTAGTTCATATTTGGAATATGAACAATATTTAAGGCATGTATTGTAGATACTAAGGGACCATCAATTGTATGCTAAGCTAAGTAAGTGTGAATTTTGATTAAAAATGATCTTTTTGCGACATGTTATCTTAAGGAATGGATATTTGTGGATCCAAAAAAGGTAGAAGTTGTCCTGAAATGGGAAAAATCTACGAATGTGATAGAAATTCATAGTTTTCTTGAAATTGCAGTGTATTACAGGAGATTTACTAAGGGGTTTTCTATAATAGAGATGCCTTTGACTCAGTTAACTTGTAAATGGAAATAGTCAAATGAGTGTGAGAAAAGCTTTTAAGAGCTGAAAATGAGACTTACTACCGCTCTAGTATTAACACTTTTCTCGGGATCTGATAGGTATATAGTTTATAGTAACGCATTAAAAAAGAAATTGGATGTGTTTTGATGCAATATGGAAAGGTGATAGCTTAAGCATCAAGAATGTGATAGAAATTCATAGTTTTTTTGAAATTGCAGTGTATTACAAGAGATTTACTTAGGGGTTTTCTACAATAGAGACCCATTTGACTCGGTTAACTCGTAAATAGAAATGGTCAAATGAGTGTGAGGCAAGCTTTTAAGAGTTGAAAATGAGACTTACTACCGCTCTAGTATTAACACTTTTCTTGGGATCTGATAGGTATATAGTTTATAGTAACGCATTGAAAAAGGGATTGGATGTGTTTTGATGCAATATGAAAAGGTGATAACTTACGCATCAGGGCAATTGAAACCGCATAAGGTGAGTTATCCAATTCATGATCTAGAATTGGCTATTGTGGTGTTTGAATTGCGGGTATGGAGACATTATTTATATGGATCTCAAGTTTAGATTTACATAGATCATAAGATCTTGAGGTACCTGATGAATCGAAACTTAATATATGGTAGAGAAGATAGATAGAGTTGATTAAAGATTATGATTGTGTTATAGATTACCATTTGGGAAGAGTAAATATGGTTGATGATGCTCTTAGCCGAAAATGAAAGGTTACAATGGGAGAACTGGGAGAATGGAATAAAAAAACTTTGATGGAGTTAAAGAACATTGATGCTCAATTAGAAGTAGGATTGAAGGGTCTACATTGGCATAGGTAAGACAACGGTATGTGCTTCAAGACAAGGTATTGAAAGCTCAATAAAAAAGACATTGAAACAGATAAGGTTAGGAACAAGATGAAGTCGGGAGTTGAGACTCTATTTCAGATTTTATATGACGGGATAAGTGATATGAAAGCGGATGTATCTGTTTAGAAATAAAATTTTGAAGGATGAAGTATTAAAGGGAGCTCACGAGTCAAGGTTTATTGTGTATCCTATATGTACTAAAATGTACAAAGATTTTAAAAAATTCTTTTCTTGGCCAAATATTAAAAGGAAAATAGCTGAGTATATGACTAAGTGTGGTCTATGTCAACAAGTGAAAGTAAAGCATCAAAAGCCAACAGGGCCCATACAACCATTATTAATACTTTAGTGGAAGTGAAAAGATATCATTATGGATTTTATATCAGGTCTACCTTGGGAAAAGCAGGGCAATGATACCATTTAGGTTATTATAGATTGATTGAAAAAATTTATACTCTTTATACAGATGAAAATAATAGATCTAGTGGATAAATTGGTCAGGTTATATATGAATAAAGTAGTGAGACTTCATAGGATTCCAATAATGATTGTTTCAAATCGAGACCACTAATTTACTTCTTATCTTTGGCCTAGTGTAAAGCATGCTCTAGGTACAAAACTGAATTTAAGTATTACTTTTCATCCTTAGATGAATGGACAATCTAAAAGGACATGATAAAGGTTTACTAAGAGCATATGTATTAGAGCTTAGATGAAATTGGAAAGATCATCTACCTCTTATGGATTTCACATATAATAATAGTTATCAAACTATTATAGGCATGACACCGTATGAATATGGTAGAAAATATCGAAGTCCGATATGTTGGAAAGAAATGGGTGATAGAAAATTAACGGGACTAGAGATTGTGCAAATTATCTCGGAAAAGGTAAAGATTATAAGGAATAGCTCAAGATAGATAAGAGAGTTATGCAAATGTCATGGAGGAGACCTCTCAAGTTTAATATTGGCGATAGAGTATTCCTGAAGGTTGCTCAATGGAAGCGTATGTTAAGATTTGGAATGAAGGAAAAGTTACCTCTATGGTATATTAGACCTTTTGAAGTTATGGAAAGAATTGAACCTATAGCGTATAGATTAGCACTGCCCCCGTATTTAGCCAAGATTCATGATGTTTTTCATGTCTCATTACTAGTAAAACCAAGATAGATCCCTCATGAGTGCTTCCACAGATTCCTATTGAAATCAAGAAGGACTTGACCTTGGAAGTGAAACTTGTAAGGGTGTTGAATCATAGTGAGAAAGAACTCAAAAATAAAAAGATTCCTATGATTAAAATATTATGGAGGTGTGCTCAAATTGAAAAGGGAAATCCAAATTTCGATGATGAAATTTATTTTTAGAACGGGAGAATGTAAACCCGGGGTTAAAAAAAAGGACTAACAACAATTGAAACACGATTTGAGAAAAAAAATTGTTTTTTTTTATACATGGCATTAAATGTTTATTGTGAAAATGTTTAAGACATAGGGTTGTTACATGCTTGTCATATAACATGTATACTAAATTAGCGCACAAGAGAATTTTATATGGAGAGATCATCAATGTTTATGAAAAGGCTTACATGATAGTTGTATAAGTCATTCTTATACTTGAGATCACAAAGTTATCTTATACAGAGAGTGTTATGTTTCAATCCTAACCACACGTTATCCTAATCAAGGGTAACAAATGAGCATATATCGAGTATAACATAAACTATATAAAGTTATTTTAGTAATCAAAAGATGATTCATCATCTTAGATGAATTAGAAAAAATAATTCATTTATTCTTAAATAGTATTGATTGTGAAATATTTGGTCAATGTGAAATGAGATTTAAAAAGAGTTTCAAATCTCATTTAAAGAATCAATGACTATAGTGTTGAGAACTAAAATGATTTAACAAAGCAGATATATTTCATGTTATAATGTTTAAATCGAAATATTTTTTTATAAAGGGATAATAATTACACTGAGAAACTGAAAGGTTAAGTTATCACTTATGACCTTCCTAACATTTGGAGGATCATGAGTTGTTCTTAGATATTGTACTTTAAAATATAAATCAATCAATTGTTGAATCCATAATAAATTATTTTAAAAAAAATTGTAATTCTATTTTATTTAGGATTATGATTTATATTTGGATTAACTTATTAGAAAACTTAATGAGTCATATATATAAGAACCATTTGTTAAAAATTAAAATGAGATGATTAATCAAATGTGGCTTAATTGTAAATAAATTTTAAGAATTAAATATTGTAATGTAATTAAAATATTGAAGTAACCTACCAATGTGATCTTATTTTATTATTTTTACAAGTGGATTTGAGAAGGGTTAAGAATCTGTTTGTTTTTGCGTTTCAAAAATATTTTTGAAAAAAAATTGTTCTTTTTATTCTTTTCTTTACTTCAAATTAAATTTTTTGTGTTTTTAAATTATTTTGATATGCTGATGTCAAAAATAAATTTTAAAAAAATATTATTTTAATGCATTTTCAAATAAAAAACACTTTAAAAACACAATCACTACCACAACCACGATATTAAACTGTCTGTAAGATTTTAGAGAGATTGCAATTGAAGTCTTAGGGGATGTTTAGCAGTATAACAGTTTTTATTTTTTAAAGTATTTTTTCTTAAAAATACATCAAAATAATTTTTTTTTATTTTTTAAAAATTATTTTTAATTTCACTACATAAAAATAATATAAAAATACTAAAACATTTTAATTTAATATAAAAAAATTATTTTTTAAAAAATATTTTTAAAACACCAAAATAAACGGGTTATTAATTTGCTTAGTGCTACTAATGTGAAATAAGGCTTTAGTCGAGGGAATGTTTTGTCAGAGCACACCTAATTTCAAGTTCAGACCTTCAAACAACACTTTACAATTTCTATGGATTGCGCTTGCAGACCCTTTTTCCTCTGGGGAACATGGATGTCCACCACCCCTAGAACCACTTCTCCTCCCAACACCATCAGCCTGCCACTTATTAACAGCATAAGCTCTACTCCGCCATCGCCACCTCGTCTCAAGGCTACCACTTCTCCTTTCAATTTTTCCGTGGACTTGCCAAGTGGCGGAAACAACAATCACGGTGGCCGGAACAGCAATAATAACAATAAAGGGTGGTGGTGGCGGCGGTGGTGGAATGATGGCAGTGACTCTTCCAATACCTTTTCCCTCATGTTCTTATTAAGCTCATCCATTGTGCTGCAATTAGCTTCTTCTGCGGCTGCAAGAACTCAACAAGAAGAGGGAGAGGAGGTTTGGGAAGTTAAAGGGAGCAACCGGGCTAGACTTGTTCCTGATTTCTCCAAGGATGAGTTTGTAGTGTCTCCAACATCATCATCGTCACTGTTTTCTGTTAATGATTTATGGTCGCAATGCACAACCTTGTTCGTGCGCCTAATGCTTCCCCAAGGATTTCCTCAAAGTGTTACCTCTGATTACTTGGATTACTCTCTTTGGCGAGCCGTCCAAGGCATCGCCAGCCAAATTAGCGGCGTTCTTGCCACCCAGGTATCTATCTATCATTATATGAATGGTTTGCTTTTGTTTCTTTTGATTAATATTTGTTGTGATAGGCATTGCTTTATGCTGTTGGGTTGGGGAAAGGAGCTATCCCAACTGCTGCTGCCATCAATTGGGTGCTAAAGGATGGAATTGGGTATCTCAGTAAAATCGTATTGTCCAAATATGGACGACATTTTGATGTTCATCCTAAAGGGTGGAGACTGTTTGCTGACCTTTTGGAAAATGCTGCCTTTGGTTTGGAGATGTTAACGCCTGCGTTTCCTCATCTCTTTGTTTTCATTGGTGCCACTGCTGGAGCTGGACGCTCTGCTGCTGCTCTTATCCAGGCAATTTCCTGCTTCTGAATTATGTGCTGTTGCATTGCGATAACCATTTCCTAATATCGTTTTTTGGTAGGGAGGGAGGAGGAATTTTGGTGCCAAACTGATTTTATGATGCTCATACAAATTGTTATTTATTTACTTAGAGTTGCTTAAAGTGGATGCTCATAATTTGCAGGCTGCTACAAGAAGCTGTTTTTATGCTGGTTTTGCTGCTCAAAGAAACTTTGCTGAGGTAAAACACTGTTTCTTTTGGTTTTTATTTATTCTCAAATTGTGAATTGCTTTTATGGAAGCTTGGACATGTCTCATTTTTATCAGCTGGTAAAGATTTGTATTTGTGCAACGTATCTTTTATTTCTGACCTTAGTGAGTCCCAAGTTAATTTGATTTGTTTCTGAAAGAAATTGTTAATTGTAGGTAATTGCCAAGGGTGAAGCTCAAGGAATGGTGAGCAAGTTTATTGGTATAATGCTTGGTATAGCAGTGGCTAATTGCATAGGCTCCTCAACACCCCTTGCCCTTGCTTCTTTCAGTGTGGTGACATGGATCCACATGTTCTGCAATCTGAAATCGTATCAATCCATTCAATTAAGGACTTTAAATCCATATCGTGCAAGTAATCAATCTCTTCTCCTTTTCCTTTTTCCCCTGATGGGACTGCTTACTAATGTCTTTGTAACTGCATCGGTCGAAATGAGTTGATACAAATAAACAAATAATAATAATAATAATAAAGAAGCTTGAAATGCAAAACACGTAGAATTTCTGTTACTTTATATAATCATAATTTAAGAATGATACTGAGGAAATAGATTTGCATCAGCTCGGATAGTTGGAAGACATAGAACATTGTAAACTGTAGATAGGTATTGCTGGGTATGTTCACATGCAATCTCTTTGGTCTTCTCTATTGAACAGGTTGATAAAACAGAATTTCTACTTGCTAACACAACTATCTGCTGCCACTTCAAGCAGCCTCCATGGAAATCTTCAAAATGGCTGTCTAATGCCATTAATCACCCTTGAGTCTTGATATTGTTCCATAATCATCTCCACAGTATTCCAAAGCTGTATGATAGAAACCCCTTTTTTTCATTGCTCTAACAGGTTTAGTTTTTAGCGAGTATCTCCTCAGCGGCCAAGCACCTCCAGTCAAAGAGATCAATGATGAAGAACCACTTTTTCCAGCTGTACCATTTCTTAATATCTACTCTAAGGGCAATGTGAGTTGCTCTCTATTTTTTTTCCTCTGTGGTTAATGGAAAAGGAAAAGTTAAGAAAGTAAATCTCATTGTTTTTTCTTAATTAATTTCAGGTACAATCAATCGTTCTATCTTCAGAAGCGAGGAATGCAGCTGCTGAAATTGAGCAGAGGCTGCAGCTGGGGTCTAAGCTCAGTGATGTTGTCAACAACAAGGACGATGTGCTTGCATTGTTCAATTTGTATAGAGATGAAGGCTATATTTTGACTGAGCACAAGGGAAGATTCTGTGTAAGTATACTAGCGGCTTTATTTTGAATCTGAAATCCTCCCCCCCCCCCCATCCAGTTTTTCACTTTTTTTTATGTCTGTGCGCGTGTATCTTCTGCTTTTCTTCTTTCCATGCTTATTGATTTTCAGTTATATGTGTGCGTGTGCATGCATGTATGACCTATTCTTGATTTACATCTATTTTCACATAAAAAAAACCATCATGAAATTACTGGCAGTCCTTACTTGAAAGGGCTGCTGTCTATACTTCCTCATTGTTTTCTTGTCCAAAATATGATGTAATCCTGCAATTCAAGATCAAATCTTGATGCTAACTTCTCTGTGTTGTTAGTTGTCAATTCCTTGTATTGGAAGAGTTCTTTTGGTCATTTTAATCCATGCTGTCTCTGATGATTGAAGTCACTAAATTGTAACAAAAAGTATAACTGAAAGAATCTAGCAAATAACCTATGTTTTTTTATGTGTGTGGAATATCTTTCACGAAATAATGACAATGGTAATAATCGTGTTCCTCTGAAACTCTTTTCATTGTCGAAGAAAAAGAAAGGACTAGTTTTTTTAACTTCTTTTGGAGCAAATTATTTATGGGAGGAAGTGAGCTTACTAATAGTTATTATATGTTGTATCTGAATTACTTGCCACAATCAGGTAGTGCTTAAAGAAAGTTCTTCACCACATGACATGCTCAAGTCACTGTTCCAAGTTAATTATTTATACTGGTTGGAGAGAAATGCTGGAATTGAAGCAAGAAGTATCTCTGCTGACTGCAGACCTGAGGGGAGGCTACAAATCTCTCTGGAATATGCCCGACGGGAATTCAACCATGTGAAAAATGATAGTGTATCCATGGGTTGGGTCGCTGATGGACTAATTGCCAGGCCTTCACCAATTAGAGTTTGTCCTGGAAACACAGCCTCTTCAATTGCAAGCTGATGCAACATCAAGTTGGATTCCCCTGGACCACAGAGGTGGTTTTCCATGAGGGAAAGAATTGCTTTTGAGGGGGGGGTGGGGGGGTGGGGTTCTTGCCAGCTATATGGCCATTGGGGAACCATGCTCCTGGACATAAATCTATACTCCAATGGTTCTCAGACAGGTCTGTAGTTTAATGTTTCTCAAACAAGTTCAGACGCCCAAACATTGGTCGCTTGACATCGTTAGAAGGAAAGGCAGACTAGGCACTTCTTCGAGCCATCACTGCATGGTCTGAAACTCAATAGGGATGATCAAAATCGAGGCAAAAGCATTTGCCCCGAGGTGCACAAATTTGTTCTTTTTAAGAAAAGATACATCTCAAGTTATTGATATTAATCCACCTGCTGTACTTCTCCCTATATAAAAAATATGAAGCTTGTAGCAAAGAAACTAAAACTAAAAATGATTATGACGGGTTGTAAAAAAAAATAAACCTAGGTGACTCAAAAGCTTAGGTCTTTAAAATAAACCCCAACAAGTGAGCTTAACAGCTCAAGTACATGAGAATTAAACTGAAAAAAACAAAAAAAAAATATTGAAGAATAAAAAAAAAAAACACTATTGTAGTGAATCATGCAACGGGAACGGAGCGACAAATCTTGTAGATTTTTTAATATATTATTGAAAATGCTGGCTAGTAAAATGTTCAAATCATAATTTGCTAGACAAGATATATATAACTAGTGATCGACATAATTTCTGAAGAATTTTCATTAACCTTTTTTCTAATATAGACAAATATGATTTAAATGACAATTATTAGAAAAAAGGTTCTTCCTCAGGTTCATCTTCATGCGTCAAAGAGCAGTGTTAGGAATCATCCACATGTACTGATAATTATCCCTGCAGATGGGAGGGAATATCATGATTCAAGCCCACAACTACAAAGCAGGAATTTCCTACTCGGTAAAAGAGCTGGGTAGCTATAATTAGCTGTGCAGGCATCGCAGCTTCTTGGAGCATATTTTTCTATTCTGAGACAGGAAAAGCAAAAAAAGAAGTTTCAAGCATGGTAATATTAGATCATTGTCCACGTTGCATTGTGGTTTCACACCACAAAAAAAAATCAAGCATTTCTAATAATGTGTTTCTTAAGCGGAAAAAAAAAATCTAAATCATGAATTTAAAATCTATTTTTTATTGAATGACATATTTTTTTATATCATGATAAATTAAATGATGTTTTTTTAAAAATATTGAGATGGCAGCATATTGAATCAGTTCGTGTGAGCCTAAACCAACCTGTCAAACTAATGACCTGAGTTATGAGACAGTGATAATTATATAAAAATCAAATTGAAATAATATGAAAGTCAATTCCTAACAAACATAATTTTAAAGAATAAAATTGAAAAAAAATTATTAAATTAAGGAAAATGACAAAAAAAGAATCGAATAACTTGGATTAACCTATCAAACCCGCAATTTAGATTATGCACCCCCAATGGGTTTAACATTTTCTTTTGTAAAATTATTTTTATTTAATTATATAACAACAAAAATAAATGATTGAAAAACTGAGCACTAATAAAATATCAGGATGTTTGTCTACAACAGTTATAATCTCACAAAAACCAAATTGAAACATATCATGAAGACTAATTAAAAATCAACCAAATATCGAAGGATGACATTAAAAAAAAATCTACAAAAAAAAACAAAAAAAACTCACAACAAAATTAAAAAGAAAAAAAAAAGGTCAAGCTCATGCATTAGGCCCTCTATTTTTTAAAATAACTAATGGTATGTATAAAATAAATTTATGAGAAAACATATAACTAAAATAGTATTTCTCGAAAATGATACAGTAAAGGTGATGTATCTCTTCTTTTAAGCATACTCAACCCTTTTATTTAAATCTTTAGAACCAATATGTATTTTAGAATTTTTAATTTCTTTAAAAACTAATTTGCGACTCCATTTTCCATAATTCTCATTTAATTTCTAAGGTCCCATCTATTATCGGGTAGTGACACTAGGAACAAAACTTATTGGCATATCTGATGAATTGATATTGTTTTATTCTCATTACATTGAGAAAATTCTTGATAATTTTTTTTAAGTTGACAATAGCACTATTAAAAAACTAATTGATATAAATGTAAATCTATCTAAAATAAATGTAAAGGAATAAACCAATTGAGATATTTTTTAATAATTGAAAGTTTGATGTATGTTATGAACTGCACAAAATCAGATATCGCATGTTGAGCTAGTAAACTAAGTAAATCTAAGTATGGATCACTGCAAAGTAATAAATAGGATACTCAAATATTTGAGATACGTCTTAGACTATAGATTGCACTATACCAGATACACGTCAATATTAGAAAGTTATGGTGATTCAAAATGAATATTTGACGTAAAAGATTTCAAATTCACTAGTGGATATGTCTTTATACTCGGTGGAGCAGTTGTATCATAGAAATCCTCTAAGAAAACATATATTGGTAATATCCACGATGAAATAAAAGTTTATTATTCTTAATAAATTTAAAAAGAAGGCCAGGTGGCTTTGAAATTTCTTAGATAAAAATTTTATGTTGACCAAAGCCAATGTTAGCAATTTATGTCCATTGTGATAATTAATCAGCAATTAAAAGGGTACAAAATAGTATATGTAATAGTAAGTATAAAGAAAAATATGTTATGATTAATCAAAAATTTTAAACACTTACTCTTGAATATAATTATTTTCCTTTATTATGTGAAGTCAAAGAAAAATATCATATGCTCGCAAACTAAGACTTTATCGAAAGAACTTGTATATAATTCATCAAGGAAAATAGGCTATTTAGTTGATTCAAGATCTCAAGATATAGATTTAAATAAAAAAAACTAAGTTATGAAACATTCTTAATAGCACTTAAAAATTATTATTTCTTGCCTATTCATATGATAAAAAAGGTGTTAGTTGAAAATTGATAAATGGTGAGTTATATTCTTAGTGATTTCATATCTAGAAATACTTGTATAATAGAATATTTTTAATAAAAAAAACCATGAGTGAGAAATGTGATTGTTTATTTAATAATTTAGAAAATATTGAATTATTTAAAGCACTTGTGAATTTAAGAGTTGTTTAGACCAAAATGAACACAATCACGAGAACCAAAGGAAATCTCTAGATAAAGAAGTGTGTGAATATTATTTTATTGGTTTATATAAAAGGTATATTAGTTCAAGATATTGTGTTTATATTTAACCAAATAAATATAATATTATTTTACTATGAAATGTTTAAAGCCAAAAGTTACCTATCTTGATGTACTCATCCACTATATCATTATTTATATACAAATCTTTGAGTCTTTATATATTGATTAAATAATTTTCATTCATATAGGGAAACTTTTAGAAATTTGTTTTAAAAATATAATTAATGGGCACATTCAAACCAAATTAAAAGTGGGGTCTACTCACTTTTAAGATTAAAATTTTATTAAAAATTATTCTCGAACAAAAATTCTTTAATATGAAACATTAACATGACTAAAAAAAATATGGGTAAATGAGAAATTAATCTCAAAAAACTTATGATTTGTATGTTTTTGTGAAACTCAAAAAAAAATTTATCCTTTATTGAAAGAATACAAGATTTCCTTATAGTTTATATAATGAGAAGTTAAAGAGTTAAAAATGGACTCATAGAGCACCAAAATTTTTAGAGGGGAGAGGATCCAAGCAAAGTGGGTTTTGGTCTTAAGCCACACGCGTGCTTACTTAGCTTGGCTTAACTTGGCTCGGCTCAGGCTTAGGTCGTGGGTTTTTAGGTTTGGGCCTGGGTATAGGTTTGATGTAAAATAATTTTTTAGATTATAAAAAAAAAAATTTGTCAGTCTATTTTGAGCTTGGGTTTACATTTGTTATAAAATAATTCTTTGACTTATAAAGAATTATTTTTTACCAGTCCATATAGCTTAGCCAACCTATTAATAAATATTCTTAATAGTTACCTTCCATCTCCTAAAGAATTTTATTTTCAAATTAAAAATATCTAGTTTTTAAAGTACAAATTGTTAGGTTTTTTACCTGGGTAATTAAAGCAAAATGATAAGAATTAATTTCAATAATTACCATTATTAATTCTAAATTAATTTTGGTTTCAAAAATTAATATAAAAAAGGGTTGAAAGGTAGATGTTCTACACACTTTCAATAGTTTATTTGTCTTCTTCTTAACAGTTTTTCAGCTTATTTTATCTTTTATTTTGCCTTACCTTTGGCTCTTTTTTCCATCCATTCTATAGATTATGTTATAGTCCTTCGTAAAGAGATTTTGAGTTCATTGTTCTTTTGGTTCTTAGACTTTCAAAAAAAGTGCATCCTTTAAAAGTTTAGTTATTGGAATTCTAGGATGCTATTTGTAAGAAGATCGTTTGTATCAAGTGATGAGTATTTTAATCTTAAAAATAAATGGTTTAATCCTTAAAAACTTTTTTTTACATCATCCAGAATCAATGATTAAATATTTAATATCTTCATTGTTTTTAGTTCAAATATAATATCTATTTTTTATATATGTTAGATATTTATTGATTCAAATGCAACTTTTAAATATTCTATTATTTGCTTAGTACACACTAGTTTACCTCTAGTGTTTTTGTTGTAGGTTAGACCTAAGTTTTTTGAACAGTAAAAAAAACATATCTAGACCATTAGAAGTTTTTCATTATTGTTATTAAATTCAGTAAAACAGTTCAAACTTGAAAAATCTTAACCTGAATCTTTGATTAATATTTAGTCAACCCACCAAATCCATAATCTAAGTTAAGGAATCCACTTGGTCGAATTTATTTTTTTTATTTTTTTAAATGATAAAAATACAACAAGTGATTTATCACCAACCCAATACTAAAGGATGAAACTCAATAAATAAAAAAACTCACATTAAATAATAGAATTGAAAAACAAAAAAAGAAGCCAAAGATATATATAAAAAAAGGGCCAAGAAATCTTTGCCCGACTCTTTGATTAATATTTAATCAACTCATCGGACCCACGATTCAAGTTATGGACTTCAATGAATTGAATTTATTTTTTTATGAGATAAAAAATACAAAAATTGATTTATTGTCAACTCAAAACTGAAGGATAACATTCAATAAAAAACTCACACTAAATGATAAAATTAGAAAAGAAATCTAAAAAAAAGTTAAAAAAATCTCAACTCGGCTCTTTAATTAATATTTAATCAACATGTTAAATTCCGGTTATAGTATTGGTTATTTTATTATACAATAAAAATACAAAAATTGATAATAAAAAAAGGATGGGGAAATAAAAATAGACGCGTTGGTGCATTAATTTTTTATTCCCTTATTTTTTTATTTTTTTTTTATGTGTGTTTGTTTTAAATTAAATAGTGCTCCGCAACCTTGTGTAGTTTAACCCGTGAGCTAATTAAGACACTATTTTACTTTAAAACACTTGAATAATACATCAACTAGATCCATTGTTAATATGAAGAGTTAAGCAAACTCCGCCTGTTTTAGTTATATTTATTTATTTATAATACTTGGATTTTGTTTAAACTCTTTTACAAGTTTATATTGTCTTGATTTATTACAAAATCACATGCAATCTAATTAATGGAAATATCACCAACAAATATCAGATGTCAAGAAAATATAACTGATACGGGGTTTGATCAGAAGGAACATACGTGTAAAGAACACAAGATTTTTCTTGACCATGAGAATGGAAGAATCCCATTTTATGTCTTAGGCTGAGCACACCTTTGATTGGTTGAATGTATGATGTATCTTTGGATTGTCGAAGTCTTCTTCTTCTTCTTCTTCTTCTTCTTAGAAAATATTAAGAAGAAGAAAAGCTTTTATAGTATGTTGTGACAAGCCATAGCTATTGATTTAACTTTCAAGAATAAAAATCAAATCCATCCTTGAGGAGGGAGGAGAAAGGCAACTACAGGATAAAAGTTTTACACAACTTAAATTTTATCAATTTCATGTAGCCTCCAAGAAAATACAAAATATAGTGAAACATATTACAAACCGCTGGCTAAGAAGTCTTCCCTCGTTGTTGAAATGAGCATGGCTGGTGTTATTCATGCTTATATAATATAGGCTATGAATGTTGGAATAGTGTCCTCAAGGTTGTTTTGAAAGAAAGAGGCCATCCAGCATTGTTTCACACTGCCTCATGAGTTCGTAAAGCAAATCAGTGGAGAAGAATGGTCGTTGCATAACCCTAGGCATGGAGGAAAAATGAAAGGAAGTGCCTGTCCTCTTGTTGTGCTTCTTCACTATCTTGACCAGCCCTGCATGTATAGAATTCAAAATCATTAAGTGGGAATTAAAACTTGGCAATTTGATGCGCCTGTACTTGGTCAATAAAGCTACCTGTCAAGTTCATATTCAGAGGTGGAGAGAAACGAAACGAAAGCGGTGTGTACCTGTGAAGTTAAGGACACTGTAATGCAGCAGCAAAACCATCTCTGCGTGAAGATTTAATATGTCCCTCTGCACCTGCAACTTCTCTTCATTACGGTCCAAATTTCCAGCCCTAAGTTGCATCTCCTGCTCCATGCAAATCATTATCCAAGTAGCAACGATGAACTAACCATGCATGTTGGCAAAAGATAATCTAAAAAGCAACTCTTTTTTATCGCAGAGAAAAGATGCAAGATAGTTAAATACCTTCAATCGGATGACATAATCTTCCTCTTTATCAAAATAAAACGCATTAACCTTGTTGAGTTCACTATGTAATAATCGGGTGAAACCAATTCTCTCCCTGATATTCACGTCCAAGAATCTGCCTGTGGCAAATCCTGACCGATCATCACCCATCCTTCTGTCCCTTGACGACCGAGGATTAATCAGCTTCAACTGCTTCTTCAGCCCCTTGTAACATATGAACTGACGTTTCCATTCAGGAAGGACTCTCTCAACCTCGTCGCGGAGCCTCTTTTGATACTTCATTTCTGGTGATGAACAGAGCGAGGGGGGTGAGACTCATGCAACAACAATCATGCTAGTACATCCTTTGATGCTAGGCCAAATATATTTGTTGTTTTTTAACCAGTTTCCTCAAAATAATCGAGACATCGGATATGTATATACGTACATGTTTAATTTAATACAACAAGTCACAGAAAGCGACTGCAGATATTGTCTCTAGTCAGCCTTCCATGTTGCATCTTCCTCGAAACAATCGAGAAATAATTCTCATTACTTTAGTTCGTGTTGCTTACAGAGAATCCGGATATGTTCATGGAGAAGTAATAACGTTTAATCCAACAATCCCTCTGCGTTTTATTTGAGGAATATGAGAACATAGATGATTCCAAACAATCAAGTTTCTAAAGAGAACCATTATTAAGACTTTTGTACCATCAGGCACATTCTGTCGTTTCTGCTGCCTATTCTATTATGGAGCCATGTATGATGTATCCAACAGACAACACACAACCTTGAGACTCAGGACAAGGCCATTGCAAATATGTCCCCCAATCTATTAATTTCAATCACACTGCAGAGTGCAGAGTAAACTATGAAACTACTGTAATGGTTTGCTAGATCATCAAAATAGATTCGAAATCCAGAGTTATTTGTTTCTACTCTGGCTGGAATGCTAATTTCTACAATGTAGAACAGCCTCCTAAGCCCCTCCACTTTCTCAATCAGATAAACATGCCTCACACTTGTCCAAGCATGCAGAAAAGAAGATTGTGCTAAACAATCACTGCGATCAACCAAAAATACAACTAGTCTCCCAGAATTCTTTTCAATTCATTTAATACATTGTACAATAGGTATTCAGATGTCTTAGAACAACAAGTCAACAACCATCCTAGTTTCAATCTCTTTAGACAGTTTTGTGGCATTCCCAGATGTCCAATGAAACATTGATCCTGAAAATTTTAATAGTCACATCATAAAAAGGAATCTAACACTCAGGATCCAGATCATACAATTGCCTTTCAATGGTTCAAAAGAAACATAGCAGGAATCAATAAGATGTTACCAATTTGTTACAAGCAAAAGTTTGAAGAGCGTTCCATGGGACAGACACAAACAACCAAGACTTTTACAATCTCCATTTAGCTGGTTGATTTTACGAGCTTTCAGACTCAGAACTCTGTTGGAGGTTTTAATCTTGTTAGCCTTCTAACTCTTTCTTTGTCTGTGTTCTCCAGCAGTCCCTTCAAAGAATGGGAATGAAAATAAGTGTAAGGATAACAGGCAGCAAAGTCTATATTTATTCATCTTACATGAATACCACTTGCATTCTGACTTCAAATGGATTGCATGTAAGTTTAATTTTGTTGAACTTAACTCTTCATTCATCACGCATTAATGGAAAACACATATTGCATTCATATCAGACTATTAACACGGCTGCTATGCCATGTCAAATAAATAAACAGTGTTGGGAATCTACTAAAACATAAGGTTCCTTTTTGCACTTTTCTCATATCAAACTTAGCAGTATAGCAGGCTTTTAACCAAACAGAGACTATTAAATATTGTACCGTGATTGCAACAACAAACATGCTCTTGATCAAGATTTTATGAATCAATTTATTAAACTTCTTGTTTAGGATGAACAAACCCCTGAAATATACCTTAGAACATTTCAAGTTTCTCAAAAGTTTTAAGGATAAGAAAGGGCCTGATTTAGAAGCTTACCTTCCAAACAATTTCATCCAGGCACAAGCATATCTTTCCGTACTTGTCGAGGAAGAGGCGCTCCGTAGGGGGCTTCCCACATACATCCTTTAAAGCTGATGTTATGGCGAAGATGACTTCTGTCACTAGTAAGAAAGCATCCAGGGATGAGAAACGGAGCATAACATGTCAGCCATACCATCAATCACATAAGAGGCTCAACACATTCCCAATCAATTGCTATTTCATCAACCACTTATAACACAAATTACATCCACAACCAAAAGAGATGCCACCGTAAACAGGGGAAACCAAGGTTTCATTTATATTATTTTAATTAGTTTTCAGTGAAAGAATGGAACCAAACATTTCATTTTACTGATTTGCCAAAAAAAATAATACAATCTCAGACACTGTCAGAAATTTTATGTCAAGAGAGAAGAAACTGACACACATAGCAAGTCTTAAACTAAAAGGTGTAGCCAAGGGCTCACAAGCTGGATAGTATTCAACCTCAAAATGATCTCAGTATCAAGAAGAACCTCGATCCTTGCACAAACAAGTATAGAATACTTGAAAGATAAAGATTTAACTTACACGCAAGTTCATCATACTCATCTTTGCCAACAATGAAAATGCTGACATCCCCAAGCACTGTGTAAACAATATAAACTGACCTGGCAAGAAAAATATAACAGTGATTCGAGTATAATTCACTAAAAGGGAGAAAAATCCTTGGTCAAATTATCCAAAAATTTAGAAACTGGTGTTATACAACTTTAAAGACATTACAATTCTATACTATCACAGAAAAAGTAGAAGAGCAAGGAATAGTCCATGGCATTGTAGCAACACTGCAACTTAACTTTCTGGGATCTACTTTTCTCCATCAAGTAATACAACCATACAAAGGAAGGTTTCTGATACAACTGCCACGCTGTCTGAATAGTGACAAAAGACTTTTGTTTGGCAAGTAACATCATTATTTTGGCATTTTAATTAGTTCTGCTTTCCTTGGTGAAACTTTTGAACTGCCTATTAGTACCCTAACCAAGATACTGGAAACAATTTGGCGAAGCTGACTCATCTTTGATATATTATGGATTGAATACTATAAGAAATATGGTATACCCAACAGGCAACCAAGAAATGGATTGTTGAAGAATTAACATTAAGTGATCCATGAGTCATAATTTGCAAGAGCAACCGTTGCCTATACTATCCTGCAGAACTGCCTTTTCATATTATTACAGGTACACAATTTGCGTTAAAGCAGACACAACTAGAATAAAATTTATGAACTGAATTGCAACAAGGTTCCCCCATAGCAAACTGAGAGTAGATGCTATAAGATGAACAAATCCAGGATTCATAATTTGCAAAAACAAAAGTTTCATATATACATATATGCTGCACCACCATTTTAAGTGTACAGTTAACATATATTATTCATTACACAGAAACCACCTCGAATAAATGTGAAATGCATGATCAAACAAACCATGAAAATGATAAGGAAGAAAGAAAGAAAACATGTTTCATTGAGTTCCATCTTTTAAGATGATTTTTTATTGAAAGATACAAATGCAAGTACTCATTTTCAACATAAATAAATCAAATTGGGAAAGCTCAATTTTTATAGCATTTCAATTTTCAACTCCCAATTGACATAATTAGCAAGCAAACAATTTTGTTGATAGCACATAGGTAACAAAATCTGGCCGCAGAGAGCTCAAACATATGATACTCAGCAAAACCAACATTTGTGGAAGCATCATCTTCTCAAACTGTACTTAACTAGCATTTTGAAGATAATGCAGAGATCCAGCTCTTGTAATACAATTTGCTAGACTTTTAAGCAAATGAGAAAAGGGGGCACCAAGACATGGGAAATGAAGATCAATCAACCAGACAGTAAACAATATATGCAATCTATATTCAATGTACAAGTAACACATGTCATGCATATTAAATCTACAACTCCATTTAAACATCGGAAAGGGTATAAAAAAAATTTCTAGAAACAAAAAAGTGTTATATATTTTGGGTACTTCTTGAATAAGAGAAAGATTTTACATACTTGTGAGAAGCAACAAGGAGCTCCTCGTTTCTAACACCTTTTAGATTATCTGCCCCCAGCTTAACCAAGAAAGATCTCCAATGCAGCCGTTCCTCAGCTGGAACTCCACTAAACCTGCAACAATGTTAGAGTTCAACACATAAAAAAAACTTAAATTAACACTAACCAAATTATCTTATGATGAAAGTCCTATATAACTAGACCTATTATCTTGTTGATTGAAATTTGAAATCCACAAGAGCAGCTGAAAACACTCTTCTTTTTTCTCTTTAAAATGGTCTGATGTTATCTGAAAATGCAAAACAAGTGGGGTCCTTGTGCCCAAAACACTTTCAGAACAGAAGGTAGTGACTTCTCCCGTCTATGCATGAAGACAGACGTCTCTTATTTACTGTTGGCCACTATGGTTAGAGGACCTGATTAAATTGGATACTACTTTCAAAATGCAAAACAACAGTTGCTGGCCTTGTTTGACTCAAAACTCATGTTTATTGTAGTTTTGTGCCCTAATGTCATCAAACAATGTATCACATCATCTAGCAGCCACAATTCGTATAAGCAAACGAGGATCTTCTATGGGATCATCTAGAAATGATCTTGAGCTTTCAAATTTCCACTTGAAATAGACTCTCTCAATACTCAAACCTGAGTAGTGTTACTTGGAAACCTACGAATACATTAGCATTATGGGCTCATATGATTTACCATGTTTATTTTCCTTAAACAATCATGGATTTAGTCTACATTCAAATCAATTGCCTCACTCTCGCCACAAGCAACACAAATATTCTCCAAGAACTAAATGGTCCCAATCATTTACAATTTCCCACTTCACAACAACACAAAAAAGCGCACATAAAAATAGACAAAGAAAATCACACCATCTACTGAAAAAAAAAATGTAAACCCTTGTACGAAAATTAAATAAATAAGACATAAATCCATTCAAATTCCACCTAATCAAATATATATATATATACACACACACACACACATACATACATACATATATATATATATATATATATATATAAAAGCCCAGAGAAGAAGATCGATTAAAGAAAACAATGAAACAGAAGTTCAAAAGTATTGATCTAGCGAGAACGATTCCGATTTTTAACGCGTACCGTTCGATTAAGATGTTGCCTTCAACATTTGCGAACAATACTGCAAGGATCATCTTTTTTTTCAGTAATATAAATTTTTGGGTCTCTTTTTATTCTCTCTTCTTTTCTTTTGTTTTTCTTTTCTTTTCCTTTCTTTCGGTTGCGAATTGTGTTTTGACGAGAACCAAGCTGCTGCGTAGTTTAGCATTATGCCCCCTGTATTTTAAATTGATTCACAAATTACGTTTTTTTTTTGTTATTTTTTGTTTTATTGCCGTGTTTTCACAGCAGGTTGAATATAAAAGTTTTTTGTATTTTTATATTTTTATTAAACTCGTTATAATAATACAAACTTATAAACTTGAGAAATTCTAACATGAATCTTTAATTAATATTTAGTTAATCTTCCAAACTTACAATTTAAATTATAAATTTTATTAAATCAAATTAATTTTTTTATTTTATTATATAATAAAAAATACAAAAATTAATTTATTATCAACTCAATATTAAAGAATAAAAGTCAATACAAAAAACTAACTCTTTTATTAATATTTAGCCAACTCACGACTTGAGTTATGGATTTCAATGTGTCGATATTTTTATTAATTTATTATATTATAAAATATATAAAAATTAATTTACTATTAACCAAATACATAATTGAGTTCATAGTTTATTGACTGTGTTTTCACTGAGAGTGGGATCCAAAGTTTTTGAAATGTAAAAAAATAATAACTAGATCATTGAAAACCTTTTGGCATTATCATGAAACTTGGTACAACGGTTTAAATTTGAAAAATCTTGACATGACTATTTACTTAACTCAAGTTTTAAATTAAATTATGTGAAAGTTGTTCTAATATGATCTAGTTCACTAGATAGATCTAAAAAAAATCAATTCATTACTGAAAAATAAAATTAAATAAAAAACTCATATTAAATAATAGAATTGAAAAACAAATCACAGAAAAAGTGATCCAAAAACTCAAAGGAATTAAAAACCTCATAGTAAATGATGAAATTAAAAAAAATAAAAAAATAAAGGGCCAAAAAACTTTTATTAAATAATATAAAATATAAAAATTGATTAACCATCAACACAATACTAAATAAAAAAAATTCAATGAAAACTTAATGTTAAAAAAATGAAAAAAAAATTAAAAAAACAAAAGGCCAATTAAAAAAATTCATGGGCATGTCATTAAAAAATGGCAAAAAATATTAACAAATAAAATTCAATAAAAAACTCATATTAAAAGATGAAATTGAAAAAAAAAATCAAAACAAATAGAGCAAAAGATATATATTCCCAATAAAAAAATCAATTATTATAACAACAAATGAATAAATCTTATGTTATAAAATCTATAATTATATATATTGAATATCCATTAGAATTTTTTGGACTTCATAACTCTTGAGTTTAGTCTCTTGATTTTTCATGACACTTAAGTTTCCTAGTATTCTTTGATGTTTTCATTTCTTCTCCATATATATAGACTACTTGTCATGTATTTTAAGTATTGAAAAATATATAATAAAATGTGTGAATTTTTATTTTAAATTTTATTCTAGAAATATATGTTCTTACTTGTTTTTTTATTTTTTTAACACATTATCACTACAATCACTCTAATTTATATTGAAATCTTAGCACGCATGAACTCTTATGTTACATAGCTTATATCAATTTCAATATTTTTTTCCTTTCATTATTGTTCATAATTTATGAAATATATTTGGTTCTGTAACTTATTTTGGAAAATTTTCTTTCCTTTTTTTCATCAAGATTTAAAGTTCTTAAAGAACTAGTATTGTAATTTCCTGAAGAATTAAATAAATTTAATACAATTCTTAAATAACTAGTATTTCTAAAAACTAAATAAATAGTAGTCTTAAAAGATTTTTTTTTCCTTGTATATTCATGATTTTTTAATAAGTTATTTCCTTTTTATAGATAGATAATTTAAATTTAACAAAACTTGAATTTACTACTCTTGATATCTTTAGGAATAATTATTTTTCATGAATTCTTGATGCTGAGATTTATTTGGAAGTTATGAATCTTAAAATGATCATCAAAGAAGAAACAGTGCATCCTTGCAAGATCACACAAAAATAATAATTTTTATTTACCACCATCTTCACGAAGAATTAAAAGTTGGATATCTCACAATAAAAATTTCTCTTGTTTTATGGCAAAATATAAAGAAAAGATATGACCACCAAAAGTTTATCATACTTCCTCAAGCTCGTTATGATTTGCACTTGAGGTTGCAGAGATTTAAAATCGGTTAGTGAATATAATTCTATTCTTTTTAAAATTACCTCACAACTAAAATTTTGTGGTAAAAATATCACATAAAACCAAATGTTAGAGAATTTATTCTCTTCTTTTCATGCCTTAAATATTGTGATATAGCAACAATATGAAGAATGTAATTTCAAGAGGTACTCAAAATTAATATCATGTCTTCTTGTGGTTGAACAAAATAATAAATTTTTGATGAAAAATCATAAATCTCATCCTCCAGGTTCAAAATCATTTCCTAAAGTGAATGAAATATTTGTTCAAGAGACAAGAAAGAACCAAAGGTATATATGGAAAAAATAAATGAAGAATGAGAGGAGATAATCATTCAAAAGGCAACACATCACACCACCAAAAGTGAAGACACAATCAACTCAAGCAAGAAAATGGTAAGAATTTGCATAAACCTAAAAATAAGTGTCTTGAGTGTGGTATGCATGGCCAAAATGGTGGCAAATGCATACCACACCTATGACACTTATCGTATATCAAAATATTTAATGGATTTATATCAAGCGTCTCTAAAACAAAATGCAGTTGAGACTAATTGTATTCGTAAAGATGATATTGATGATCATCAACATCATAATGTTTATCTTGATGCTAATGTTTATATTGATGCTAATGTTTATATTGATGTTTTTGATTTTTTTTGAAACCCAGATAAAACAGATAGCATGCTTAGTGGTGAAATCCTTGGGGTTGATTAATATTTTTTATTTGTATTAGGATATTTATTTTATTATATTTTCAATAAAAATGTCAATTTTATTTCAATTAAATAATAAACTTCAACTATATTTTTAATAGAGGCATGCTTTTCATGATGGAGATTTATGTCTGACAGACAGTGCAATAATACACAAAAATCTCAAGAAAAAGAAATACTTTGAATATTTGACATTAACCAAAGTTAATATCACTATAATATCAGGTTTAACAAACATGATTAAAGGCTCCGTAAGGGCTAATATTTTGTTATCAAATAACACAAAACTGAGCATCAAAGATGTATTATACTCACCTAAGTCTAGAAGAAATTCACTCAGTTTTAAAGATATACAGGCTAATGGTTATCATATTGAAACAATAGATGAAGATAGAAAAGAATATATTTATATTATTTCATGTATTTCGGCTCGAAAACTTGTACTTGGAAAATTACATGTTTTCTCTTCTAGAATTTGTTATGGTCATAAAATCTATTAAAACAAATGTTGTGACACACCATAAGTGTTCTAACCAAAAAATATTTATGTTTTGGCATGATCGATTTGGACATCTAAGATCAATAATGGTGTGACAGATTATTGAAAATTCATATGGACATCCTTTAAATAACCTATAGATTCTTTTACCAAGTGAAAATACATGCACTGCATGTTCTCCATATAAATTAATTACCAAACCATATCCATTAAAGGTTGTTGTAGAATTATCATCTTTCTTGAAAGAATTTAAGAAGATATATGTGGACATATTCATTAACCATGCAGACCTTTTAGATATTTATGGTATTGATTGATGCATCAAGTAAATGGTCACATGTTTGTTTACTTTCTAGTCGAATTAATGCATTTTCTAGATTAATAGCATAGAATATCAGACCACGGATGTAAGTTCCTAACTATCTAATCAAGAAAATTTGATTGGACAATGCTGGTGAGCTTACTTCTCAAGCATTTAATAATTTTTGTATTTTTATTGGAATTGATGTTGAATATCCTATTGCTCATGTACATACTCAAAATGGTCTAGCAGAATCATTTATAAAACGACTTCAATTAATTGTTAGGCCATTACTTATAGAATTAAAATTATTAAAAAAAAATTTACTTACATTTATTTAGGGAAATGCTATATTATATATTGCATCTTTAGTTAGAATTAGACAAAATATTTTTTTAACTTGTTTTTAGTATATCACCAAATATATTTTATTTATGAATTTTGTAGCTCAAAAAAACAAATACTATTAGATCTTCTTAATTAATATACTTAAAGAGCCTCTAATATTACATTTTCCTTGGCATGGGGAAGATGCATTAACATTGAATATAGGTTGTAAGGGACGCGGGGCATTCTTATCCTGCCATTAAGAAATAATCAATGGCCAAGATGGGACTTCTTCTCTCATCGTAACCCGTTGGATCTCAATTAAACCACCACTTCTTGTCGGCAGTCTTGACTCTTGGGGTGATTGGCCTGTCAGAGCCTAACAAAGGCAAGACACGTGTTCGCTACACAGTTGTGGCTCTAAGAGCATCTCCAACCCACGAGCTAAATGAAAAGGCAAATGTACTTTAGCTTTTATTCTTTCACTTTTTTCATTATAACGGAGCACCTAAACAAATAGTCATTTTAGCTATTTGTTTGTTGGCCAGCCATTTCTACATTTCACTGTAGAAATGGCCAAAATAATAACTGTTGGCCAACGACTATTTTTATAGCCGTTGGCCAACAACTCTTTTTTTTTCTTTAAATATAGGAAAAATTTTCTTTAAATGCATGAGGAAAGAACTTGTAGTTTTAAAATTTTATATTGTGCCTCACCCTTCTCTCAAATTTAGAAAAACAAGAATAAATTATTCTCCGGTTAATTATTAACATCGGTTATGTTAATTAGTTGAAATTAAAATGTATGCTTGTTTAAAAGCTTTTTCTATTTTCTCTTTTATATCTCTTGATTTTTTAGACCTTTTATTGTTAATTTAATATTTGTGATGATTTTTATTTCTTTATTATTTTATGTTTTTAATATGGGTTAAGGAAGACAATTTTTATTTATGTTGTTATCTTTGATAAAATTGAGAGGAATTAATAATGGTAGTTGATGTTGATAAAAAAGATAGAGTGACATATTTAAAATTTATTTTTGATTGTCTGTTTTAATTTGAGGTCAATTATATTTTGTTTTGTTGAAAATGCAATTAAACCAGTATATCAATTCTCTTTTAGTTCCAAAAAATGGTCAAATTATGTTAGAACAAGTAGGAGGCAATGCTTATTATTAATTTGCATGTATGAAAACTACAAAATTGCTAGACATTGAATGTGAGCTTCTTTGACACTCTCTCATAAGGTTAACTTAAGTTTTTTTTTTTAATGCAGATGGATTCAAAATTTCCAAGCTCTTTTACTAACTTTCTTATGAGTGAGTCAGAATATATTCTCTCTCAACCAAGTGATTCTAATCAATTAATTGATGACTTAACATACTCGAATTTAAATGTCCATTCGGCAAAAAAATCACAAAGAAGTAAAAATTTCTCACCAGAGGAGGATTGTTTACTTGTCTCTGCATGGCTAAATACAAGCAAGGATCCAATTACAGGAGTTGAACAACAAACAAAACAGTTTTGGGCTCGCGTATATGCTTACTTTGTAGAGAATGGAGGAAACTTGAATAATCGTTCACAAATAAGCATCTCAAGTAGATGGCAAGAAATAAATAGAGAAGTCGGTAAATTTGTTGGATTTATTACTCAAATTGAAAATCATCAGCAAAGTGGAATGACCGAAGAATCAAGGGTAATGTTAATATTCATTTTTATGTTAAATTGTTTAACATATATTTTAAAATTATTTAATTTATTTATTTATTTACCAGATTAATGATGCTCGGCAAATGTATGCTTTTTGCGTTGGCAAACGATTTCAACTAGAATATTGTTGGGTTATCTTAAGAAAAGAATCTAAATGGCAATTTGAGCGTGCAAGTTAACATCAAAGGTCAAACAAGAAACAAAAAAGTCATGTCAATGCAAGTCCGGCTTCATCGACTCCATCTACCCCTGATTCTGTTAGTTTAGGAGAAGATAGTGAACCATTGATTTATCAAGATAGACCAATCGGTCAGAAGGCTGTAAATGAACGACTTAAACGTAAACAAGGAAAAGATAAAGTTGGGGATGTAACTATAACGAATCTCTTACAACAATTCAGGGATACTCTAGTTGAAATTGAGGATCAGAAGAAACAAGACAAGAAAATTATGTTAGAGCAACAAGCCATGATGATTCAACAAAGTCAAGAGAAACAAGAATTGGACAGGATTGAGAAAGAAGAACAAATTATACAAATGGATATTTCTAATTTGGATCCAATTTCTGCAGCGTATTTTCAAAATAGAAAGTTAGAAATTATGCAAAAGAGATGTTTTAATTTTTAATTAACTTTGATTGATTTATTGTAATGTAATGTATTTTTAATTAAATATGTAGAAAATTCTTGGTTATTTTAAATATATTGTTATGAAATTGATATCAATTCATAATACTTTTTTGAAGTTCCTCTAACACTTAACAATAATAAGTAGGATTAATTAACTTAAAAGATAAAAACCATAATGAAAAAAAAACATAAAAAACTTGAAAATTATAATAACATAAGAAGTTCAAATCTAAAGATTCTACTTGTTGCTATATTGTTCTCACAAATGTTCAATCAAATCTTCTTGTAGTTAAGAGCTAGTTGCTTTATCCCTAATTCGATTATGAGTTTGAAGAAAATCATGTAGTTCTGGTATTTCATCATGTGACACTGATATAAAGGAATTGACTTCATGTTCATGGTCAAATCCAAGGTTCATTGCTCCTTCATCCTCAATAATCATATTATGCATTATTATGCAAGCTTTCATAATATATGCAAGCGTTTCTTCATCCCAATATCGAACAGGTCCACGTACAATTGCAAAACAAGATTGGAGCACCCCAAATGCCCAGTCCACATCTTTTCTTGCAGACTCTTGCTTGCTCGCAAAATATTTTCTCTTTACTCCTAATGGTCTTTGAATTGTCTTAACAAAGGTTGACCAATTAGGATGAATCACATCTGCTAAATAGTATCTCATTGTATATTCATGCCCATTAATTGTATAATTGACAGGAGCAGTACGACCTTTAGCAAGTGCAGTAAAGATAGGTGACCAATCAAGAACATTAATATCATTTAATGATCCAGGTATTTCAAAAAAGGTATGCCATATCCAAAGATCTTGTGAAGCTATCGCCTCTAGAATTATAGTTGGTTCACGACAATGACCAGTATACATTCCATGCCATGCAATTGAGCATTTCTCCCATTTCCAATACATACGGTCAATGCTCCCTAACATCCCTGGAAATCCACGCTGCTCTCCAATTGATAATAATCGACAAATATCGGCCTCGTTTGGTGCCCTTAGATACCAATCACCAAAACCTTCTACGATTGCTTTGACGAAAGCTCTAAGACTTTCTATCGCAGTGGTTTCTCCAATTCGAAGATATTCATCAATAAGATTTGCAGGAATACCATATGCAAGAATTCTGTGAGCATCTGTCCTTTGTTTGAAATATGGATTATGAGCTTCCACTGCATTTACAATCCGAAGAAAAAGACGATGACTCATCCTAAATCTTCTTCGAAATTGACTTTCAGTGAATTTAGGATTTTCTGCAAAATAATCATTATATAACCTTAACTCACCTTCCTTTCTATTATGATTGACAATATTGTGACCAGGAATAGAGTCACGATACCCTGTTCTTCGCCCTTGATTATTCGATTCTTCTTCAGCAACCACAGTAATAGCAACTTGAAAAGCAAACACAGGAGTGTCATCATCAAAATCAAAATTAAAATTAGAATGATTCATGATGAATTTTAATGAAATATAACAAAGATTGGAGAGAAGAAAATAATGAGAAAAAAATGTTAAGGTATATGAGAATATTTATAGATGGATTATTTTTTCGAATTGTAAAATCTTAGAATGTTGGTGGTAATTTTTTCAAAATTTGAAATTTTAAAATTTAAAATGTTGGCGACTATGTTGGCGGTCATTTTTTCAAAGTATGAATTTGAATTTACTTTTAAAAAATTAAATTTTTAACAATAAAATATAAAACTTAAAATTAAAAATATTTATATAAATAAATTTTAAATTATATCTTTTAACTTTCATATTACTTCATTAATTTTATATTACTTTTATAAATTACTCATATTAATTATATAATTAATAACATCATAATTATATTATATATATAAAATATCTAAATTAGTTATATAATTATATTAAAATTAATTTAATATGAAATATATTAAAATATAATTGGTTTTTCTAAATAGCTTTTTACCATTGAAATGTACATAATCAAAAAAACTATATTTACACTATTCAAAAAGCCATTTTCTCCATTTAGCTCTTCATTATAGCATTTCCCATTGGAGATGCTTTAAGGTCATCAAGTATGAGGTTGATTTTCAATATCATACCAAACTCACAACTACATCATGACATTAAAATAATTTAATAAGAAAACAAAATAAAAAATTATAAGTTCTTTATGATAGCTTCGGAATGACGTATTGTAAATTCACTTATTTTGCAAGGATATAATTGGCCGGAATGGACAAGGATAAATTAAGCACTAATAGTTATATAAAGATAGATCATGCTTCTTTTTTTTTTAATCTTGAAAAGTATATTTTAACTAGTTGTTCGAGTTTCACAAATCTCAGAATTATTAGAGGCTTATATGATCGTTAATTTTTAATGCCTGTAAAATTAATTTAGGTGTGCACAAACTGATCCAAATATTTATACTAATTAAAAAAATAAATCAAGTTTTTTCTTAATAAAAATTATTTAATTAAATATAAAAGAATAGATTAAAACCCATCTCATTAGATTTTATTTCTTAAAATATTCATAGGTATTAGTAGTCCTCAGCAGTTAATGATTCATAATTTCATAGCCTAATCATGACAGCAGGTTCATAAGTCTTTAATGAACCAAAATCTAATTATTTTCAGTGAAAAAACTCCATGCCGACTAATCTATAAAAGACCAATACGTGACTTTGTTTAGAAGTGATAATTGAACCCAAGATATTTTGGTATGGGACACCAAGTTATCATCATCGACACCAAGTTATCATCATCATTGGTGCTCGGATTTGTGGATGGAATAAAAAAGGTGTTTTTAATCATTTTTCCTTGGCCCTTTCCAACTTTTCCCTGTTTCACTCATGACTTCCACTCTTGGTTTGCTTTTTTACTTGTCTAAAATGCCCCCTCCTCATGGCCCTTGATGGATGTCCACGTGAGACACAAGGAAGGAGAGATTCCAAGAGCCGACAATCAAATGCAATGTTAGAACTTTGCAGACTATTCGGCATCATTACCGTTGATAGCAAGTTCCCACAAGCGTGAATCACGGGCATCTCGTACAACAGAGAAAAACAACGTGGGACCTGCAATTTCTGTATGCTAACCCATGGTTTCCTTACGCCTAGCTATCTTTCTTAGCACCAAATAGTGTACTTCTTTTCTAACATGTCCCCACAACTATAGGAGTACAGTCTTATACAGGGGCGAAACCAGGGGAGGCGAGCAGCGGCCGGGTTCCTGCAAAATATTTTATATTTTTAATGTTTAAATATAAGATAATATAATATATTTTTATTTTAAATAAATATATTTTCCAATAATAAATCATATCTTAAATTTTGACCCTTCCTATTATATAATCAGCTCCGCCCCTGCTCTTATGGAAGAAGGAAAATAATTCAAGTGAATTAATAATAATAATAATAATATATTAACATGAAACTAGAGGCGGGTTAGATTGAAGAATCTTTTTTTCTTTACAACTTGATTCAATCATTTGAATGCATGTATATAAATTACGTTAAACTTCAAATCATAACACCACCTTCTATGATAAACACAATTGAAAGCAAATTTACTATTCATGTAAATAATAAAGTTGATCAAACCTCTTTTTTTCTTTTTTTTTTCTATTTTGTTTTTCTTTTTTTATTTAATTTGTTTATGGCTTAATTCCAGAAGATAAAATTTTTATTAATGCAGAAAAACAATTAAAAATGAGAGGAACATAGTATAAAACATAAAGAAAATTCATGGCTGGTCTTAGAGTTTTTATTTTGATCTAAAAGTTTATTTTCTTCCTTTTCAATCCCTGGATTTCAGAGAGGGAAGAGAAACTCGTTAGACAATAACGAGGTTGTTGGTTGACCGCATTTCGACCACAAAAAAGGGATTTTTATGTCAATGGTGATGTAAACTCCATGGATATAAAGATCTAGAAACTCAGAAGTCAAATCGACTCTTCCCAAAAACATTAAGATCAAGTTTGGAATTGAGCTTGATACAACGATAACTTGTATTGGGCCACCAAGATTATAAGTAACCGAATTCCTACTTAACACCTATAAAGAGACGTGAATAAGAAGTATAGAAGATGCCTCGAAGCTTGGTTAATTCTTCGATAAGTCATAGTAATTCAATGAAAAACCAAAAAGTATGAGTAAAACCTCTCACACATAATAATAATTGTTAAAATCAAAGTCTATCCCTAAAAAACATAAATATAAGCTAAATAATCACATTTTACAATAACTAAAATGTCTTAAACAATGCTAAAAGTAATAATAATAAAAGAGTTCTAAATAAAATAGAAAAAAGAATCATAAACCAACTAGAAGACTAATACAATTCTTGCATGATAACTTTTAGATCTTATTTCAAGGCATTCCTAATATTCGATTACCCTGAAATTTTAACTCAATATAGAACAAGAGCTTTAGACACTTCTAGTAAAATTTCATCCTAATCCAATAGTGAGATAAAAAAAATTATGCTTGTTATAGTAAACCGACGTGGATCAGGCTGCGAACACTAAGGACCCATTACACGTTCCAAATGGGCCCATCACAAGGTCCAAAGTGAAGGCATTGAAAAAAAACATTGAATGGGTTGGTTGTGCAAGTTTCAGCTAAGGTTGAACTTAGGGATCCTTTAGAGCATCAAGAGGAGGCCTTAATATATTTAATACATGTGTAAGAGGGGCACAATCCACCTATAACTTCAGAGGACATGATGATGTAGATGGTGATTTAGATGCTATCAAGCTAAAATTACCTACTTTTCAAGGTAAAAACGATCCCAGGATGTATTTGGAGTGAGAGAAAAATATGGATTGAATTTTCAATTGTTGAAGCTATTCAGAGGCGAGGAAGGCGAAATTGGTAGTCATTGAATGTACATAATACACATTAATTTGGTGGAATCAAAATGTGATTGGCAGGAGGAGGAATGAAGAAAGGCCAATGGTGCTATGAGAGGAGTGAAAGTGTTAATGAGGAGGCAATTTGTGCCTAACTATTATTATAGGAATTTATATCTAAAATTACAAAGTTTGTATCAAGGTTTTAAGTTAATGGATAAGTATTATAAGGAAATGGAGATCATGATGATTCAGGTCAGCATAATTGAGGATAGGGAGGTCACGATGGCTAAATTTCTTAATGGATTGAATATGAAGATTCTGAATATGGTGGAATTACAAAATTACATGGAGTTGGAGAATATGGTCCATATGGCGATGAATGTGGGGAGGAAAATAAAAGGAAGGGGTAGGACACGTTTTCGGACCAATTCGGCTTCATCTTCATTAGCATGGAGGCCGAATCATAAGAGAGATGAGGCTACCTAACCAAAGTCTTTTATCCCTACTAAAGTTGAACCACCTAAAGCTAAGGTTAAAACCTCTACGTGTTTTAAAGGTAAATTTAACTCTCAACTAAAACATACTCGAGATGTTAAATGTTTCAGGTGTCAAGGGCTTAGATAATGGTGATAAGAGACAATGGTATGTGGAATTCGAGAGTGACATTTTAGATTATGAAGACATGTTACCATTGAAGGATTGTACTGAGGATGAAGTGGTGTTACCTGTTGAGGAGTCCTTGATTATAAGACGTACACTTCAGGTTCAAGTCAAGGAAGATGACAATGATTTACAAAGGAAAAATATCTTCCATACACGATGCTATGTAGAAAACAAAGCGTGTAGTTTGATTATTGATAGTGGAAGTTATGCTAGTATGGCTAGAACTACCCTTGTTAGTAAACTGAACATGTGGGCATGCTCGTTATAAACCTAGAACTAGTAGGGAAATGACTTTTGTCGCATATAGAAAACTTAGATACTTTTCAATCACTTCTAGACTACAAAGGTTATCCACGTCTCCAAATACTCCTAGGTATATGACATGGCATTGTTCACATGATGTGGTGGATGGAGTCATGGCGCACCCATCTGATGGTGAAGTTTGAAAACATTTTAATAGGGTGCATCCTCAATTTTCATTGGAATCAAATAATGTACGTCTTGGGTTATGTACATACAAATTCAATCCATTTGAGTCATTTACTTCTTTTTCTTCTTTTTAGTCGGTGATAGTTACGGTTTACAACTTGTCATCAAGGATGTGTATGAGTTAGGTCATACCTAGTTCTAATAGTGCAGGTTGGAATATAGATATTTATCTTTGATCGTTGATTGGTGAGTTGAAGCATTTATGGTCATTCGAGACTTTGACTTATAATGTATCGAGGAAATAGAATTTTCAGATGAAGGTGGTTTTGATGTGGCCTATCAATGATTTTTCTGCATATGAAATGGTTTTTAGTTGGAGCACACATGCAAAATTAGCATCTTCATACTATATAAAAAATAAAAAAAATCTTTACGTTAACAAATGATGGTAAAATGTTTTTTTATTGCCACCGACGCTTGTTGCTAACGGATCATAAGTATATAAAGAATATAAATGACTTTTTTATTGGTAGAGTTAAAAGGGATGTTGCATTGCTGCTACCGTGGTGAAGAATTATATGATGTGATGTCGTTGTACAATGACATTGTGTGTTTTCAGTCCGGTAAACATAAGTTTCCTGGTTTTGGTATGAACTATAATTGGGTACAACAAAGTATTTTCTAAGAGCTTTCTTATTGGATGACCAATCTCCTTCGTCATAATCTTAATGTCATGCACATTGAAAAGAACATGTTTGAAAATATTTTTAACACAATTATGGACATGAAAGGAAAGACAAATGACAATATAAAGGCTATAATAATTATACATTTATTTTGTCATCATAAAAATATAAAGTTGGTTTATGACGGGTCACGGATAACAAAGCCCAAAGCTAACTTTGTCTTAGATAAGAATGCATAATTACTTATCTACCACTGGCTTAAGAGTCCATATTTTCCTAATAGATATACTTTAAACATATCTAGATTGGTAAATTTGAAGGATTGCAAATTGTATGGAATTAAGAGTCATGAATGCCACATGTTTATGCAAACACTCATTCCAATAGCTTACCAGGATTTATTGTCAAATAAGATATGAGATGCACTCACAGAAATCAATCACTTCTTTAAAGATATATGCTCCAATAAGTTTTTTTTTTTTGATCAAATGTTAGAATTTTATAGATCAAAAAGCAATATTAGCTGGAAAACCAGCATGCCAAAAATACATATGTACAGAACAAGCCAGTGAAAACAGGCTCCCAACAAGTGCAAACAAAAAATAAAACC
>Ga0325411_1000110_pt1 | contig 79482 bp, 43 predicted proteins | sample PopdelMetagenome_13_FD_206181 | JGI IMG/M metagenome (GOLD analysis project Ga0325411, IMG submission 206181) | Populus deltoides microbial communities from Bellville, Georgia, United States - Xylem-PdIQD-R4 | ecosystem: Host-associated > Plants > Phyllosphere > Stem > Wood/Secondary xylem... | reverse complement strand
CCATTAAATTGTCTAGAAAGATGGCAGCATAATGTCTTCAATGGAAACTATTAAATTCAACATCTTGGCCACCATTTTGCGCTTGTCATTTCCCTCTCCAGAGTTGTATTAAGCGGAGGGTCAGGAGCACTCACCACGAGAATATCTCCAGTCATTCAAGGACGGGCCATAAAATGACTTGTCCATGCCCAAACATTTGCCAATCGTATATATTGCTTCAGTGTTATTAACTTCATATGGTACAAATCTAACTCGTGCCAGATAATGTCCTGACTCAGCAATGGAAGAGTGTCCATGTTTTGCAGAAGAACAGGTTTGTTAGAAATGAACGCTTAGGGAATTGCAAATGAGATAGTAACTACAGATATAGCGTATCATATATGCAGGTGACATGTTGATATTTTGATACATGAACCACAATCAATACCTCATATATGAACCGTACTAAATACATGAATTATCACATTCAAAGTACATACACACACCTTGAACTTACTTAAACAACATTAATTTGCACAAAATCATTTAGAGAATGTCGAATTATTTATCTCAATATTATCTCTTAATTTCAAAATTTCTTCTTCACTCCAAGTCTTGCATGGATTCCTAAAAAATATTCAAACTTGACAAGTTTTGTAAAGATATTGACTATTTGATCTTGGGTCCTTACAAACAATACCTTGTAATATCTATATACTTGCTTCGATCATAAAACACTTGATTTTTAGCAATTGCTTATGCAAATGACTTGTTGTCAATACAAATTTTCATAGCTCTTTTCTTTACGATGAAAGAAGTTCATTCAATAACCTTTCAAGCCAAATAACATGACAGGTACAAGAAGTTGCTTCCATTTATTCATATTCACAAGTTGAAAGTGTGATGATATGTTGTTTTTTGGAACTCCATAAAATAGCACAATCTTTCATAAAAAAAAAACAAAATTGATGCTCTTTCCATCGACAATATCTCCTAAAAATCACTATCACAATATCCTATAAGATAGAAAGCATTAGAAGGGGAATAAAGTAAGAAAAAATCAATTGAACCTTTTAAGTAATGATAAATTCTTTCAACAACCGCCATATGAGCGAGATTTATTATGTAATTAGTAAACAAGTAAATTGAATTTATATGAGCATTGTGTTTATGATAAACAGTGCAAGGTAAAATTCGGTACAACTTTTTATATTACCAAGGTTCTTTTCATGTTATGTCAAAAGGTGGAGCATAATATTTGTTGACATTTATTCATGACTACTTTAAGAAGGTTTGGATGTATTTTCTAAAAAGAAACAATATGTGTTCATCACCTTTAAACAGTGGAAAGCCTTAATTGAAAGTAGACTAGTAAGAAAATCAAATGTTCAAGAAATGATAATGGTTTGGAATTATGCTCAAGTGAGTTTGATGAATTCTATATGAATAAAGGAATTTCTAAACATCGCACTATTAGAAATACAGCACAACAAAATAGGATCACAGAACGTATGAACAAAACACTCTTGCAAAGAACATTTTGTATGGTTTTACAAGCTAAATTGTCAAAGGACTTCTAGGTTGAAGCAACTAACATGGTTTGTTATCTGATGAATAAATCTTAATTGATAGTTTTAGAGTTGAAGACTCTATATGAGGTATTGTTTAGTTCTCCTACTTATTACTCAAAACTAAGATTGTTTGGTTATCCTATTTATATTATCGTTTGGTTCTCCTACTTATTACTTTAAACTAAGAGTATTTGGTTATCCTGCTTATGTTCATGTTAAAAAGATAAACTTGGGTTGAAAGTGAGAAAATGCATATTCCTATGTTATGCATCTAGGGAGAGGGAGAAGGGAAATTGGTTATGATATGTTGATCCCAATTCGTCTAAGTTTATTACCAATAAGGATGTAACATTTAATGAGTTTGTTATGTTTTACAAAGAAATGAGTCAACTAGTGTTGATGTTGAGATGAACCAGAGTACTAGCAAACATGTAGAGCTTGATGTTAGAGCTTTAGAGATGGTGGAGAAAGATGTTTCAACTGGGTTTATTGAGGAAGTGGTATAAGATATTATTGATATAAATGCACCTAAATAATAACCTTAAAATATTGCTATAAAAAGACAAATAAAACCACTAGTTAAGTATGCTTATATTGATTTAGTTAATTTTTCTTTGAATATTATAGAGAATTTTAATGATTAAGAGACTTGTTCTGATAAAGAAGCAATTTCTTGCAAAAATCTTCTTAGTAGATTAGAAAGATATTTAATTTTTGTAAGTTTACTTAATTTAAGCTAAGGAGAAAGTTTGTTGGGTTTGTCTTAAATTATGGCTCTAGATTAGAAAAGAAATGCTTATGTATTTACTCCATATAAAAGCCTAGAGCTTTCGTATTTTAGGGTAAATCTTATTTATGAGTGCTTTCATTTTCTTTATTTTGGTGGCTAGAGAGAGGAGAGAAAAAGTGAGTTTTGAGTTATTATGAATTTTAAACGAAAAAACAATTTTATGTAACACTTTGCAATCTTTTCCATTATCATCTTACTCGTAAAGTAAATCTAATTTGTTGAACCACATAAATTACATATAGGTTCATGAGTGATTAATTGTGTTTATTTATTTATTTATTTGCCAATTATTTTGGAAGTGTAGGTTGTTTCCACTACTATTATAATTGGAAACTTAGGACTCCTAATGCTACACATATTTTACTAAGCAATCATTTGTATATATATCATTTGATCCATTACCTAACATTATAATGGATAATATAAGAAGTCTTCGTAGAAACGGAAGCTTGAAAAAAAAATGTATAATGGTTATATTATCAGAGCCTTGAATAAATCAAAATAAGAACAATGAGTTTGATAATGAGGATTATAATTAATGAAGCTTGAAGGTCATATTTTTGCACTAAAAATTATGATGCCACAGCTGATAAAGCACAGAAGGTTAATCATGTTTTAAATAGTGAAATATCTCATTTTTACATATTTTTATGGCAGATAATAAGAAGAGCTCTTATAACAATAAGAATAAATTAGGGTCAATACTCAGGAAGGAAAAAGCAGGGAGGGCTCATGACTTTTTTATGACGGTTTTCAAGCTACATTATTTAGTCAATTGGTTAATTACAGTGCTAAAATGGTTATTTATTTTTTTAGCTCTTATGAATTAATTATCCTTCTTGGTTTTTTACTTTCATAAAAAAAAACTACAATTAAAAATTGAATTATAAGATAGATAAAACCTCACAAATCAAATAAAATTGTAGAATTCCTTACTTGATTTAAAATATTAGAAGAAAGAAAATGCATGTAATTTAAGTAAAATCATAATGAAATGATAAAGGAAAGAATAAAATTTTAAAGAAAAATAAATTGTTGAAACAATTATGTATATAGGGTTTGTCGCAAATGGTACGATTTTGGGACCTCCAAAATCAATGGAAAAATTAGACAAAACATAGTCATCACCTAGTATTTTTACTCAAGAAAAGATAAATATCACCTTTATCTTATTCTTTCAAACAAAATGTTACATTTGCTAAGTGTTTTATCTTAAATTAAATGTAATTAATTGTCTAAATTATTTTATGAGCTTATTCATGCTTTATTCTAAATTAATTACAATTTTTACAAAAAAACTTGACATCCTTGCTAAAAATAAAAGACTCGTCAAATAGGTCATTTGCTAAAAAATGATGTCCATCCTTAAAAATAGGAGACTCAATGATTAGATTATTCGTGGAAAACTTAATGCTTTTCTATAAAAATAGAAGGCTTGTTAATTAGGCCATTTAAAAAAATTTAGCATCCATCTCTAAAATTAGGAGACTCGTTAATTTGGTCATTTGTAAAATTTTATTGTCCATCCTTGAAAATAAAAGACTCATTGATTAGGCTATTCAAAAAATTCAAATTTTCATTTCTAAAAATAGAAGACTCATTGATTATATCATTGACAAAAAAAGTTGACATTTATTCCTAAAACATGAGACTCATCAATTAGGTCATTTGAGAAAAATTGATGTTAGTCCTTAAATATAGAAGACTCGTCAATTAGGTTATTCGTGAAAAAATTGATTGAGTCATTTGAGAAAAATTTGAACATATCCGTCCCTATAAATATGAGACTCGTTGGATTGGTAAATTATAAAATAGGTAGAAAAAAATTTAGGTTTTGTCTTTACTCTTTTGAACATGTCCAAAATAAACCCTTAGAGTGCCATTCATACTCATTGGGCCTACGTGTGGTCACATTGACCCAAACTAGGTCCACGTAACATGATTTTTTTAAAATCATATATTTTAACATCAAGAGTGACCCTATCGACAGGATATCAATTTATTATGTGATGGAAAAGTGAATCAATAAGGTATTGCTAAAGACATCCTCTAACTCATTGATTCATGTTTATGTTTAACAAAATAATTTAGTTTGAAAACAAAGTCGCAATTCATCAAAATAGCACATAATATTTTTCATATTACTTATTTTAAATTTTTATATGAAAATACATCTATCATAATTTTTTTTAAAAAAACACATTCACGATGCACATTCATAAGTGAAAAGTATCATGGAGGAAAATTAAAAACAAGAAATTAAAAGTCCTTACACACATACACAATCAATCTCAAAATCATCATAAAAAACAAATATTTTGCTAAACAAAATCAACAATATGTTAATAATGTTCAAAATTTTATCTAGGGTTTGAAATCAATCTTCTAGAGTCACTAGAGTCGATTGGAGTTGCTGGAATCAGACGCAAAAGTTGATGGAATATTAAGGGCAGCACTAGCCCATAGTCCTACACATCATTGCTATTGCTAGTACATGGACCCATGCATTGCCATATCTTGAGGAAGGAGATTCAACCAAGGGAACTTTCAACTTCTTTTCCTCTTTCTCTCATCTTTGTGGTTTGGATTTTTTTCCCTCTCTCTTATTTCTAGTTCCTCTACAGGTAGTTTGTTGGTATGTTATGAATGAGTTAAAATGAGATGTGACTCTCAATCGAGATGGGATTGGTGAGAGGAATCCAAATGTGGAGAAACAAAACTAGATAAGCTAGTTTTTGTAATGCTTGTCTTGGGTTTCAAGTTACCACTAGTTGATGGTGATGTGGATGTCACGATGGTCAAAGTGGTGGGAAAGAATATGGCAACGTGGTGGGTTTACAAAGGATGGTGGTTTTGGTTGTGTGGTGGCTACATGGCTGTTGTGAGTATGTGATAGGGGAGCTAGGATTTGGTTTTTATGGTTTACAATTTTCATTTTAATGAACTCAATAATTATAACAAGATGAAATTCTTAATTTTCTTATATATAGTATTCTATTGCATTCCAATAAATTATTAAAAGTTAAAGATGTTTCATATAGACATAAAAAAGAGGAAAAAAATAGGTAAAAGAACTTTAAACTAAGTTATCTTAGATGATTTTTTTTTATTGAGTAGAGCTCATTCATAATGATATCTATTGTGAAGTTTATAGCAATCTATTTTTTGATGTACATAACTAAATTATTGCAATAAAATCATCATTCATTTTATTATGATACCTTATTTTTACAAACTTCATTGTAAAGAAAGCTCATTATGTAGTTTTCATAGATATAAAAAGAGTTAAGATTAGTTAAATTAATCTATCAATTAAATGGTAGATTTTTTTTTATCTTCCAGAAGCTTTCATTGCTCTACAAAGCTCAAAAAGAGTAATAGATTTTTGAAACATTTGTTTTGGTACATCAAACTCACAATGTTACAATTGAAACCTTAAATGAAGTTTTTTTTGCTCACTAAAATCTTTATAATAAAATTTTTAAGCAAAATTGCATTCATCATCAACATTGAATGAGTTATAAGAATCTTGAGGATATAATGTTAAACTTAAAATAAGAAGCTCAATTATTTGGTCACAAAATATGCCATCTAACTCTTGTAATTGAAAAACAATTGCAACTATAAATATATTAGCTTTGAAATGATGTTCAACAGTTATGAGAACTTCACTTTGATGATGAGACCTGTCATAACCCAATTTTTGACCATTTTAATTTTAATGTTAATTATTATTTTATTTATTAAAAAGGATAAAAAATGATGATAAAAAAAATAATAATGATGAAAAAACAAGTAAAATGAAATAAATGAAAAATGAATTAAAATTTGGGTTAAGGGCAACATGATTGGAAATTTTGGGGTTTAATTAAACTTTGAAATTAATCTAATTAAGCTTGAAATTAATTTAATTAATCAAGTCAAGGGTTTAATTGAAGAATGGATAAGTTTTGAGACTTAATTAAGCTTGAAATTAATTTAATTAATCCAATCAGGGTTTTAATTGGAGAATTGATAAGTTTTGAGACTTAATTAAGCTTGGAATTAATTTAATTAATTCAATCAAGGTTTTAATTGGAGAATTGATAAGTTTTGAGACTTAATTAAGCTTGAAATTAATTTAATTCATCCAATCAAGGGTTTAATTGGAGAATTAATAAGTTTTGAGACTTAATTGGACTTGGATTTAGTTAAATTAATGAAATCAGGGACTTAATTGAACAAATAGCAAAGTTTGGGGTTAATTGGGGGCAAAATTGCAACAGATTAAAGTCCAAGGATTAGCTTGTAAAAAACATCGAAATACAGGGGTCCAATTACAATTTAGAAAGGGGCTTGATTGCATGATTTCAGAAATTTAGTGACCAGATTGAAAATGGTCATTTCCATCGCACAAACGGGCACCGTTTTGAGAAGCTGTTCATCGCCTTCTTCCTCAGGAGCCGTTTCTGGCAGTAATGGCTTTGAAGCCGTTTCAAATGGTTGGTATTCTCTGGCTATAAAGCCAGAGAAGATGAGAGAGCGAGAGGAAGGGGGAGGAATCACAAGGAGGAGAAAAAGCGACGAACGAGAGAAAAAGAAAAACTGGGGGGTGAAGCTAAAACCCATACTCGAAACTAGGGCAGAACGGAGGAGAAAACACCGAGGAGCAGAACTAAGAAACCCTTAAAAACAGAGACAAAAAATTGTACACACAACAAAACCCAGAAAACAAGCGAAGAACAGACACGGAGAGTCACAGAACCAGAGTAAAAAACAAAGCAACGAACCCGAGAAAGCTTGCGTCCGGCCAACCCCCGGTTCCAGGATCCTTAGCATCGTAGTCTTCATCCAGAGTAGGGGAGTTCGAAAGCAGGGACCGAAAGTTTTTTTTTCCTTCCTAAACACAACTCAAGGGGGAAAAAGGAGAAAAAAAAGAAGGAAAGAAAAACGAAGAAGCAACCATTTCGCGCCTGCAGATAAAGAAAAATCCAAGGGACAGTGGAGCTACATCGGGAAACAAAAGAAAAGAGCCACCGCACCATCGTCTTCGTCGCCGTTCTTCGCTGCACAGGTAAGTCTCCCTTCTCTGCATTCAATAAATGTCAAATGCAGTGTGAAGGTAATTTAATTACCTTCACACTATTCATGCACGCGTGAATTAACTTCACGCGTGCTTTTACTTCTTTTGCCCAGCCGGGCCGGGTCTAGCCCAGCCCATGTTGGTTGAGCTGGGCCCAGCCCAAAAAAAATAAAAATAAAAAAAGACAGAAAAATAAAAAAGGGAGAAAAAAAATAAAAAATAAAAAATGTGTATGCATGAATAAAAATAATGTAAATTTACTGGTTTATTTACTGACGCCAGAGTCAGGAATAAAAATACCAGTTTAAATTTATATTATTTTTATTCATTGTATTTTATATAACTAGAAAAATAATAAATATTTGCATGCGTAAAAATAAATTTATTTTTATTTATTTACTCTCTGGCACTAGAGTAGGGAATAAAAATATTGATCTAATTTTTTTCCGTAGCTAAGAATTTTTACCAACGCCAGAGTTAGAATTATTCGAGCTCGAATATTCACTAGCGCCAAAGTCAGGAATATTATAAACAAATCATCGTAGCATAAACTAATAAACATTTAGCAATTTAAGACAAAACCGGCAATGGAGTCTGCCTTAGGCAGAACATTTAAGGGGTGATAATATCTTCCCTTTTACGTAACCAATCCCGAGCCATAGAATCTCTGTTGACCAGTTAGGGTTCCTAGTGACCATAATACTAGGTGGCGACTCCTCAAATAAGACATTTTTTTCCTAAAAGAACCGGATGCCAGAAATCTGTTCTTTTTCCATAATTCAAGAGAATTATTTTTAGGGCCGCCGCGATGTCAGGTGCGACAAGACCTACCATGAGCTCTTGTAAATTGTGCTTTCAAATCAGGAATATCAATCTTTTTTGTACACAAAATGCTTTGACACTTTAAAGTAAAGGTTCTCGTCCATCATCCAATAACTTTTGAATCAATGACTTTGTAGTTGAGACTAAAATCATGGTATTGACAAAGTCTTGCTTTTTTTTGTTGCAAAGCTTGGCATAAAACATCAATAATTTTCATAATTTGTTTCATCATATGTAATATGAAAATAAACTTAAAAGAAATTAATGCCAAATAAATTACTTCTACATCACCTCATTAAGAATAATTTGGTCCATCTTTAGAGACATTATTGATAACTTTACAAGTTAAACTAAACATTCTTAACAAGCTATAAACTGATTGAAAATGATAACCCCATCGAGTATCGCCTGGTCATTGTAAGCTACCGACTTGGTTTGCTTCTTTTCCTGTCTCTATTTTATCTTGAGCAATTTTATTGCTAGTTTCAATTACTCAAACAAGTTGTAACTCATTGTTTCTTTTACATGAACTAACAAAAATATTTAATAATAGAAGTCTAAGTTATAAAAGGACAAGTTTTACTTTTCTAGAGGCAACAACAATACTTAATTATAACATATCAATTAGGCATTGTACATAATAAGAAAAATAACAATCTTTAAGAAACAAAACTTAGAGTCCATTCCACTCACCTTACATATTGCTTGCACTATCATATCCTTGATCTTAAATATGTTCTACGCGAAAATCATTACAAGCTAGAACATTGCACATCTCTTGTTTTAGAGTCAATGTCGTGCTATCTTTCATATACACAACATATAAAAAATGCTTCTGGATGAGATCATTTTTGTTAAAACTCATAAGATAATTGTCATTTGTTCCTTTTTTGCTTCATCTCTAGCTTTATTAACAATGATAGAAAACTTTGAATCTCTAATCTTATAGTGAATCACTCTTCTCACATTTCTAGCAAAGATACTCAAAATTTCATTTTAAATTCTATAAAAAGTATATTTAACATTTTAACGAGAAGCATTATGACTTCCTAAGAGCTTTAAAAGTTCAATAAAATTACCTTAATGTTTTGAACCATAGCTTTCATCATGGCTTCTAAAAGCACATACTTTTAAAGTTAGCCATCAAATAGTATTAATTATAGCTTTAAGTGTAGATGATTATTTTCAACTTCTTGTGATGCTTCCTTATCTACCAAATTATAAATATTTTATGACTGATTTATTAAATCTTTATATATTTCACTGCAATTCTATATGGTGAATCTTTCTTCCTAACATAAGCCAATAAAGGACAATAAATCTCATCATTTACCTTTCTCAAATTAAGAAAACCTTTAGATACAAAAGCATATATGGTCTTGACCTTTCGTTGGCTTACTAAAAATGGAGCAAAGTAGACAAAATATAGCATTCACTTCATCTAAGTACTTTAGTCAACTCGAAAATGGTTTAAACAAAGAAGTTTGAAATTGAAAATGATGATTCTAATATTTTTTTTAAAAATGATACTCTAAATATATAGGTTGGAATGAACCGGGTTTGAGATAAACACCCTGAATTTATGCTCTTTGATTAATAAGAATACATCATATCATTGAACATTCCAAGATCACATTTCAAAGAACTAACATTCATTTCTCCGGGTTGAATTCTTTGGCATTTAGAAGGACATTTTTTAGTTTTTTAAATTCATGAGTTATTATATCAAGATTTTAGGAAGGAGTTACCATGTTTGAAGTAGTAGCTATAACAAATGCATTGTTGTCTAGGAGATTGACGTTTTGTTTCTTAAAAAAAAGAATCTTGTGTTCTTTGTTTTCGCATCTCTACTCTTAAAACTTAATTTAAGACATAGTAAACCTAAAAAATATCATCACTATTAGTTCAAGAATTAATTTTATAGATTAATCAAAATCAAAATAAAACTAATACATTGAATACATGATAATTATTTGTCTAATTGGCATCATTAAGCCTTGAAGAATTTAATTATATATAATTCATAAAAATCCATCAAAACCCAAAATACAAAATAATTAGGAAATATAAAATTCCAAACACTAAAAATTAGAATTACCTTAAATTCTTGTTTGGTTGTGTATTTTTTAAGAAAATAGAGACTATGGCTTTCCTCTCTTGGTACAAGAGAAAAAATCAAAGCAATTAAGAAAATACAAACCATAACCTTTTATAGCCCTTCTAGTTACTTTTGTAAGAGAGAAATAGAGTATCGAGAGATATGATTTTTTAAGAGAATCAAATAATACCTTCTTTCTTTTTTGTCTTGATATTTTATATTGAAGGATTGGGCCAATTATGTTTATTTATTTAATACTATTTTGGATCCAAAATCTTTGCAGCGGGTAGGGCTACCTATTGCCTATTATATTTTTTAAAAAAGTTTAAAGGGTTTGCTTCTTTAGATGAGCTAATTTAAAAATTTTAGGGGTGTAAAAGAATGAAAATTAAAATAAATAATATATGGGTCTCAAAAAAAGTTTGGAGGTGCCATGGCAACTACAACTTATATATTGTAGATCAGCCTCTACTTTATCAGTTTCTCGAGGTATTGATTGTTCGTAGGTCATATTAACAATGTTTTCACTAGTTTGTTTTTAGTGGAATAATGACTAATAGTCATTATTAAAACATATAAAAATTTGAGGAACATGTAAGAATAATACCTATTGCCTCTACTTTCTTTCTTTTTCTATATTAAAACATCCCATTAATCTACCCAATTGTCCTAATAATCAACAACCATATAAAAATTTCCATGCCATGGAGACAAAATAGCATACCTCGAGGAACACAAATCGCCTTTGAGTGTTCAGCGCCAGCGCTTTTCAAAAAAATTGAATCTTGTTTTGTGTTGAATGACGAGTTCAAAGAAAGGAGCACTGGTCAGATTCCAAATCAACCTTGACAAAGTGAGGCAGGTGACCAAGAAGATGCAGTATCCCAACAAAACTAAGCTTGATGACGTGAACAAACCGGTGGCAAAAGCATAACAATTCTTCATAGAAACTCTTCAGGAGCCATGTCCTTCATATCATGAGATCATATCCATAATGATTCAGCGGCAGTCTGATAGCGGCATTCAAGACTTCGGAGACAAGATAATATATGGTTGGAGCACCAACAAGTTGAAAGAGCACAAACGAAATAAGAGTTGGAAGTCACGAGCTTCGGAGAGAACAATCCATCTGCAGCAACAGAACTGGATTTAAACGAGAGGGTATTGCTAGACTTCAGTGGCAAGAGATCCGATAAACTTTTGGGAACCACTTTAGTTCCCTTTGTAGAGCAGCAAAGTGATGAAGGAGCAGCTTCAACTGGAACAAGTAACACCCTAGCTTCCAAATCTTTAACCAGAGGCTTATCATTCGCCAGCAAACTGGTAACAATGACGATTCAATGGGCTTCATCCATAACTACTCAATTTTACTAAGCCTGTTTAGTGATGGAAAAGGTTTTTCGTTTTGCAATCCAATTTTCTACCCCCATTCCAGTTTTCATTTTCTAATGAAAAAACAGAGAACTCGTTCATTTTACAAAGGTCCTTTACACTTTCATGAAGTAGAAAACTGAAAACGTATTCAAATTATGGTATTTTTATGTATATAGAAAAATAGAAAAATGAAATCATATTCAAAATACACTTGTTTTCCTGCAATTTTTCCTGTTACTCCTGCAAAATCACCATATACCTGCAAATACAAAGTGAAGGCAGTAAGAAATAGGAACCAAGTATAGAAAGTTTACATTCAGTACTCTAGCTTTTCATTGAAGCAAAATTGGAACTTCGTAGAGACTAAAATAAATTATATATTAAAACATTACCTAGCAGTTTAAGTTTTAAAGTTAAAATGATTTTTTGACATGATATCACAACCTTGATGACCAAACAATTACGAGTTCAAATCTCACCATCTTTATTTTTTTTTCTAATTAATAACACAAGGTAGTGTAAGTTTATGCAAATTTCAAGCCCTGTAAAGTCTTACCTAACAGTTTAAAGTTGAGATAGTTTTTTTGATAAAACCAAGTAAAGAAAGCTTACATTCAGTACATAGCTTTTCATTGAAACAAAATAGGAACTAAAATCGAATTAATAGCATAAGATATTGTACGCTTTACATGTTTCAAACCAAAAAAAACGTTTACCTAAAAAGATATATTAGAAAATAATATAAATTATATATTAAAATCTTACCGAACAAAGTAAAGAAAGTTCACATTCAGTACACTAGCTTTTCATTGAAGCAAAATAGGAACCAAGCAATGAAAGATTAAGTTCAGTACACTAGCTTTTCATTGAAGCAAAATATCAAACATTGTGTGTGCATTCCTGATAAGGCACCATTTAAAGCAAAATTTCAAAGACACATCTGCACTATCAATCCATGTGTAGAAATTGTAATCGGTAGCAAAATAGAGCTACGACAGCAATCTTCATATTAATATATGTAGCCAAATCCAAATTTTGACATATTAATTAACTCGTAACAAAATCTGAACAATAGGAAGGACATGGAGAGAGGTCATACCTTTGGAGAGGAAAAGCTCTCAGTTTCTGAGTTCCCCTCCAACTTTCCAAGAACCAGTGAGTCTTATTAGAATTAGCAGTAGAAATTCAAAAAACAAAATAAAAATTCCCAGTAGCAGAGGCAGTATTGGGCTAGTTTTGATGATATATGTAATCCAAGCACTTTTAATAAGCATATATATACAGAGAAAAACTAAAAAGGGAAAACAGATAAAAGATGATATTAACCTAGGTCGATAAAAAAAGGAGGAGGTAAGATTAAACAACAAAACCGAAAACTCAATCAGCTTCTTGTAAACCACCAAGAACAAAAGACCCGACAAGCAAGCCGGCAGCACCAACCCCAAGGGCCCCTGCCAACACAGCCTGGGCGGCCACCAGCCCTGCCGAGTCATCAGGTATAACGACAATAGCCACCACTGCCGCCACCAGTATGGGCAGCGCCGCAGAAGCCAATGTAGACGGCGAAACACTTGCCGTTTTCTCCAACAGACTCAGCAAGCCCAGCTGCTCAGCTTTCGAAAACACACCCAACTTCTCTATTGACGATAAAGTGACTCCCAACTCCTCGGCTTTAGATAGAAGTCCTGCCTTTTCTACGTTGCTAAGGACTTTACGTTTCTCAAGCTTTTTGAATACGTCAAATTCGACTTCTTCGCTGTCTTCGTAAAAGATCCCTGCACCGTACCATTGTTTCTTCCAGTTCCCATCATACTTGTTAACCTACATGTATGTAGGCATTGCTTTAGTTGAAAGTAATGAGAGAGAGACAAGATTTTGAAGTCTGAATTTGTTAAGTAATGAACCAAGGGGCAGCAACTGTAAAGGGTTTCTAGGTAAAGAATTGAATTGGTCAGTTACCTTCTTTTGGGGAGCCATGGCAACGATTGTAAGGGCCAGCTGTTTGGTGGGTGATTGGAGGCCAAAGCGGGACTTGGAGGTGAGGAAATGGGGGCGATTTGTTCCTCGAAGATAAGCAGCAGAAGTTATTAGTGGTGCCCTCACCGCCATTGATGGTCAACAATAAACTCACCGGTTATTCTAAGCAGAGCAGCAGAGGGGTCGAGTGAGATTGGTTTCTCAGTTGATGATGATGCAGTCGCTACGCTGGATAATCTCTCGTGTAATCTTCGTTATCAACCAATCGAATCAGCGATAGCTTTATCTTGGAATTTGCATTTTATCACTAGAACGAGCCAATCGTCTACGCCTTCTGTTGATGGTGGTTGTTGTTGTTATTTATTAAAATAATAAAATTTAAATTTAAAATTTTATTTTTATTAATATAAATATTTGAACTAATTTATATACTTTAAAATTTTAAAATTAACGATAATATAAATTTATAATAAATTTAAAATTTATAAAACTTGAATTAATAATTTTAAATTTTAAATCTAAATAATTTAATTATACTTGTAGATTATTTTTAATAAAAAGATTGTGAGACACAAATGCAAATGCTACATGAGGTACGCTTTATTAACAATTCATAGATTATTATTTAACCTATTATTCGGTATATCCAACTCACACGACATGTTAATCCCAACAAGTAAAAAAATTTAAAATATTTAAAAAAAAAAAAAACAATGAAAAACCTCGAAACATGACATTTTTTTTAATCATATTTGCACTTGGTAGGTTTATGTGAAATCTCAAAGAACCCAACCCACGTCACTCATTTCTCGAGTAAACTAACGCGGTTTATTTTATGAAAAATAATTTTTTAAAAATAATTTTTTAAAATTTATTATATTTATTTATTATTAAAACAAATTAATTGATAAAAAATACTTTACAGTCAAATAAAAATTTTGCTTATTATTTAAAAATATTCTCCTTCGTTTTAAACATAATACACTTTCCAGAAATTTCAAAAAGTTAAAAACTATTATGTTATTTATTCATTATATCAAATTTGATCATTAATTTTTTTTTACTATATATTTTGTTTTAAATTATTTTTTTTATTTTTTTTCAATTTCATCCCTTAAAACATCTCCAAAGAAAGAGTTAAATGAAGAGACAAATTTAAAAAGTTGTACTTTTAACTTTTGTTTCTATTTTTATTCATTCCAACGGCTGAGGCAAATGAATAGCTAAAATAGTTATTCATCATTTAAAGAGTCATTTCTACATTTTTCTGTAGAAATAGCAAAAGAAAATGATCATTGGCCAACGACTATTTTTATAATCGTTGGCCAACGGCTATTTTTATAACCGTTGGCCAACATTTTATTTTTTTTCTTTAAAAGCTGAAAGAAAAAAACTTGTAAATTTTAAAATCTTGTATTATGCCTCACCCTTCTCTCAAATTTAGAAAAACAAGAATCAATTATTCTCCGGTTAATTAATAACATCGGTTGTGTTAATTAGCTGAAATTAAAAGGTATGCTTGTTTAAAAACTTTTTCTATTTTCTCTTTTATATCTCTTGATTTTTTAGATATTTTGTTGTTAATTTGATATTTGTGATGATTTTTATTTTTTTGTTATTTTATTTTTTTGATATGGGTTAAGGAAGACAATTTTTATTTATGTTATTATTTTATATTACTTTTATAAATTACTCATATTAATTATATAATTAATAACATCATAATTATATTATATATAAAATATCTAAATTAGTTATATAATTATTTTAAAATTAATTTAACATGAAATATATTAAAATATAATTGGCTTTTCTAAATAGCTTTTTACCATTGGAATACACATAATCAAAAAAGCTATATTTACACTATTTAAAAAGCCATTTTATCAATTTGACTCTTTAATATAGTATTTCCCATTGGAGATGCTATTAGAATTTGATATAATTTGATTTTTATACCAACTTTAGTCCTCATTCTTTTCATTGTTATTTATTTTTCTCTTATATTTTTATTAATTGAATTTTTTGTATTTATCATATTTGATTCTTATTTTTGTATTTATTTTATTTGAACTAATTTATAAAATTAAAATTTTTTTCTCTTCAACTTCATTATCTTTCAACTTTTGTATCTATCAGATTAGGTTCTCATTTTTTTATTGCTATTTATTTTATTTGAAATAATTTATGAAACTAGATTTTTTTAAAAATAATTCATCATCTTTTTACTTTTTTATTTGTCAGATTTGTTCATATTCTTCAAATTGCTATTTATTTTATTTGAAATAATTTATAAAATTGATTTTTTAAAAATTTCTTCCTCCTTCAACTTTTTCATATATTAAATTTGGTTCTTATTCTTTTAATAAATTTAAGAAAAAAAATAAAACATTAATAGATTATTTTTTGAATTTATTTTCTATGACATTGTCAAACATTGAAAATTAATTTATTTTTCAAGAATTCACTTTTTATAGAAACTACTTTTTTAAAAAAAATTACTTTCCTGCAAACAAACGGGTCTAGAAGAAGAAGAAGTATATATATATATATATGCAAATGATGATCATATATAATTCAACAATGACAAATAGGTATCTTGAGTAAATGAAGAAGTAAAGAGAATAATATCTTACAAATATTTAAATTTTTATCAAATAAAAAATAAAATAAAAATATATGTGTTCAAGGTTGTAATCAACGTGGTAGATTTGGGAAGTAACTCAACATGGTATTATTGAGGCTCTCTCGAACCAGCAAATCCAAGCAAGCATGTGACGGACTGCCATCAACTTTGCAGTTTTTGCTTATTTTACGGTTTTTTCTTAAATGTTTTCCGCTTCCTGTATGATTTTCATCTTTACAATAATAACATAAGCTGCACCGTTACGGACTGCCATCATCTTTGCAGTTTCATTTTTTGTAATCATACTTTGCCTAAATTTCGTGTATATATCTTGTTTTACTCCCTTTTAGCTCATGACTTATTCATTCTTTCTGGATGTCTTTGAGTGCATCGAAGATGGGCAATCTGTTTTGTTGCGTACAAGTTGATCAGTCCACAGTAGCTATTAAGGAAACATAATTTGGAAAGTTTGAGGAAGAACTTGATGCTGGATGTCATTGCCTTCCTTGGTTTCTTGGCAGCCAGCTCGCTGGCCATCTGTCGACTCTGAGGTTGCAGCAGATAGGTGTTCGTTGTGAGACCAAGAAGGTCTGTTTATTCCCTTATCTGAACACTGCTGTTTCCTCTCTTTTCCTTTCCCTTTTATTTTATTAATATGCTTTTTCTTTAGGGGTGATCAGCTGGAAATATGAACTGTGAGGCCACTTTCTATACTATGCATACGATTTATATCTATATTGGCCTAGCTTTGTAGCATATCTTGTCTTACTTTGCCTTGATCACACAGTTTTTCTAGCTGTCGACAAATTAATGGTGATTTTGTCTTTGTATATGCGGAGGTTTGCCGACTCTGATAATTCTTGGCTCGATCTCTAATGGTAGCTGTGACATACTAATCCTAATTATTTACTTTTAGGACAATGTTTTCGTCAATATTGCTTCTATTCAATACCGTGCCCTGGCAGACAAGGCAAGTGATGCTTTCTACAAGCTCAGCAACTCAAATCCAGGCCGATGTTTTTGATGGTACAAATTATACTACAGTTGGATATGAGCTTTTTATTGTGACATTTGATGTCTGATTCATTTATTGTTCACATTATAAACTGAGCTGATCTTGCCGTAATATTTCTTTTTTCCTCTTCAGTAATAAGGACAACTGTCCCAAAGCTTAACCTCGATGATGTTTCTAGATTAAATATATGGCCTTGCCATTTTTTGAAAGTGAAAGCATAATTTGAGATCAAGCTTTCACAAATTCTGGCACTTTTCTACAATGGTCTAATCTCATCGTCTCGTAATTTCTTGCAGGCTATGTCTGCTATGGATACATGATTGTGCAAACGCTCATTGTTGATATAGAACCAGATGAGCATTTGAAGAGGGCAATGAATGAGATCAATGCAGGTAAAGTATTGTTATCTCTACTCCAAGTTGATTAGTGCCGAACCCCTTTAAATTACTCCCATTACTGGGATTGACAGACAGTTTAATTGTGGGGTGTTGAGCAGTTATAATTGCTCACAGACTGTGCGCAATTCACCAGGTTGGGACTTGTTCAACTGGTTCCTGTAATTAGCTTCTTTCCCGTTTCATTTTGAATGCAGATTCTCCCATCATTTTTTTTGTTTTGTATTTTGTACTATTTTTTAGTTGTTTTCTCTAACGGTCCAGATGATGTCCTACCTGTGTGAATTCAATATCTACGGTAGTGAATAATAATGATTAACTCTAGCCACTTTCTGGGATTCTTCTGATTCGATTTCTCTGTGATTTTAACGTCTAGAGATTTCAGAATCTCTTGTGCATGTGTTACTCAACATGTTTTCCTGTAAACATGTTGCTTTCTCAGCTGCAAGACCGAGGGTGGAGGCTAATGAGAAGGCAGAGGCTGAGAAGATTCTACAAATAAAGAGAGCTGGGGCCTGGGGGTGAGGCAGAAGCAAAGTATCTCTCTGGACTGGGTATTGCTCGCCAGCGACAAGCTATTGTGGATGGCTTGAGAAAGAGTGTGTTGGGCTTCTCTGAGAATGTGCCAGGGACCACTGCAAAGGATGTCATGGACATGGTCCTGGTCACCCAGTACTTCGACACAATGAAGAAAATTGGTGCTGCCTCTAAATCCTCTGCTGTGTTTTTTCCTCATGGACCTGGCGGTATCCGTGATGTTGCTACCCAGATTCAAGATGGTCTTCTTCAGGCTTCATCCCACCAGTAATTGCGCAAATTTTCCAGGCTTTGACAGGAGCTTATGCTTGCTGAATATTTCTGTAAAGCTTTCAAATGTTGAACTCTGAGTTTTGGTGATTTTCATTTAACTGGACATGACTCTAAAAGTCATGTGAGAGTAGCATGAATGTGATGTTCTCTCAATCTTGCGTCCTGGATCAATCAGTTCAATTTCATTTTATTTTCTTGGCGTTCATGTTTTCAAAGTGAAATGCTTTCTCAAGATGTATTCGAAGTGCATGGTTGTACTTCATTATAATTTTACATATCACAAGAGAATTGAGCTATAACAACAGGTACAACTAGTGTTACATACACTAATTATTTCTGTACGAAGAATAATATCAGCAGCAATGCATATGATGTCTTAGACATGGCTGGTCCTGCATGTCTAGACGGCCTCTCCACTTGCTTCTGTGACATTGATTTCAACTTCTTGAAGAAGTTTAAGAATATCCTCCCTTTTCTTGGACAGTGCCTCCATCTTGGCGTCGAGCTTCTGTAGCTTGGCCCTTAGCTTCGCAGGGTCCTTCTTATCTTCAGGGTTCTTGTTCTTGTTCTTCTTCCCCTTCTCACCATCTTCTTTATCCTTTTTATCTTTACTTTCCTTGTCTTTCTTCTTCCTGTCTTTGGTTTTCTCCTCTCCCTTCTCTTCTTTCTCGACGTTATCCTTTTCATGCTTCTCTTTTTTCTCAGCTCCTTCATTCTCTCCCATATTTAATTTGATGTAACTACAATAAAAAATAAAAAAAGAAATAATAGTTTTGAGCTATATTCAACACATTAAAACAGTGAGAAAATGAAAATAGAAAACTTAATGACTCAAAGGGATGAATGAATGAACAAAATAGATCAAACGACAAACCTGAAATCACAACTGCTTAGGTTCTTAGCGTATGTATTACTATATATCTTGTTTTATTTGTTCTTTTTCATAAATAAAATCACAGAACAACCTTAACCATGTTCTTAAATCCCAAAAACGTTGGACTATTTATACCCTAATCCTCACTCTATTTTGGTATTACAGTCACAATTTTCTAATCATAGACATGCATGTAGCGTTTGTTTTAGCGAAAATTCAGAATATCCACTAGATTTTGCTATTTATTCTCAACCAAAGGACCTAGTCTATGTATATTGTTTTCAATCCCAATTTCATCGAGTAACCTTTCATGCCATGTAGTTAGAAGTTAGTGGAGCTTGTAATTACAAACAATAATTTACTTAACTTGTGGGCAATCCATTTAGAAAGCTATGGCGATTTAGCTAATCATAGAGATAAAATGAATGGAGAGAGATTTTTTCTGTAAGAAGGATATTGAACACTAAAACTCCACCACAACAATCACATCTAAACATGCAATGTAATAAAATTAGCTAAAGAAACCCATATATAATCCAGGAAGCCACAAAAAAAAAAAAAAGGATGAAAATAGAAGCTTGTCTGAGAAATAATTAAATACAAGAAGATTTGACACCAACTAAAGCAAATATTGAAAGAACTCTCTCACGAAGAACACATTGGCTTTACATCAGGAATCCAAAATGAAGAATTCTTCATAAACATCAGGAACCCAAAATTAATTGCATCGATAGTAGCCAAGTACTTTAAAAGGCCTAGGTCCCCAAGAGAGACTCCTCTCTTCATGACAATTGCATGTTTGATAAAATAAAATCCTCTTAACTTCAAGAACATCTTCATTCCATAAATCAATTTGCCCACCCCAACCATAAAGCACCACTAAAACTGTCAAAACCTCACGTTATTCTTAAACTAAAGAGTTTAATTTGTTCTTTTGTTGATAAATGAGATGTATCCCCCTTTAATTATATCAATTTCCGAATTGTTCTCATCTTGTACTAATAGCTAAGTCTATCTCGTTTTAGTAAATGTAACTAGTTTTATCACCTAGGATGGAATTTCATGTTAATTTTGAACTTGATAAAAAAAAATATGTTATATTGTAAATATCATAAATTTCTTTTTAATTCAGATACTCAAACATCTTGTTTAGTGTGCGGATAATGCGGGTAAAGATAAACTTCAATTTAATTTCTAATGTGAAAAAATTATAATTATGTATGTCATGGATAAGTTTTCATGTACTATTATTTTTTTAATTGAGAAACAAAAAGATAATGTGCTTATTGTATATTCAAAGTGATGTGGTCATGTTGCTAAAATACCTCATCATTGTTCATTTTAGTTTTTAGGTTAGCCTTAAAGCTAACCAAAGTATGTATTCTAAAAAATCTATCTTTCACAAAGTTTAGTCATTTTCAAAATTGTTTCTATTCAAATTTCATTCTAACCAAAACCTACATCACATTTTCATCTTGTGTTTGACTTATTCTTGATCATATATTGCATTATCATAGCCAAATTACATCTTGTTTTGATTTTAATCTTGAAATAACAAAGACAGCAAGTGTTACTCACTTTGGTTTTCAACTGAAACTAAAACATGTATGCTGATAATTGGGGTAAAAAGTAAAAAGCAATAAAATCAAAATAAAGTTGCCTACTTACATTTTTTTTTATATATACACAAGTCTTACCAACCGATGTCTATAAACACCGATTCAAAAAAACATACTAAAACTAAAATTCCACTGTGATTGTTAAGCATAGCAACATAACATAGGTCAAAATAGATTCACAAAGGTCATTGTCCAAATAAGTACAAAAAGGGACATTTATACCACTGACTCATAAAACTCGCAAACAATATGCAATAAGCACCCTATAATCAGAAATATTTTCATCAAGGTAGTGTTGAGCTTGGTAGCACATTTTGATATGCATTTAGAGCAGATATATGTTAAGATAGCTTTTCTTCATGGTGATTTGAAGGAGTTTATTTACATGGTACAACCAGAAGGGTTTAGTCAACTTGGATAAGAACACCTAGTTTGTAAATTGAGGAAATCACTTTACATACTAAAATAGTCTCTAAGGCAATGATATATGTGATTTGACTCCTATATGATCAGGATAACATGCTTATTGTTGCAAATAGTATGGGTGAGGTCAATAAGATGAAAACTTTGTTGAGTAAAGAATTTGACATGAAGAATTTCTAAGAAGATTCTTAGGATAGAGATTTATAAAAATAGAACTATCAGGAGATTATATGGTTATCTCAATATAGTTATGTTAAGAAAGTGTTTGATAATATAAAACTAGTAAGTACACCTTTAGTAAATCATTTTAGATTATCTATTGCACAATGCCTGAAAACATATAATAAGGTGAAAGACATGTCAAAGGTCTCTTATGCACAATGGGGTGTTTAATGTATGTTATGGTTTATACAAGACTAGATTTAGCACGCATAATTAGTGTGGTGAGCAAGTTTCTGTCAAATTCAGGACGACAACATTAGGATGCAATCAAATGGATCTTCAAATACTTAGAGGCACTACAAACTATGGTATCATGTTTAGTAGATAACAAGGTAATCCTTCAATCATGGGATATGTAGATGTAGACTATACAGGGGACTTGGATGACATGAAGTCTACTATAGGTTATGTATTTACTCTGGTAAAGGATCAATTTGTTGGAAGTCTATTGTTTAGTCTCTAGTTGCATTATTTACTACTAAGTCAGAATATATGGATTTACTCTGGTAAGGGGCCTATTTGTGGCTTATTGGTTTGGTTAAAGAGATGGGTATTTAGTAAGGTGGAATTCAATTGCATTGTGATAGTCAGAGTGTCATGTACTTGGCAAAGAACCAAGCACATAGATGTGAGATTTCATAGGATCATGGAATTGGTTTCTTCTGGTGAACTGTCGCTTGAAAAAGTTCATACTTCTAAAAATACAGCATACATATTGTCAAAGCTTGTTACCATAGACAAGTTCAAGCATTACCTGAACTTAATTAATATCTTTATATGCAAGATGAGAGATGTACCAACCTATTATCCTTAAGTGGAGTTTTCAATACTTTTCTTCAAGGGGGAGGATATTTACTAAGGTGAAAATTGTTGTAGTTTTGGCTCATAGGCAAATACCAAAGTGAAGCAGGGTGAGGTGAAACGATTCATTGGAAAACTATGTTTTTTTATGTGGTTTAAGATTTACTATAAATACATACCATGTAATCCTATTTCGACATGTTTAAAAATAAAAGATCCTCGCTCTTGTGGATATAGGTATTTTGTAAACTACGTTAAATCTTGTATTCTTTCTAATCTGACCTCTTTTATAACAATATTCATCAAAATATTCTGCAGGTTTTTCACAATATTTTTTATATCCTTAGTTAGTCCAATATTTGCAGCAATAAAAGGTTTATATGAGTTTCTATTAGGAGGGAAAAAAAATTAATGGATTAGCTACAAGAACTAGATCCTTAAAGCAATATTTTATAGCAGGGGAAAGAACACACACTTATTAATGGAAGATTGACAGTGTGTGTGTATATATATATATATATATATATATATATATATATCTATTATTGTCGACAAATATATCAAGAACACCTAGGCAGACGCAAATAAAAAAAGAAAAAAATATAATCACTTATTCTCCTCTAGATTCCAACTTATGGCGAGTCACTATCATCCCAAGAGAAAATGCTATAACGGCAGTAAGCAAAATCCCCTTGTTTTTCTTTATCATCTCCAAGGCCTTCTCTAATGGTGTAGCCTCATCCTCCTGTCGCCAATATTTCCTTGAAAAAAATCTATAACTATCCATGCTTCCCTTCTCTTCTAACCTTTGTGATTTTCATCACTGGTAGCTATAGCGGTAGCGGTGTTTTAATATTCAGGCTCTACGGACGTTTCTTCTTGCTTTGAAACAGTTACATACAGAATCTCACCATCAAATTTTCCAGTGATCTTATCTGTATCTGAGTTCTCTGGAAGCTTAAATTTTTGCTCGAAATATATTACTTTGCTATTCTTGTTCACAAGCCTCTCTCCGCTCACCACTATCTGCCCAGAGTTATCAACTTGAAGCTTCATTTCTTCCCTTTTAAAATCTATAAATACAAATTACAAAAACAATTATGATCAGTTGAGACTCACTAACGTATAAGTAGAGATTTTAAAAAATGTTTCAAGTGTTCATAGTTTAAATCTATACTAATAAATATATTTAACCTAATTAACATGGGTCTTCAATCATCAAAGGATAGCCCGTATAGTGTTGCAACCACTAAATATTTACAATCAGCACAAAAAGTAAAATATTTACATTCAGAAGTAATTCAAATGACATATTTAATATTTTCTTGGAGTCATTAGTGATTCTGAAGTATTATTATAATCAAGCCATGCAACAGGAAATTAGCAGAAATTAATTAAGTCTTAGTTTTAAAAAAGAAGCAGAGATTAAATTGATTGATAGCTAGAATTAGCTAATAACATGATCATCATAAAATGAATGAATAATTTTCATTATTATAAATGTTAGCGTAGAGATACCAGGAAGATCAACAAGAAGATAATGGCCATTGGAGTCCTCCGTCCAAGCCGAAGAAGGCACACACTCTTCAACAACGTGGCTATGCGACCGTGTCCGGTCTGCAATCCCTCGTGATCTCATTCCTCTATTATTTGCCATTGATTGAGATGATCAGGTAAGAAGACACCAAATTAAATTATTCAACTTAATTTAATTATAAAGAGATGCAAGTAGGGCTAGCTAGCTTGCTTGATGATTTATAAACCTAGGGATGTATATATAATAAACTTGTTATCTTCTCTATATATACTCGTACAGCTTTTCTTGAAGGATTGTTCATATGTTATTCCAAACTTTTCCTATTAGAGGGCTCAAGTTCAGGCGGCGCTCAATCTATGTATTGACTTGGTTATAAGTAAGATGGAAAAGGACTATTATTTGCTTTCCTTGCGTCAAACACCACCCTTTTCTTTCCCGAGGAATACTTGGGCATTCATTTAGCATTGCCTGTTATAACATGCATATCTAATTTTGACCATAGATATGAATCAGTTGTAGAATTCCATCTTAATTTTTAATTCGATACATTCATGTAGTTTTTTTTTTCTTTGCTTGAAGTTGAAGAATCGAGCTTGCTTAATCTCTCTTTTTGTCTCTCTGTTTTTAACTATAACTTTTCTTCTGTTTTTAAGAAAGTAATATGAGTAACGTTTGTTCACGACGCTAAATACCCAAGTGTTAATTTATTTGTTTTTGTTTTTCTCCAATTAGAGGTTCAATGGCATGGCACCATAACGTGGATGATCCTTTTCTATTTTTTTTTTTAATTCTTCACCCATTTCTCTCAGGGTTTATACCTATATTCATTCATGGAAATCCTAAATGTAAACCACTAAAATCGTCCCTTGGATATCCAAAAATTTTCATGTCATTGCACTATTTAGTTTTTTAAAATTCTTTATATTTCGTCTAGGATTTTCTCGGTATATACTGACATAAACATATTGTTGGTATATACCGATGGTTTTAGCGAGGAAAAAAATTCGGTTGGTAAATATCTCAGCAAAATATCGACAGAAAAAGGTTCGTCGGTAATTATGTTGGTATTCGTTGAATTTCTGGTGGTGGATGATTAAAAAAAACCATTAGTTGGTGATAATGTTTTAAAATCTAAAATGATCAGGAATAAAGTTTTTATGGTTCGATAATAGGTTAATTACTTAGTCCTTAAAATTTGATCCATTTTTCTTAGTAAGATGAGTGCGCTTAATATTGGGAACCAAGTACCTACAACATGTCCTCTTTAGTGGATTTGAAGACTCTTAAATGCTTAAACAAGCATCTTTGTTGAGAAAATGTAATAATATTTTGCAGAGAGAAAGGCTCTACAAATAATATGTAGAGGAAGAAGAAATTATAAACCCTTTATTTGGGTGATTCAAATGGTCATTATACCCCAGGAATCTTGTCTTTATGCTAGAGTGGAGATGCTGAAGATTAATTATTCCAACTTTATAAATTAATCTTGTTAGTAGTGATTTGTATTTCATTCAACCTACCCAAGATTCCATAGCCAAACACATGTGCCCCACTAAAATTGGCTAGCTCATCTTATCACTTTTATGCATTAATGAGATGGAGATATGGTAGGGCATGAGAGATTTTTATACACCTAAAAATATAGGGGGAGTAGGATTTAACCTAAGAATGACATGGGTTAGTGAAAAAATCTCAAGGGCTTGCATGCAGTCCTGAAAAATCAAGCTTGAAGGGTTGGACTGATCAGGTTGTATGGTTGAGCCTAAGAGGCACCCAAACAAGCTTAGGCATGCTGTCTTAGCACCATATGGCCCCAACTGTGTGACCAAGGTCTAACTGCCTGGGCTTAGGCATAACACTTAACGCTATGCTCCAATATAATGCTAGAGCCTATAAGCGGTTAGGCTTAGGTGTGATGCTTGGGCTTTCAGGGTTTTATAGTACTGTTAAATTTGGTAATACATCAAAAATTTAGGATAATATATGTTAATACGCTAAATCAAAGAGAGGAAACAAAACCTGGTATGGCTTGCCTTGAAGTCTTTTGCGTGTGGTATAGATTCCTTCAGCTCTTCTTTGCAACTAATATTGCTTAACATTGCAACTCGTATGGTTTAGATATTCCAATAGATGGTCATTTTCATTAGCTCATCCTCCCTATCAAATAGATCTCTTCATCTTTTAAAATCAAAGTTAACAAAGGTGTCTTAATTGTCTCTCGACTTATTCACAAATTTATTATTCAATAGGTCAATGTTATCAAGACTAATAAGATATAAAGCATCTCTTGTTTTGCTCAAATTTCTATAAAGTTCAAATATGAAAGAAAAACATGTTAGATATGCTTCTCTTTCTTTATATCTTGAATATGGAATTTTCTTCATATATGGTTATGATCATGAAATGAGTAATATATATCTCTATGCTACAATATTTTTTTTAGACTTGTTTATACTATATGGTTAGCAAATTCTTGCACATCCGTATGAATGACTCGAGAATCATCGAGAAATAAAAAGGAAAGGCATGAAAAAAAAAGCACCAATGCAAAATGCAACAAAAATCTATGCATACTAGGACTGAAAAGTTGAAGTTTAAAGTGTTTGAAACTACACTTGCAATAGGTTATTAACAAAATTTTCTAAGAATAAAATAAAAAAGAATACTTTATTGAACTAGAAATTTTCATATATTCCTTTTGTATGGAATCAAAAACATCTAGTAATTAATGAAAAAGTCATTCAATGTTATAGTAAAGGTAAAATTCAAAGGAAATAAACAATAATGACATATTAATTCTTAGACTACATAAAAAAAAAGCTCCTAGTTAAATGGTTTTACAAAATTTTCATTTTAAAACAATTCAAAATCATAAACCAGTAAATATAATTCCCCTACTGTCTACTCAAAAGCTGAATCAAAACCCAAAAATTTACAATTCTCAATTTTCAAACACAACCCACCACTATTAGGTTTACACCTAAACCAAATCAAACTAAAATTTACTTTTCTTATTCTTTTGTAATTTTTTCACAGATTAGAAAAACAATACCAATGATGTTACTTAAATTATTATAGTGAGGTACATAATAGATATCTAAAGAGTGTTTTAACAATCAAATATTTAGAACTAAGTTAGTGTATATAGGTTTGATTATTTATACAGTTTAATCAAATTTCAATGAGTTAATTATTAACTAGTCATTATGGCTTATCAATTTGTTCCAAAAAAGAAAAAGAAGCAAGTGAGCTAGTAGCTCAACTAACAATAGTCAAGTGGTAAGGAGTCAACTAGGGGGAAAGATCATTCTTGATTTGAATTCTACCAATTGCATTTCTCAACCCACATCTAAGTGTGTGATCATTAGGGACCTCGAGTTGGTGGGCTCTCCCCTGTTATTTTGCTCTTGGGAGTGACTACCTATCTATTGATCGCGTTCAAGAATGTGTCCATAATATGAACAAAAAAAATTATTCCATAAAATACAATTATTTTCTACTCAAATTTTCTCACCCACTCATAAAATAAATTAGTTTGCCTAGTTATTTCTCAATTTAGTTTTAGCTAATAATTAATTAACCTTAGACATCTTGACCAAAGGATTTGTTAGTTTGGATAACAAAATCAACTAACTATAGCTCAACATCTCATTTTGTTGTTTTTTCAAGGGAAATCGTAAAATTCATACAACATAAGAATTTAAGAAATTCTAAGGTGATGACATCTTTTATCGAATTCATCCCAAGACAAAAAAAGAAAAATGAAATAGGATAGAAAAGAAAAAAAAAAAAGCAAACCAAATGAGAAGATAGTAATTGAAATTGAAATTAAAGATAAAGATGATAATATTACTCTTGACAAATAAAAGAAATGACAAGATCTCAAAATTAATAATAAAAAAATATATGCATATTAAACCATAAGGTTAATTGTGGTTGTGGGAAAATTTGTGAGAAAGGGGAGATGGTTTAAGGGTGATTCCAAAAAAGGGTGGTTATAAAAGGTAAGAAATTAGATATTAAGGTTTCAAAGAAAGGACCCTTTTATACTTGGGTTTTGAGGTTGATCTAGGGGTTCAGATTGGGCTGGCTTGATTCGGTATGAATGGTTTCAAAGGTTTTAAACGTAGAACAGAATGGGCAGAATGAAAACAAAATATATTTGCTGGAATTTTCCCAAGAAATTTAGAATGACTCAAGATTAAAAGTGAGATGAAATTTGTTCCTCTTTGTTGTATTTTTAAAGTACTACAAGGTATACCAGTCATTCTAGCCATAACAGAATGAAATTGACAACCTTGGTTACACCATAAGCTCGAATTCAAAATCTAATTACTAAATATTTTTATTCAAAACTTCATATTAAAGCTCTCATATGTTACTTATACATTAAGAAACAAATCCTAAACAAATATGAAAGACTAATAATAAAATAGTTCTAACCCAAATAAGAAAATGAATCCTAATTCAACTAGAAAAATAAAGTAAATACAAAATAGTAATTTCTAAACCTTATTTGAAGGTCTTCTTGATCTTTGATTACGATAAAATTTTAATCCTATAAGAAAAATAGAGCTTTTAAAAACTTCTAACAAAGTTTTAGACAGATTCAATAGTCAGATCAAAAGTTATTTCATTAATATAATATTGCATGTTAAGATGCATCAGTTTTCCTCATTTGGAAAGAACATATCCCTAAGTTTTGGTCATCCATCTACCCAACATTGTCATTATTGTCGACCATGAAAATCAATGTTAGCCCCCTTAAGTTCTATTGACCTCTAGTGTGCAGGAACTTTACAGTTAACTAACTTCGGTCAAGTATGCCAATAATCAATTCCTAAAACACAAGTTATGAATGGCTTATTCTGCATCATACCTCATCATATTGCCTTGGCCTATCTAACAGTAAATGATATGCATCCATAAGAACCATATCACACTAAATACTATCAAATATCTTGACTATAGCAAATAAAAATAAGGCAGTGTTTGTCAATGATTTTCTTACCATCTTGACTCAGCTAGTTAAATCTGTAGGACTTGGAGTTTTTTTTTTTTTTTTTTATCTAAGCTACAACTTCTCTAGTGCCTCAGTCAATACCATATGTTCATAGTTACGTATCACTATCAATTATCATATTACATACCTTGTACTTAATGATACAAATTGAATAAAAAAGACTAGTGCGTAGACAATCCTTGTCTAAATCACTTTTAGAAGCAAGTAAACTTTTTTGAATGACTAAAGTAGCATTGCTATCACCTTACAATACCTCCTCATTACTATCTAAATCATCATAAATAGGATCACACGCCTTCTCATCAGGTTCTTCTACTAATATATTTTTACATAAATGACTTTTTAGCTTATGGCACTCAGAAAATTGATGCCTTAACTCATCATATTCGAAACATCAAAATTTAAAACTAGATCCAAAACTCAAACCCTGACATATAGTTTGATTATCTATTGATTAAGGCTAAACAAATGATTTTTGTTCGCTAGTATGCACCTCTCTATTATTTACCCTAACAACATGTTGTTTATCTATAGTCAAAGCCCTCTGATAAGCTTTTAAATTTGTCCATAAATATTGCAAGCATAACATGTCTTGGATAAACTATCATGATTCATTTAGGTGTCTAAAAACCAATTGCTCTTCCATTTTGAGCAGATCTTTGCTAGCCACTAGTTAGTAAAAATCATCTATGTATTCCTCAACAGTTTTCCCATCTTAACTTGATGTATGGAGTCATTAGTATAAAGTTTGAGTGTACTTAAATGGAAGAAAGTGTTTATTAACCTTCTACTTCATCTTCTTCTAATTATTAATCTTATGTTTTTCTTATTTTTCCTGAGATTGCTTTAATTTATCCTACCAAGGAAAAGCTCGCTCTTTCAATCTAATCTCGCTCTTTCAATCTAATCATGATAAACTTCACTTTTATCTTCTCTAGATTATATTTTACCAAAAACTATTTCAACCTCATTCATTCAATTAATGAATTTTCATGCATGCAAAGTTCTTGTTAAATCATAAATCTTTAATCAAAATTCTAAATTCTAAATTTCCATGATAATCCTTCAAATCAAAAGGTCGTCTCCTCTTATCATTCCTCTAAAACGAGTTCTCGATACTAGCCAATGATCCATGGCCACTCTCCTCCTGTTCTTTTTGGATCGGCTCTACCAATTATCGAATTAACTCTATGAATTGTGTCTATATATCCTTTATTACTAGCTCCTAAATATTTTTCTCCCAAGAAGGAACCTCCTCATCCCCTCTTGCCCAAATATGTTCTACCTTGCAACTTCTTTCAACCATGGTTCTTTAGTAACACACAACAAGCAAATAATCAAGTATCGTTGGGCTCAGATTTCAAATACAGATAGAAACAACAAAAGAAAGATAGCAAAAACAACCAACACAAAATTGTGTTGAATAAGGCCACACCATAAACCCTAACTTAATATTTTATTACTAAATATTTTACCACAAATATTCTAATCAAAACTTCCTATTAGAGCTTTTATAGGTTCCTTATATACTAGAAAAAAGTATTAAACAAAGGTAGAAAAATAATAAAAGAGTCTTAAACTAAAACAATATAGTAAATCCTTAAAAATAATTTATGGACCTAATTATTTGAAGATCTTTTCAAACTCCGATTGCTATGAAACTTTAACCCTATTAAAAATAGAGCTTTTAATTTTTTTAAAAAAACTTTTAGCCCGATCAAACAGTTGAATAAAAAATTATTTTTGTTCATACAAGATTATGCATTAAAGAAAATCTCCTACATCACATAAAACTCACCAAGTTTGGATTCAATCTCCTTTCCAGCTTCATTTTGATGCTATTAGTTGTGAAAACCTTGCAACTTGGTGGGGGAATCTCTCTCAATGTTTTTGTGAGAATATGGTAACAGTGAGTGCAAAAAAGAACTACCTTGTTTTATTTTATGGCAACTGTGGAATGACGTGGTTTTCCAATATAAAACATGGTTAGTGGATGCAATTGTCAAAATCTAGTTTTGTTTCGATACTATTGATGGGTCATAGTTTTCTAAAAACCTCCCACATTTAAAGACTATCACACGAAAGCCTGAACCCAAAATTAGATTATGATTTCTTCACACCCAATCTTGTATTGGGCCGGAGTACGCTCTCGCCCAACTCTAAATTGAGCCAAGACGCCTTTACGCCCAACTCTAAGTTTGGTCAGGACGAGTCCACGCCCAACTTTTGAGGCATTTCCGCGCCCAATCCTTTTTTAGTTCAGCATATAGTGGAACCCAATTCCTATTGGGTTTGGCGTACAGCTGGCCCCAACTCCTATTGGGTTCAGCTTATAGCTGAAAAGTGACCTTACTCTAATCCTCCCCTGCTCTGGGCCGGGGCTAGTAACTATGATACCCATCACATCCCATTAATTATCAACAAGCTGTCCATGCTTATATTAATTAGATGTGATGGCATCAACAATAGAATAATATTATTCTACCATTACAAGATTACATCTCTACCCCTCATATATCATATGAAACCAATCAAAACAGGTAATATAAAAGAAAGCTTAAGTACATAGAAAAGGGGTTCGAAAACCTTATGTTCTTAGAAAAACACATTCATGCTCTTCTTCCTATACATCTACATCTTCTTCTCTATCTTCTTCTCTATCTTCATAAAAGCTCATTAATACCTTCATTAATGTCTTTTTATCATACAAAATACCTCATACTGACTTGATCTTTGGAAGATCCCCCAACAATACCATCTAATGGTCTTTAAGGGACTTTGTCCAGATATTCATTCAAGAAAAGATTTACAACCCCTAAAGATATACATTCACGAGGAGGCCGATATAGTCTGAAAGTAAATGTCATAGAACATACTACAAATGATCTGCAAGGATCTTTAGGAGTATTAATTCCTTCTAGGATATTCCCCGTGATATTTGTAATTAATCACTATTCAACAACTGCCGAATGGTAGGGTTTCTGTGATGTAGGATCAATCTTGTTGGAAATTAAGCAACCTGATGACGGTGATATTGAATTGAATTGTGATAGCGCTTTCAAACAATATATACTCTCTCAGAGGTAAGATTAGGGTAGTTTGAAGGAACTGTCTTTGTGGAATTGTTTGTGCTGGAGTTTTTTGCTGTTCCAACGGTTTGGAACCCCAAACATATGAAGCTCTACCCTGCAGGAGGCTGTTCGACTTGGGTTATAGGAAGGTTTTCCAAAATTTATAATTGAAAGGGACGCCAAAGCTTTGTTTGATACTGTGGCTTTTAAAGAATTCTATGATAGTGAGATTCATTTAATTTTGCTTGATAGTGTATGCTTGGCTAGGAACTCTGAGGGTTGCATTTTTCGTTTGGTCACGTGTAAATATAATTGGGTTCTATATGAAATGACAATTGCAGCATTAAGAGAGCAAATTTGTTCTGAAAATCAGGATGTACTCTTAGGAAGACTCCAACAATTATTTTTGTGAGTTTACTTTGATCAATGATATTTCTATGTTAGACAAAATAAAATGCCCTTTAAAACGTAATTTGTCTTGAATATATGGAAAGAAAGAAGAGAAGTTGACCGTTATGGTGTAGTTAGTGGCTCCCCTCCCATCCCTCTCTTAGTCTAATTTTACTATCTTCTTCATTTGGGTATCTGGCTCCGATATCCACTCACTAGGACCTTAGATTTTCTACCCTTTACCGCACAATACAAACAATGGAGAACCAATAAGTTTAAAATCACTAAAAATGGAAAGGGCCGAGCAGAATACCTTAGCTTCTCCCTTGTAAATATTAATCGTTTAAGCTTCAATCCTAATCCTAAACTTGTGAATAATCGACAGCAATAGATCAGAGACGAAAAAAGAGGTGGCAAAATAGCAAAACAAAAGAAGCATAGAGAGGGTTGAGAGAGATAGATTGAAGGAGAGAAGAAATTAGCTGAGAAAGCTATGGGAGCTGTTAAAAATTACATGTTGTTAGTTCTCTTTGCATTAGCCATGCAAACTTCAACTCTAAAGGCCGGCATTGCCAATTTCGACGAGTACTGGAAAAAGCGAGCTGAAGAGGCCAAGGAGGCTTCCCGCGAGGCCTACGAACCAAATCCGGAGAAAGTCACTAAACATTTCAACGATGAAGTGCACAAGTAAGTTTATGTCAAACATTAATAATTCTGAAAACAACCTCTCTTTGTGAAAATGTTGATTGTATTGTAAGTGTAAATATTGTACATGTTCTTTATTTAGGTCATTGGAAGGTGGCAATAGCACAAGAAGGAATCTAGGAAAAAACAAAGGGCCATGCCTAGCAACAAATCCTATCGACCGATGCTGGAGATGTGATATAAACTGGGCCAAAAACCGCAAGAAGCTAGGAGGTTGTGCTCTAGGGTTTGGACGCAAAACCATAGGAGGCAAGCATGGAAAATACTACCGGGTAACAGACCCGTCAGACAATGACATGGTGAATCCTAAGGCAGGAACATTGCGCTATGGAGTGATTCAGGACAAACCGCTTTGGATTATATTTGCTCATGATATGGTTATTAGGCTAAGTGAAGAGCTAATGGTGGCATCAAATAAGACTATTGATGGGCGCGGTGTTAATGTGCACATTTACAATGGTGCTCAAATTACTCTACAGTTTGTGAAAAATGTGATCATCCATGGGATCCACATTCATGATGCTAAAGCTGGAAATGGTGGGATGATTAGAGACTCGGTGGATCATTATGGCTTTCGTTCTCGGAGCGATGGAGATGGGATTTCAATATTTGGGTCAACTGATATTTGGATTGATCATATTTCCTTGTCTAATTGCGAAGATGGCCTCATCGATGCCATCATGGGATCCAATGCCATCACCATATCTAATTGCCACTTCACCAAACATAATGATGTGCGTACCCATTTTCTTTTTATGAAATTAACTCAATCAAATTAATTAAAAGTTGAGGTGAGAGTAGCCCATTATCTTTGTGATGGTAGCCCTATAATACAGCTTTCATACCTTGCTCACTACCAAGTGCCAATGCTATATAATCCTCTTACTGTCTAACCATTTATTATGGATTGGAGGATCCTATTTTTGGCACAAAAATAACAATAATTAAAAGAGATATTGACTATTAATGTGCTGTATATTATTACATTTTAGCATGGAGAAGGTGTAATTTGCAAATATACAAATTCGTTGCAGGTAATGTTGTTTGGTGCAAGCGATAGTTATTCTGGAGATTCAGTGATGCAAATAACTGTTGCTTTCAACCACTTTGGTCGTGGATTAGTGCAAAGAATGCCGAGGGTCCGATGGGGGTTTGTGCATGTTGTAAACAATGACTATACTCACTGGGAAATGTATGCTATTGGTGGTAGCCAACATCCTACTATCATTAGCCAGGGTAACCGGTTTGTTGCTCCTCCTGATCCAGCATGCAAAGAGGTACACTTCCTTCTAATTAATGAAGGGCCATAACTGTACCAAAATACAGTTTTGGGATGAATTTAGTTAAAATCTTCGAAATTCTTGCTTAAAAGTGAGAATTAATTATGTCAAGGATGGAACAAAAGAGATCATAGCATTTCTATATTAAGATTAAATTAGGTCCACTACACAAGTTGAACATTCTTTATACACGTTCATGCAGGTGACCAAGAGGGACTATGCAGTTGAAAGTGTGTGGAAGTCCTGGAATTGGAGATCAGAGGGGGATTTGATGCTCAACGGAGCCTTCTTTGTTCAATCTGGTAATGCAATCAAGACAATGAACAAACAGGCCGTGATCAGTGCAAAGCCTGGTAGATATGTGAGCAGGCTCACACGCTTCTCCGGTGCTCTCAATTGCGTTAGAGGTAGACCTTGTTAATCTGTGTACCTCACTACCTGGTATCTGTGTATACAGCTAGCTAGCTAGGTGAACGAGTTCACAACCGAACCCTAGCTGTTTTCCGAAAATAGAGATTTAATTTAGAAGGGCAATTTCAACGCTTTCTGTTGTTAAGTAACTCGAATATCTTTGTAACTCTATTGGCGAAGATTAATTTAGAAAATTATTGCAACAATTTCTCTGTTTAGGAATATCTTCTGTATTTTCTACGACATTGATTAGTGCGGGACAGTTTCTTCGGCAACTACCAGCAGGCACTGAGGATCCAAGTTATCATCAAACGTGAATTTAACATTTAATTAGCTTGGTTCTAAAGCCAGTTAGGCTTTCGTTTTTATCTATTAGATTATCAAAGTCAATCTAGTTGTGAGAAGCTGCACCATGAGCCAGAGTCAAGCTAGTTCTGAGAATCTTGCTCAATGGTACGGGAGGGCCATCGATAATCGCCATATGACCATTCAAATTGGCCCTGAAATGTAATGCATACGATAGCAAAAAATAAAAGATTTGTTTTAAATCTATAACTTTAAAGGCCAATAACAATATAGACATGAAAATACTTTCAAAATACTTAATTGTCAGGAAATTTTTTTTTTAATACTATAAGAGCAATATTATACTTTAGCTCTTCCTCTTAATAAAAAGACTTATAAGCTATAAATAGATTATGAATTCTTTAAGTAAAAAGTTTAGAATCGTTATATTTTACTATATATTTATTTTCAGAGTATCTCTCTATAATATTATTGTGTTTTCTCTCAAAACATTTCTGACTTAATCATCAAAGAGTCTCTAGATTCACCAAATGAGATACTTTTGCAGATATCAAGCACCGGCCACATTGGCTAAGGAGAAAGGAATATATTTCTAAAATCAAAAGATTAACCAATTATTCAAGACATAACCCCCAAGCTACTTGGGTTTTTTGGAACATCATCAATTCACGTCGTTTGTGGGAACTGAACAAAAATCTAGTTCATTCTTGTTTCTCAAAAGCTTTTTCCATGACTAATGAAACCCCAACGCAGTAGAAAATATCAGCAGCTACATCTATGGCTACTTCAATGACTAAGCCGATGGCTATGCCTAGATTCACTACCAGAAATTCGACTGAAAGCAATGGAAATTTTTCTATCAGTAATTTGCGGTGATATTTATCGACAGATGTAAATCAATCGGTAATTCTGTCAGTATATGACGTGGAAGTTTTTGCGGGCAATTTTACTGACAGAATTACAGAGAGATTCAAACCGGGATCTTCATATAGTGAAGTGACCCTTTCACTGTCAGAATCGCTGATGGAATCACCAATGGAATATTTCCGTCGGTGATTCCATCAGTAAAAGTTAATATATCACCACACTATTGACCCTCTCCTCCCCTATTTCTCCTTCTTCTTCCCCATCCCTGCATCTAAACAAACTCTCCCCTCCCAAATTGCAAGTAACCACCCCCCAAAACATCCCTCACTTCTCAACACAAATAACCCTTTTTTATTTTTTGTAGTCACAACATCTGTGTTCTGATTTATTGTAGATTTTGTTATTTTTTGTAAGTAAATCTACCTTTTTTTTAATTTTAACATTAAAATGTCAATTTTATTATTATTTAATGTTTTTTAAGTATATGTATTTTTTTAGTGTATGTACATGTTTTATTGTTTTTTCTCAAACAAACTTGTAGTATAAATATATAATTTTGTACTTGTTATGGTTTGTTTTAGATTTTGTAAAATTGTATTTGTTTGTAAATTGTTGAAACTTATGTCAAATTATCAAATTAGATGTGTTGTGATGAAATAAATAATAGTTTGTTAAACGGGTTCGTTTTAATTTTTATTAATGCTATTGCGGGTTGTAATTTCTGTAAATTTGTGTATAAATTTATATGGACGTTGATAATTGATAATGAATATTTAAGAGAAGTTTTAATTAGTTTGTTGGATATAATCTCGAGTTAAACCAATATTTTTGTAAATTTATTTACTTAACATAGTTAATTAATACATGTTATCATCATTATTTTATAGAGGTTCATAGAAGTTATGGATGATCATTCATGAATGAATCGAGATTCACTTTAAGGTGATTCGTTCAACGGAATCACCTTCATTAGGTTCTTAATATGTGGAAAAGTTAGAGATGGTAGTTCAACAAAGAACACAATATTATTTGATAGGCGAAAAGGGATGCAGATGTGAACTCTAAGTTCGCAAGTTTATAAAAATAGCATGAAATCCAAAAATAATAAGAAAAATCACAAAAACTATCAAAATCGAGGTTCCGTTACGATATTTTTTATATCTAAAGATTTGACAAGACGCGTAACGACACGACAGTTATTATAAGAGAAATGGTCGAATATTCTATAAAAATTTAAACGTGATCTAACGGTCGAATCAAAAGTTATGACTCTTTTAAATTGTTTTTCTAGTCTAACATAGTCAGACTCCTTATAAGATCTAGACCTATCTCAATAGCTCATATATGTACTTAGAAATTATCTAAGTACAAGCTCCTTCTTCATATGTTTCTTCACCTATTAGAAGAAAAAAAAATTAAGTATGGGTTTTTTCATAATTTACCTCAACATACTTAGAGGTTTTTTTTTTAAACATGGTGCACACCCGTGCACACGAGCTCTTTAGAATTTTACCTGCACACCAGTTCCATTCAAAGAACATGCAGGTTCCTTTTTTCAAACGTGGTGCACACACTGCACGCACGACTCACACGATTTCTTTGGAATTTTAACTGCACACGAGTTCTATTCAAAGAACAAGTATTATAAATGGTTAAAGGAACAAGTATACTTGAGAAAAATTATAACTGAAATTTCAAGAGATCCAATCAATATTATAGGCCAGTTGATGCCTGATAAAAGGTTGGAGATATAAATGGAGCAGGTTCATTCAGATGCCTTAACAAAGTGGTGAGCTGCTTCGGTTGATGATTTGCGAAGCTCTCCCAATACATCTTGTTGGGAATAATGTGATCGTTGCTCAGAATGAATAATCTAGTAACTTCTATACTTGACCACAACCGACGAAATCTGCATTGTTTACGACACAATGGTCTGTATAGTTCGAAAATTAAGCATGCATGCAAATGTATGGTGATGGTAGACACTACAGACCTGAGTCATGGTAGAAGAACTGCATCAACAGCCTGTTCCCATGTCCATGAAAGCGCATTATCCCTTGCAAAAGTTGTCGCAGCATTGAACGTTCTTCGAGCTCATCAGACTCAACTTTTATTTATATATTTAGTGCAGTTGATTTATTGATGCGGGCCAAACAAATGACGTGCAGAAATTGTTCGAGGTGAAAATGGATTCGCCGTCGTCTGTAAGAAAACAGAAGGTTCAAGTCGATTTTCATCTCATAACCATTTCATAAAAGATTGTGTTTGTTATTGCATGGAAAATCAAAATTGCCAGATACCTAGGGGGTGGATGGTAATTTGGACATGCATGTACAGTAATTTTGGTTTTGCCATGATTGGGCAATTACAGCATAAACCCCCACCCCACTTTCTCGTGAAATTAACAATTACGGACGAGAATGCTAAAAAAGAATATCAAGAACCGCTTGCAATTGAAGTTTCCCACATCTAATATTATTCCTCGGAATCCAATCCACCAATGCGCTGTTTCCTCCGATCAAAAACAGCTTTAAAGGACTCGTGCTCCACGCGAAGTCGCTCTTGGAATATGCTCTGCTTTGACTTGCCAACGCCTGCGGTTGAAGTTGGTCGCTCCTCTTCAGATAATGGGTTGGACTTCTGCAGGCGTTGAAAAAACAAGAACATAAATAAGAAGATCATTTAGCCAGCTTGGCTCCATGTTAGGTACAGCAATAATAGCCTTGCACAGCATTACTATGGTGCGCTTTGCACAGGCACCACAAGGGAGTGTATGTTTAGCATATCATTTTATTGTGGTTCAAAAGATTGATAATTGATCAAAAGTAGTCTTCTTCAAGAACGGAACATCTAATAATGAACAAGAAGCCGAGACAACCATAACAGACATAACACTTACCAAGTTGTATCCAGCACCCGGTCCAATAACTAGAGACAACATATTTGCTTTCTTTGCTGCAACTATAGAAAACCCAGTATGCCCAACCTGTACAGTGACAATAACTTTTAAGTAGAGCATTAATTATTCATGTGGTGGTGGGTTTCCATTCATTCAGTGCAGCACTCGCTTATAAAACGAAACAAAGTCATTGACAAATGTTAAAATATTGATAGTGTCCCTGACATAGAGCCATGTTATGTAGACTCCTCTCAGATATTTTCTTCAATGTAAAGTAAATCATCGTGGTTCTCTCACAAGAATTTCAGATAAGCCCAGCCAGTTCCTGATGGGCCGCTCTCAAGTACTGTAATGAGGTTGTAATGCTTACAGACCTTCAATGACATAGAAGTTTTCTACTAACTGTTCCCTATTGCCAGGTAAAGAAAGCATAAGACAAGCCATCTATCCTCCTACAAGGCATGCCACAAGCTTCAAGAAGACTAAGCCTAACAAAAAATATATACATTAGGAAAATTTTAAAAATCATGAAAAAAAAAAACATTTTTTTTGGCTTAAACATAGTACTTCGTTATAGAAGACTAAAACTATACTATGAAATTGTTTGGAATGCCTTGACCTATTAGCATAACTGACTATAATAAAAGACAAATGTGAAACTACAAATATGCAAGCACATAACATGCAAAATGCGCATATAATTATAGTCTAAGTGTATATAAAGCAACCGACCAAAAATGATGGAAAACAGACATGCATTGTACATTTCCATATTATAAATAAGATAAACTTCAGTTGCGTAGAAATAAGCCTGTCGTCTACTATAGTCTTTTTTCCAAAAAACTTGAACACATCAATGTGAAGATTAAAGGCAAGGAAATTGCAGTGAAGACATTTGCTTAATCTCGTGAGGCTTATGGTTTCCAAGAGTACATCTCAAAAGATTGATGCTGGAAGTGATTTCATCACTGCCTCGTGTTAAGAATGATATATTGTTGTTGTTTGTACATGCATTTAAATTCTATATACTACTACTATATGACAACATAGTTAACTTTGTATTATTTATTTATTTATTTATATTTTAATAAAGAATGAATCATTCAAACCTAATGATAATGGGGATGCCTACTGTTTCAAGACAATGTAATACAATATACTTGAGAGATTTCAATAGTTCTACTGCGTCAATAAGAAGTTTGTCATGTTGGATTTGTTAGAAGGATACATATAAGAATAACAAAAGAAATTTAGAATAGGATTCACATGAGAACTTAATATAACAAAATAATAGCAGCATGTGTTATAGTTACCTGGTCACTCCAATGCACTGATTTTCGTTGCTTTTGATAAGCTTGAACCAACCCAGAAAGAGCATTATTAGTCCTCATGCTTTCAGATCCTTGTGTGTCAGCTTCATCTAAATCATCTGACCATTTACTTTTACCCAATTCTTTCAATCCTGAAGGATGGTCCTCTTCAGCATCCCATCTCTTACTGTCTTTTGCAGGAACTAAAGTTTAAATGATAGTAAATAGAAGAATCTAACAAAGTTAAGTTTGTCTCACAGTGAACTGGAGAAACATAACAGGAATTTATAACCATTCAACAAATAAATCTCTTTACAGAAAACTGAAAATAGGATGTTAATAGTAGAGATGTTATTCAAATATGATATTCATTACATGCAAACTGCCAAGACTAAAATCCTCACAATCCAGATGGACATTTAGATCATATTCATAGTACACGCAACATAAGTGCAATCTCCCTCATTAATTATAGTACAACAACTTATTTGCATTCCCCCAAGAAGAAATTCTGCCAAATCATTTACAAATTGAGCCATCAGTCAGGAACTACTGATCTTTAGCTTAGTTGAGAAGTTCATGCACATGGCCATTTTGGACATTGACAACATAAGACAGTTTCAGCTAAATGTATGGTGCATAAGGGAATACTAAACCTTGGCAAATCACAAATTTCAGAGAGGGGTTCAGCTACTGATTCAGAAGAGAATTTGCATTGGAAAGCTGTAAGGTCAGTAAATAATATAGAAGTCCCTCTTTTTTTAAAACATATTGTTTGGTACCTTGACTAGCATTGATGTTATTCCATTAATTGAAGTTCTGGCATTTTAAGAACTTATGACATTTTTAGTGCCATTATAGTTTGTCTTGTTAATTGATTGTTAACTTTTAAGGCATCAAGAATTTAGATAATGAAAAAATAGTCAATTCTGATCAGCCAGTCAGGGTACTAAACATTAGGTTTTCAATGAAGAGGGACTCAACTATATTACGTTGAAAATAGAGGCACTTTTTTATAGTTTAGTATTTGTAATGTGTGGAAATAGCAGCATAATCCTAGGGAAAACTTCTCAACCTGAAAGTTTTAACTCTGGAGAGCTAACAACACTTATCCACAACCACTTGAGGCATAATTGAAATCATTTTTAACCTCATTACATTTTACAACTCCCAGAACTGACCAGTGAGTCGGAATTTATGCAAAAGGCACCTTTTTTCCATGGAAGGCTGGATATTAAAAACTCCTCAAGCCCAATAAAAGATCAACAAGATTATATGGAAGCGTTGAAAGCAGAGAGTTAAAATATACCATGAAGTGCATCTTCTATCGGAGGAACTATTGTCTTCTCAAGCTTTCCTTCCTGCAGGTTTGATGGATTACCAAAGTCTCCATCTTCAGTGTCCATGTCAACCTGGCAGATTCAATACAAGAAATAAAATCAAATCACTGACTACAAATTCCGTGTCCTAGGCAACATGTAAGCTAAGATATTTGCACCAAACAGCACATAGAGTGCACAAAGGAAAGCTACTCAGGGCAGTTCATCCCACACTCAGAGTAGGATCACACTTCCACAACGATTATAATTTGCCCTAACTAATAAAAGTCAATTATGGTGTCCATTATTGCCATATCAATAAAGATATTCATAAGAACTATGAAACAACAAAATAATAATAATAATAATAATAATAATAATAATAATAATAATAATTTATTTAACTATTTTTGCTTTTACCTGTACACTAAAACAGCTATTAAATACGTGAGACCACATAAATCAAGATGAACTTTTTTTCTACTCAGGAGAGAAAGAAAGCATCAATGTACCATGAAGATGAACTCTCTCTTAACTCGGGAGAAGAAAATAAAAGGCATCAATACAACAACATGATATTCACTTACCTCTTGAATTCCATTTTTCTTCAGGTCATCTCCACAGAATAATGACTGCCATGCCAGCAAAATATCACAGAAGTAACCATAAGTCAAAAGACTGGCTCTGAAGTTTAAGAGTCTATGATACATACACTTGTGGGTTCCCAATTTTGTCAAGCTTGAAAAGTTAATGCACTTTTGGATAGCATATTCAGCTTTGTATTCCACAATTTTGAACCATTTCGAACTTCCTATCATTTAATCCAGAGTAAAACTAAGATACTAGACATAACAAACCTTGATTTCCAATTGAGTGTAAATCAATGGAGCTTCTTCCCACCGCCGGGCCATTGTTTGTATTTCATCTATGGTAAAACCATGTACATTCCTAGCAGCACAACCCTGCAATTCCACAGGATTATCAAAGTGATGTAACTATCTAGCAAAATGAATTTTCTTTCCAATTTAGGCTTCGAAACTAGACTTATGTTTAAATGTTGAGGCCTCGGTTACTATCAGATTAATTGCAAAAAGTGTAAGAACAACAAATTTGAATGGCTAATTGCATATTATGCAAGTGTGGTGCAGTGGGAAGAAGATATAACGTAATCAACCCAAAATAAACTAGAATGTGGATTGAAACTCACTACAGGGTCTTTATATGTAGTCTCTGATATGTAAACTTCGTAGCCTGATCTCTGAGATAAAAATTTAAAAAAGAAAAAGATGTAGTAAGTGATGCAACTAATAAGAAAATATAAAACTAATCAACAACTCTCTGATTCTACACCACCACCATTCAAACAAAAGTTGCTTCAAATACTCAGAGAGGGTAGCACTTTCAGATGAACACATTGAATGAAAGAGTATAATATATGACACCTTTTAGATCCATCTCCCATTCCTTAGGCCTGTGATCTCAAAAAACTTAAGGGTGCCATGGGGCAAATAGGAATTGAATCAGGTGGTTGAATTTTACTGAATTGAAATTATGATTAAAGGATGCGACCAGTTATTAGAAACTCACAAAGTTTGTAAATAAATTAGACTTCAGGGAAAAGATCTTCCAAGCAACCTCAAATTTGAATAAAACAAATTGACGAGCCAAAAAATCTAAATCCTGAATTTCCCAATAGATTCTTTGCATTGACTATCACTGAGCAATGCTCTCATCACTAGGTTTCCTAGGAATGTAATATTAAGGAAATGCAAGCAATCAGATTAAAATTGGGCACTCTAGACCGATCACTTTAGCTATACAATGAGAATCAAACTTCTATGAGTTGATAAGTGGCATCAGCAAGGTAGCAACAATCAAGTCCAATTCACCAAACAAGGTAAAAATGCAACTTTTTCAAAAACTACATCATATGGACCTGGAAATTCTAAAAATCATCCACATAAATAACAACAAGGCACGTATACAAAGCAGCCCCAAAACAAGATATGTAAACCATGTTTTCACTAACATTTTACGTAAAACTGTTCGCTGATGCTTTTAACAAGTAGACGTCATCCAGAAGCACAAAAACCAATATTCTGGTGATTACATGGGGGAAGAACAACAAAAACTTCGTATGGAGTTAGTAGCGCAACAGAGAAGAATTTACAATTACTGCAGCCCAGACAACTCTAAACTACACATAGTTGCCAAGGTATTAGCTAATACATCATAGATATATTACAAGGCATGCCAACATTCCTTCAATCACCAACATTTACATAGCTAACAAAGAAGGCTTGCCTCTGAAAAATAAGAAGTGGAAGTCTTTTAAAATTATGATCATCATATGACCCCAAAGGATGACTACAGACTTGAGCATGTAATACACCAAATAAATTCCCAACCTCTTTTCAAGGATTGACTCAACCTATAAACAGAAGGGCTACACTTCAAAAACTCGAGCAGAAATCTGTTTGATTAATTGATTGACTAATGAAATGAAATGTCATTCTCATATTTCTCCCCCAAGGGATTTCTAATCAATTTATCAATTATGTCAATTGAATGGATTTCTGATCAGTTATATTAATTTTAGTAGATCAATAATATATTAATCAAAGGGATTTCTGAACAATAAGCAGAAATATGATTAATTGATCTACTAATGAACTGAAATTCATTCTTGTATTTCAGCTCAAATAAACTTTTTTTGCAAAAGCTACAAGTTGGTTATAGTTTCATTATCATAATTTACAAGAGAAAAAATGAAAAACACAGCAGACTCAGCTATCATCCAATCGAACTACAAAGGATCATGAAGAAAGAAAAATAAACTGTACTGAAAAGTGAACACTGACCACAGGAGGAAAGTCCAGCAATGGGAAGCCCAGGCAAAATTAAAAAGAAAAGTGAAAGCACAGCATACAGACATTAGTTCTATCCAACAACACAAAGATCCGCATTTAAGAATGAGGACCAGAAGACCTCATTCTTCAACATATTCCAAGGACATCGGGAAATCAGAACATATTTACTCGCAGAGCTTGTCACAAGAGAGAAGTGAGGGTATACCTTTGCAATTGCCCAAAATTGAGCAAAATCAGCTACCCGCAGATTGCGGTCATCCACTAAGACGAAGCACACATACCAGCACAAAAGGGTCAATTGCCGCACAAAACTGCATCTGTAGTTAGTTACAATGAAAGCAGTGCATGGAGCACTGCATCACCACTAAATCTATAATGAGGCTAGATGATTTAATTTGTTGGGTGCCTTAAAAACCAAAGATATCTGCAAGAACCCTGAATCACTTTGTCTTTTGTTTCAAGCCTATGGTTTGAAAATTTATTTGAAGACATAAAAAAAATTTAAAAAAAAATGAACAAGAGATCTTCACTTCCTAATCTACTCAATAAGTCAAGCCCATTAGACACGAAGAACATTGAGTTTGTGCAACAACTATCATAGAAACATGGAATGAGACATTAAACCAGATAAAGTACTTTCTTAGCATCAAGCGAAATGAAACCATGCTGCCAAATTGGTACATATTGTCAATATAAATTGCAACTTACCATCTTGAAATAAATGAACATTTAAAGAGTTCCAATAACTTTAAAAAGGTATTTCAGAAGATGATTAAAAATGGAGAACTTTTGCAGGGATAATAAAAGGCGTTTGTCATCAATTAAATGGTTTCCAAAACAAAAAACATACCAATGACAAGGGTGAAAGTTCCCTCCTCAAGGGTCTTCTTGAATGCTTTCAACAAGCTTTCTCGATAAGCCTATTGTAAGGATAGACAACATGAGATTTGAGAAAACAATAAAATAAGTAACAGACAGAAAAAAGTAAGCGTTTGGATAAAGTTATCAGAACATAATTTCAGCAGGTTGGAATTCTTAGAAGATAGAGCAGCAAGTAACTTATAATTGTAGTTGTTCTGTAGTTCATTTTTTGCACAAGACAAACCAACTAGCACATTTCTACGCATGTTGTGATGCTATCAATGACAGAAATATTATTTTTTACATAACCTCTACCATAAAATTTGTGTTCTCATGAATATATAAATGCAAAGCAAGGAGACTGAAAAGGCGTATTCTGGTTTTTTTAAAACCAAATTTCTTAGATCTAGAAGCATTTTTTAGCATTACCTCTTCCATTTCAGGTTCATAACAATACTCCATGACCACCTTCTTTACAATTGGTTTCTTGCCTCTTGTAGAGCTTGAAGATTTTGAAGCATCACCGTCTTCAACCTGTTGGCATGGAAGATAATACTTGTCAGCATATTGAAAATACACAAACTTAAATGAAATTAGGAGATTTTATAGTCATTCATGTAGACCAAACAAAACCGACGCACCTTTTCAACTTCAGTCATGAAATAGTCATCCATGGAATGAATTCGTGGCACATTACCACCATTTTCAACCTCAAGGTCACGCATCGTCTTTGCTAAGTAACTTTTACCACTGCCTTTAAGTATATGAAGTGAAGTAAGTATGTAAACTAGAAGCTGCAACAGGCATCTTCAATTCTCTAATTACAGTTTATGCACACAGCATATAACATCTTTATCATTTGAATAGCTGCAAATGCAGATGCTTGCATAAACTTATCCATTACCTTGCAAATAAGTTTTCGTAGAAAAAGTGATAAACAAATTTAGAATGACAAAAGAGAAGCTGACACCCAAGGTCATTGCACTGCATCTATACATGTCATCCTCACTCATCTAAGATTTGCCATTATTTGTTTGAGATTTTTGTCTTAAGAGAATTACAGCTAGCAGACAATTGAAATTTTAAAAAACCCACCAAGCCTTTCGAGGGCATAACACATGTCCACTGAAAAGTTAGTTAAAATTAACATCTAAGAATATTTTTGCTAGATGTTAACCCAACAAATGTGAATTTTAAACTAAGAAAATTAGTACAATACTTCCCTACCTCTCAGGGCATCAAGTTCCTTCGAACAACATTTAATTGATTTTTATATGTTTAAACTACACAAGAAAAAGAAAGATAGAAAATGAAACAGCAATCTTTAGTTTGTTCAGATAACAAGCCAGCTTCTTCAAACCTAGCACTCAGAAGTATGAAAATCAATTTTCCAAACATAGCAGCAGATGATGATTGACTTGAACTCAAGTGAAGTGGGGGAAACAAAACAGATTCATGGTGAATATAAAATATAGGAATTGAAGTGTATTCTATCTGGTATTTACTTAACTCTAGCAAAGAAAACAGTATCTCACCTGGAAGCCCTCTAAGAATTATCACAATATGATTGGGGCGAGTTGCACGATGAGGCATCTTAAACAAGTGAGAAGCATCAACTACTATTGGCCTCTCTGGAGACAATTTCTTATGCAAAAATGTTTTTCCAGAGGATTGTTTCCATTCCTTCAAACATCCAATCAAAAAGGTTATAACAAAAGATTCTAATTGACCGAAGTGAAAACAAACAGCAAAACAAAGCAACAGTACCTCAGAAACAAACCCAGATGAGTTGTTATGCAGATAAGGATTGGTAGCTGCGGAATTAATAGGAACAGGAAACAAAGCAGATGATGACTTGGGGGGTGAAGGGAGGAGTGGTGGTTCCATAGGAAGAGGCGGTGGCGGTGAAGTTGGCGGAGGCGGAGGCGGAGGCGGCGGCGGATGTCCTCCAAACACCCTATTATTTTCATGGTAAACACTTTCAATTGGCAGCTGCTGCCGCCTCATTTCGGCGGAATTAGGCATTGGCTGATTTTTCCAGTTATTATTATTCATATCATCATGTGTGGGCGGAAAAGGACTATACAGACTAGTTGTGTTGCCGTGCTCGCGAATCAGCTTCAATCTACGCTCGTCATCCGAAAAAAAATTAGCTGGACTTTGATTATTCTCGTATCCAAACATACAAGATCCAATGCTACCATCAACCCTTGGCCTCTTATAGCTCCGATCAGCTTCACCATTAATACAACTCGCAGCGCTATTCCTATAATAATCATACATGGGATTGGGATGTCCATATCCTTCTTCTCTGTGCCACTGCCACCCCTGGTTAGGGTTGACGACCATGTATGGGTTGGGTGGGCCAGAATGATACGGGTGTTCGGGCTGCGGTGGTGGAGGTGGGAATCTAGGGCTTTGATTGTATTGAGGAGGAGGAGGAGGAGGGGGCGGGGGGGGAGGAGGACAGAATGGGAAGTGAGAAAAGGAGCAAATAGGGCAGATACTGGTTGGGTGAGGAGGTGGTATTGGTCGCCATTGATGATCCATTATTGACTGATTTGATTCAGTAGAGAGAGGAGGCTACTTAAATTGGTTTGGCAAACTTACGATTAGTCCCCCTATTATATATAATTGCTAGACTAGATCCCTCAACTACCGGCTTCATCAATTAGGTGCCACGTCTATCAATCTTTCCTTATACATACCATTGTGGTAAAATAATTCGAATTTAAGCACCTATGCACAAGCTAAGTAATTTAAGGTATTATTTGGTATGGGGTTATTTTTTAAAATATTTTTTATTTAAAAATATATTAATATAAAAAAATTTATTTTTAATATCAATATATTAAAATAATTCAAAAACTTTAAAAAATTAATTTTATGTAAAAAATTATATTTTTGTCAAACACTATTTAAGTCGCATTTCCAAATATTACCTAAAAGTCTCAATTTCTTCAAGTGTTAGGTATAAAAATACTTTTATTTAGGAATAAGTGTGTGTAAACTAAGAGTGTGCTGATGTGGTTTAATTTATTTTTTAAATTATTTTTCTTTTAAAGAATAATTAAATTTATTTTTTAAGTTTTTTTATGATTTTAACTTGTTGATGTTAAAATAAAAAATAATATTTAATAAATATTCAATTAAAAGTACTTTTAAAAGCATTATGAATCATATTACTTGATATATACTAAATTATAATTATTTTGATTATGTATTCATATTAAAATAATAATATTCAAGAGAAAAATGCATCTATAATTGTCGAGTTGACTATCATAAAAAATTTCCAAGCGAGTACATCAAATCATAAAACTTAAGGCTTGGTAGCTAAAAACATAACACTTGAATCATTTGCCAAGATCATAAAAAAAAATACAATGAGAGTAGAAATGATACAATAAATAAATAAATAAATAACTGAATTTTCAGTTACGACAAATTCTTTCTAAGATAATTGGAGACCCTATTAAAAGTGTGTTTGGTATTGTAATAGCTTTTATGATTGTAATTTGAAAAAAAAAATTGTTTTATAAGAAGCACTTTTAGTTAAGGTTAAGTTGATAAAATATATGTTTGGTTAAAACTGTAGTTGAAATTGAGGTTAAACAAAAAGTAATTTAATGTGTTTGGTTAAAAATATTTTTCAAATTAAGGTTATAAAATGACTAAAAAATACGTATATTAATATTTATGGTTTTTAATTAAAATATTGTAGATTTAACTACTACTACTACTACATGAAATAAACAATGCTTTATGTAAAATATTTTTTATTGTTCCATTAAACTATCTGCAATTCCTACAACTTTCATGGCTTCCTGATTGTGCAACAACATCAAGTAAAATATAATTAGGAACAAAATTGGATTGCGATCAAATTCTATAAATGTTACGTCATCATGCGATTTATTTCTAATGTAATTATATAGTGTCATTAATGCCACTACAATTTCAACTTGCATTTTATATGGATAGGTAGGCATGTTTTGTAAAATCTCCACCTCTATTCCATACTCCAAAAGAACGTTTTATTACATTACGTAGCGATGAGTGCGCACCATTAAAAACTTCTTGCCGATTTCTTGGTTGTCCACGATGCCTAAAATCTTGTAAGTGATATCTTTCACCTTTATATGGACCTAAATACTCATACTTATTGGAATATCCAGCATCAACCAAATAGTATTTACCTTTAATTACAAACAACATTTTAAATTTGTCATAATATTAGTAAATAAAAAGCAAATTATTATACTTATAATTACATAACAATTTCTATCATATAACTACCTTATGGTGGTTTAGAAAATTTTATATTTTATTGTCAATAACCTCAAGAAAAATACATGTATCATGGGTACTGCCTTCCATCCTACCCACACAAATGTAAATTGCATGTCAAAACTATAAGCAATCATTCTGTTTTGAGTCGGTACACCTTTCTTTCGATAAATGGAATTTGATTTTCAGTTGATATGCAAACTCGCACATGTGTGTCATTAATTGCACCAATATAATTCTACATGAAAACCAATAACAATTATAACGTCATTACTGACTAATATGCAGAAAACAATTTAGTTTCACATTTAACAAACATTTGTCTTACCTTGAAATGAGGCATATATCTTAGATTCATTGCAATTTCTCGTTGAGTGTTTGTAAAATTGAGGTCCTCTGGTCTTATGACATCCACCACAAACAAACATATTGTTGTTAGGACTTCTTTAAAGCATCTATTAATGGTTTCACCTTAATGTTGAAATTGCTCTTAAATCTTCCTATTTCTTCTAGTGCTATTGTATATAGAAATATAGCCACTTTTTCAATAACACTCATTCTTCTCTAAGGTTTTTAACTCATACTTTGTTTCTAAATCACTGCATAAGCTTAACAAAGTTGATGTGTCCATTCTAAACATGTTGACGCATCGTTTCCAATATCCTCTTAAAACTTCGGTCAACCAACACATGCATGTGTGGTATGAAACCATACACGATTCTTTATGGATATAATTAATATAATACATGTTTATTACCCTAGCTATACACACAACTAACTTTTTCCTATCAAATTCTCTCCTCCAAAATGATTCATCATCCTCATCACTATCGTCGTTGTCGTCATTATATTCCCCATCATAACCATCCCCTCCTAAGCCATTGTTGTCATCACCACCATGATAATTAATGTGATCAACAACACGATCCATTATGTTTTCATAATCATCATCAAGATCTTCATTGAATACTGCATTGAAACATAAATCTTCCATATTTATAATGCTAAATAAATAAATAATGTTAAACACTAGTTTTTCAAATCAAACATAATAACAAAAACTAAACGTACATGGAAAAAATAAATGAATAATAACATACAAAAAAATTGATTATTTACCTCTATGTTTTTATTATGCTATGAGGTGTAAATAATTCTTGTAGAAAAAATGTTCTTTGACAACAATAATTTATTAACTTGGAGAAAAGAAGCATTGCCTTATATAGAATATAAAGACATATGTAATTGATGAAATTGCAAGTGTATATCGACATTATGCCTAGCATGACTTTGATATTATTGCTATTGTATGGAAAATTTCAATACAACAATAATTCTTTGCATTTGTTGTTATCTTTTGCACATATTTTGTTCTTCAATAATTCATTCATTCAGAACTTTATTTGTCTATACCATTTGTAAACATTTTAATTCATTTATCATGTCATGTCATTTCTATTTGTTTCTTGTACAAGTTGCGTACAACATGTAATGCAATGTATTTTATCAGCATATGAAAAGTTTTCATATCCTTTCAATTTGCCACAATTGATTACTTGTTAGATTTCATATCCTAGCTTTTGATTTGTGCATCCTATGATATATGATTGATTTTTTTTTTAACATGTTTAACTTTTTGTATGTTTTTTCCTTTTCCTTACAATTAATTACATTCATATATAGTTTACATTTTGCTTTAAATCAATTTTGTTATTAGAAGGATATAATATTTATATAACATTGTGCACATATCCAACTTTCTTATAATTGGATTTCCTGCGTAGAATAATTCATAAGCCAAATTTGTTTCGTCATATAAAACTACACTCTTTGTCCATATCATCAACAAGTGGAATTCATAAGCCAAGTTTGTTATGTCAAATAAAACTAAAAGCATTGTCCACATCATCAACCAATCTCACGGAAAAGTGAATAGTATTTTCCTAGAATTACTTAACAAGATCGTAATTCATCATACTCAACAATGATTAAATAACACCAAAGTTTTTAAATAAATGAATCTACCTTTCATAACTTGAACATAATAAATATTAATGTTCTATAACCTAATTGATTATAGCTGCCAATAATTGATAGATTCAATTGTTAAATTTATTTACACTCTTGAACCAACATAAAGGAATCATTATTCCATATCATTTTGAGAAAACTGCCACAATATTAACATGCAAATTTATATAAATGACACGAAATTTCAAAACATGTTAAATAACATTCTAAATAATATTACCAAAGAATAAATGAAATCATGCATTTGGGATCAATATATACCTCTCCGTCTAAGGTGTTTTACGTCGTGTATGCATTCTCTATTCCTTCTCAAACCTAGAAACTCAGTAGCAAACCCATGAAAATCATCTCTGATATTAACTCCTTCAATTGATTGAAGCTCGCTCATAACCTCAAGAATATTATACCCTTTCCTATCTTTGCAAATAGATGTTGAATCATTATTGTTTAACATGTTGTCAACCAATTGATCCCAACGTGACAATACTTGTAACCCAATTCCATAATTCCTTTTTTTTTTCTCAGCTTGAACCTTAGAGCCTTCTCTTTCTTTTCTCTAGCCACCGCTGCGTTTATTGCTATTGCTGGACATATTAACCCCTCTAACCATGTTACAAACATCATCAGTGAAATTTGGAATCCCATCCTCTTTTGAACCACCGCTTTCTTATTTCAAATCAAGATGTTTCACATTGGCATTTTGATTGCCATCAACACCAACATTATCATCACACAAGACTCTAGACGATGGTGTCCATACATACTCTCCAGTAGCAACAATGTTTGAAAACATTATGTCAAACTTCATACGTAAAGACGGTTCGATACCAGCTTGCCTACACTTTTTTACTCCTTTTATTTCCTACACAAAACAAATGAAATTATTTCATACAACTTCAAATAATTTAGTAATTACTAAACTGAGATTTAAACAAATTAAAGATTAAGGATCATGACAAATAACCTAAAGTTTTGCTTTGCACCACTCATCATTAGCAGAAATTGTTCCTAATTCATTACTCCAGCCTACACCAGTTTTAGAAATGAGCTTTGTCCATATCCTCTAATCCTTTTTGCAACTATCCCATTTGTTTTTCAGTTGTGCCTTGGTGAATGCATGACCAATTTGTTCTTTGAAAACTGTCAACAAATATTTTCAACCAGCTTTGTCGAAATGAGTATTTGGTCGCATTCCCATATCAATAGCCTTGATGCAAAGGTCACAAAAAGCATGCAACATTTCTTTAGTCCAAGCAGTTTTATCCATAGTTTCAGGACCTTTCATTCCTAGTTGGATAACATATTTGAAAGCAAATATAATGAATTATAACATGCTTAAAATTTGACTAATCTTGGATGAAAATATACTTAACATACAAGTATTCAAACAATCAACGGAGTAAACAACATTGAAATGAGAAGAAAAAGACTTCCAGTTTCAAAAATGAACTGAGACCATCAAATATATATATGGTAGTTAGATCAAACATGTAATGCAATATATAATGACATTAGCTAAAATTAATTACCATTCTATCAAAATTCTAGCCCTTCCATAAAACAAGCTACTTTAGCAAAAACATTACACATCACTTCTGCAAATCTTCATGAAAAATTGGTACAAAAATAAGAGATAGGACATATTGTGTATTTGTATTTGATATTAGTTATGCGTTGATTGACAAGACTAGTGCCCTTTTGATCTAATATAACATGAGATAATTGTAGTGGTCCTTCACCAAGGTAATGAAAAAAAATAAACAAACATCACAATTTCTTCAACCAAAACCCTTTACAGACCATACATCGAATAGCTTGACTACAATTACTCTTTATGTTAGACCAAGAAATTGTTAATTCTTTCTTATAAACCCTCGTAGCCCAATTCTTAAATCTCGAAAGAAACCGCTAATCATAACATTTTGTAGCATCAAGTTCTAAAAGAATTAAAATGAAGCAGCATAGTTTTGGCTTAAAATGACAACAACAAAATCAGAATTAATAGATTGTAAATAAGAACAATCAATAAAGTTTACAATATTGTCGAGACAGAAATGCAAATGACCCAGAAATGCAGATGACCCAAAAATACAGATGGTTAATTAACCTAATTAACAACATCTAATTTTTTTTTTCATATCGGCATGTAAGCAAGAAATGGTTGTAGTTAATTAACCTACATCACAATACCATATATTCACAATATTGTAAACAACAACAATACACAACACCCAAACTTTAATTCATGTATTATTAAAAACAAGTAATTAGTTAAATATTTGTAGAAAAAGAAACACATACTCAATTTTACAACACCTTCTCTTTTTGTTCCCAAACAATTTTTCAGGATCAACTTGTTTTTATGCCTCCAAAACCAACTCAGATCTACAAATAGATTCATCAACAATAAATACAAAATTGTGAGAAACAGTAAAAAAAAATGGACTTTATTTCTTTTTTTTCCCGCAACTACAAAACAAGGAGATTCCATATCATGTATTAATTTTGGTGTCGTTTGTGAAGAAGACAAGCACAGAAGACATACAAAACTGTTCACGGTGAAAGCAACAAAAAAAATAAAAAAAAACCTTTTTAAACAGATCAACAAGACCAAAAAAATGAAAAGGCGTATCGGGTAGAAAAAAGAAAGGGAAATTATTTTTGACAGTAGAGGAGAGAAGATAGTCGAAGGAGACAAAGATCTCGAATTGTTTGTGAGAGAGACGACGATATAATCGGTCAAGAAACAATTGCAAGGTATTTTTGCTCTAATTTTTTAGATGAAGCGTTGAGGTTTTAAGAAGTTTGATATTCCAACAACTTTTTTTCTCTCTTCAAGGGATATGTGTTTTGTCGATGGATCTTGAAAAATGAGGTGAGTTGTTGTTGCAAAGCTCAATTTTCTTATTTTTTTCAACCACGAGTACAATCTCAATTCTTGATGAGTCCCATCAAAATAAAACCCAGTTTTAACATAACCAAATACATATTCATGTGGCTCACTTTAACCTCACACGCAACAACACTATCAAATGGCACCTAAAGTTCATCTCTCTTCACAACCGTCCTTGTATTTTAGTGTTATTTTACATATCTGTAATTGAAAATTCAGTAGTTAAGGGACCTAATTAAGAATTTACATGTACTTGGGGTACTAATCTAAGATTTGCCCAATAATTTAAACCCCTTGTTCTCCCCTTCTAGCTCGTGCTCCGTGGGGGATTTGTCCACAAGAGAAGAGATGGAAAGAAGAAAAGAAAGAGAAGAGAACGAGAGTGATGATTCAGTTCGGGAAAAGAGAAAGGAAGTAGAGACGAAAAGAATAATTGAAGGGTACCCAGTGGAGGGATTGTCAATAGGAGGGCATGAAACTTGCATTATTTTCTCTTCTCTCAATATGGCTTTCGATATTGGTCGATGCCCACAACGCGCTATCTCACAGGACTTCCTTTTCATCTCTCATGCTCACATGGATCATATTGTCAGTTCTTTCTTTTCCTTCAATTTTTCTTTTTCAAGAAAGGTTCTCTCAATATAGCTCCTTTTTTTATCCTTCTGAAATGTTCTTGGTTCTGATTTCAATTGTTTTGTTATATGTAATGTCTTTGCAAGGGAATTGAATCCAAGCTTTTTTGTTAGGGAGGACTGCCTATGTATGTTGCCACCCGTGGCTTATACCGAATGAAGCCTCCAACAGTTGTTGTGCCCACTTGCATCAAAGAAACTGTCGAACAACTCTTTGAGGTGCATAGGAGACTTGATGGATCAGAGCTCAAACATCACCTTATCGCTCTCGATGTCGGTAATGTCTTGTGTCCTTAGCTGTATGTTTTAGTTTCCCCTGGTTACATACATTTGTTAGTAATTTTGACTCGTGTTGATAACATAGCTTGTAATTCTAGGACAAGAGTATTATGTGAGAAAGGACCTTAAAGTAAGAGCATTCAAGACGTACCACGCAATTCAAAGTCAGGTTGCTCTTATATTTCTCTTAATTTTTAAGAAATATTCTTTTGGTTGAGCATCTAATTTTAGCCATGCTGAGTTATTTGATTGGTACTCTACTTGAGGTATTGCAGGGTTATGTGGTTTACTCTGTGAAACAGAAACTTAAGCAGGAGTACCTTGGCCTTTCTGGGAATGAGATTAAAAGCTTGAAGTCATCAGGTGTTGAGGTTCGTATTTACAGTTACTGGACGGGAAGAAACATTTTTCTTTTCAACCAAATTCATAAAGCCTTAGTTGATTTCCCCCCTCCAAACTCCCCAACAGATGTTTTAAGTTTAACTTTAAGGCATTTCTCTCGCAAATTTTTAATCCAAGTCATGATGCATGTTTTTTTTATTATAACAACCCCTTTTCTCTTCATGTTAAGAGGGGAGGATAGAAAGTAAATCACTGAGATTTAGGTTTTCATGATTGTGATTTTTGCATTTACTGCTATTATAGATTAGTTGCTCTTCTATATGTTATTCATCACCTGAAAAATTTGCTCATGGGCAGATTACAAACACTGTAACTTCTCCTGAGATCGCTTTTACTGGTGACACCATGTCAGACTTCATTATCGATGAAACCAATATTGATGTTTTGAGGGCCAAGGTTCTTGTTATGGAGGTACATCCCTTTTATTGTTTCTTGATTTTGTTACTTGATATCTTTCTCATCTTCAATTCCTATGTTTATGAAGTGAACTTATGCTTTTAAGTATAGTAATCATAAACGAGTAAAATCACATGCATTGTAAAAGTCTGCTTAGCTTACAGCTGGTAGCTGAATATTATTACCTTGATCACTTTCTTTTCGAGTTGGACTTTTCTGCTATCTATTGTATGTGTGGAGTTCATGCTGTGCCTTTAAGATTGTAGTTGGTGATTATAAGCTGCTAGTTTTCTCAACCATGTGTGTTTGGTTTGTGCATCTCCGAATCATTAGACCAAACAAGAATGAATGGCTTAAATGTTGGGAGACTTGATCATTTTCTTTTCTCATTTGCATGAACTTCAATAAGGCTAGTAATTATTGAAATGCCTCTGTGGGATGTTTTGTTGGCTTAAGCTTCCATATGGGCCATGATAGTTGGATTAGTATTTATCCTTGGGGTATATATGTCTTTGTTTATTGAGGTGTGTATTGCCTATCAACTCTATAGCTCTATAAATACCACAAAACAATGGGATGTTGTCAAATTTATGAATGGGATGAGATACGTACACATAAATTAGGTGATTTAAATGCCTATAACTGGGGAACTTGTAGCTCTATTACTTATGTTATGCTCAAAGCAGCCATATCATATTGTTTGAGATAAGTAAATGAAAACAATTAAGGATCAAAAGACTCATCAAATATAATTTTTTAAAATTCATATCTGCATAGTACTTGTTAAGGCTTGGTTGATTATTAATGAGATATTTTAAAGAATTGTGTTTTGTTTTCTAACTGCCAACTCTTAATGGCAAACTTCATGTTTATTTGCAAAGAATTTCAGAGAAACTTTTATGCATAAAGTGGCCATAACATATTTTGTTTGAAATAAGTAAATGAAAACAATTAAGGAACAAAAGACGCATCAAAGTTAATTTTATTAAACTCGCATGTTTACTCCACACGGTGCTTGTTAAGCCATAGTTTTGTTGATTATTACTGAAATAGTCTAACCTTTTGTTTATGAAACTGTCAACTCTAACTTGGCTAACATCATGGTGATTGGGAATAATTTTGATGAAATTTTTCTTGTTTTAGTTTGCATTTACATAAGACCATATGGATGTTTATCATCTCATTGTCCCCTGTCTCGTGCAGAGCACCTTTGTTGATGGCACAGTAACAGTTGAGCATGCAAGAGATTATGGGCACACTCATCTATTTGAGGTAAAGTTATCTCTCTTCTTTATTGCCTGCAATGCATATCTTTTTAAGCTAGTAACATTATGTTTCTGATATACATCTTTCAGATAGTTAACTATGCAGACAAATTTCAGAACAAAGCAATCCTTCTAATTCATTTTTCAGCTCGTTACACAGTGAAGGTATATTTCTGATGGTTCCTTGTGCTTATTATGGGATATAGCTTGATGCCTTTATCCAAACTCTAGGAATAACCATTAAAGTAAAGAAAAGGGGCTCCAAGAAATGAGGAACTTTCACCCTTAAACAACTTCTTGTATTGCTTTGTGAAGTTGATTAAATGTTAGAATTTCAATCTCAAGCTGATGAAATTATCAGCTTTGTGCTTGGATATTGACCTATAGTTAGATAGCACCTTTTGACTTGTAGGAATCGTTCACTTTTTCTTTCTTCTAGTTCTGCTATCTATATTCTAATGATGATTTCTTTGGAACGGACCAATGGATTAGATTGTGAATCTGACATTATTCGTTTCTCATTTGTTGTTTTACATGCGATGTTGTCGAGTGTTTTCAATCTTCCCAAGTAAATTGCTGATTTTCACTTGTGGTTACTAGGAAATCCAAGAAGCTGTACAAAGACTACCACAGCCTTTAGCTGGCCGTGTTTTTGCACTTACAGAAGGTTTTTGATGAGAGGGATGAGAAAAGAAGTTGAGAAAGCATATTTCTTGGTGTATTTTGTCACACCGCAAACTCATGCCAGGATTCCTGGCTTTCATTCACACTCTTCAAAAGAATCTATTTAGGTGATAGGCAGGGCTTCTATTATTTTCTTACCCAAAGCTTTCATTTAATGAGGGATGTTGTCTCGTAGAATTTTTGTATCCCTCTAAACGCAAGAATAGCTGTCTCATGTTGTTAGCTCACTGAAAGCTGGCCTTCGATTTTTTTTTAAAATCATCTCATGCGCCCCTCTGACTGAGATTCATGGTGCCCTCTCTCGTACCCATTTCTCTATTGGGTTTTGTTACAATTGAATGCCTATTAGATTGATGAAATTGCAGCTTAGTGAAACAGTCTCGCACAAGTCTTATTTTCACTTTCGCGAATTATGTCAAATTTGAAAAAAAAGCGCATTGCATCCCATTTTTCAATGGTGGTTTTCTCAACAATTTCAGTGATGTGTTTCCAGCACTAATGTCTTTTACTTTGTTCGCATCAATTGTAATTTTTGTCCGGTACTTTGACTGACTTGATGCTATTGTCAACTTGCGTCTCAAACAAACGCATGGGGTATGCGCTGCAGTCCTCAAAATCTCAAATATCAACAAGTACTAATTTACACCTGAACTTTTCTTCCGATGGGACACCTATTTTCACCAAGAAAAATGAATACGAGGCTGATAGCCAATGGATTTGCCATAGAGATGCTGCTTGGTTTCCAATGGTAGAGCCCCATCTGACCAAGGAACATTAGTGGATATCTGAAATTCATATAGAAATCTAAATCTATTTTTCGATGAATAATGAGTAGAGTAGAAGCATAGATATAAAATAAACTGATTCATGAATATGCATAGTAATATACCTATAATACAGGTCCTGAGACAAGGGGTTTAACAAGCGGAAGATTAGATCCAAGCCTGGGAACTGGCACTCAAAACTTTTCAACGAAAGCTGATACTTAAAAGCCTCGGGAAACCAATGAAACGTGGGCAAACTAAAATTTTACATTCATCTTATGAGCTAATACATGCCCACATTTTGTCACCCATCTGAAATGGGTGAGCCACGAATTGACCACACAGAAACTCGCAAACAGGTTAACACAAAAAATTTGATTTAAGCTGTTCAAGGCAATCACTAGCTGCTCTGTCTACCAGAAGATGATAAACACCGAAGACAAAATTTTGGTCCCAAAATCATAAAAATACAAGAGACGTTAGTATTAACCCCGCTTAAATCCAAAATGAAGGCGAAATTACATCGATTGTAGAACGGTAATCGCTTTACCAAGTTCCTAAATCTGCTCACCTTTACTTTGGGTTCTCAAATTCTCAATGACATTTGCTACAGTGCAACTGAGTTTAGCTTCTGAGGCTAGAGAAGCAGCAAATCCCCCAATAGAATTCAGTTCTTCATGGAAGCCAGGATGCAACACCAGTGAGGAGAAGTTTTCATCCAGCACTAAACCAAGACATCTGACAATATCTTCAAGTTTAGGAACCCAATCACAGGCCTTTAGACCCAATGCAGATGAAGCCTTTGGACAGGGACCTGCCTGAGGAAACATCTCATACTTCCTGAGCCATTTCCCCAAATACCTAATCAAACTCATCATCTCTTTACCATTCAGTTTACTAATTGCAGATGTCAATATCGCTTCATCAACAATTGGCGATGCCAGTAAATAATGCAAACAAAGCTCAGATGTTAAGAACCCATCATGTGCAAGCATAAGCAATATTGAAGCATCTTTGGCTATTTGTGATTTCTTTTCCGATAGATTCTTATCGCTTGCCATCTCAATAGCTAACAGTGCCTGGCTCTCCCATTCCTTCCTCACATTCACCATGCAACTGTAAGCATCCTTTGATGGACAAAGAAAATATTTCAAAATGGAAAGCAACTCAGACAATCCGAAATCCGAAGCATATTGAATGGTCAGGGAGAGCAAGTCAGACCTTTTTTTCATCACAAGACTCATGACCAAATCCGAATATGAAGAGTGATCCACAATCCGATTAACAATCAAAGTCTCCACCAAATCCCAGATCTCCAAACTAATACACGCCTTCATAACCAAACCAGCCACATCTCTACCCATCGAAAAACCAACCTTCTCAATCAACACACGAGTATAAGCAGCATCAGAGGAATCAATCCCCACTGCAATACCAGCCTTGTGCCCAATTTTCTCAAGAAATGGAATAAGAATTTCAAAGAAGCCATCCTTGTTAAAATTACTGTGATCCTTGAGCTTCCGCTTTAACTTAGTGTAGAATTTCTTTCCAGAATCAATGAGTTGGGAATCAGATTGTGAGAGTTGCCATCCAGTAACAGGATTGGCAAGTGATGTGGCATCCAGGTTCTCAAGTGCTGGCTTCAGATTGAGGAAAATATCATCTGTGTTTAAAATTATTGGGTATTCAGATTGGGAGACAACATGGTCAGAATCATCCGAGGCCTTTGTGATCACTTGAAGCAAAGACATGATGACAAGAAATTCACAAAACCTGTGAAAGAAGCAGTATATAATCTTAGACACTAATCCGAAAGTATAAAAAATTCACTAGAACTTATATGCCAACATTAATTTTTACGAAAATCTGACAACCAAAGAATAAATCCCGATGGGAACAAAAAAGAGACCCATGAATCGTTATGGTAGCTTAAGGCGATATGAAACAAAACAACGTTATAAGAAGAAAAGAGACCCATGTTTGATTCAGATTGATTAAACAAACAATCTGTATATCATATCATCATTAGAAGGCAAAACGTTAGTGAATAGAAAAGAGACGGGAAGGCAAACCTGAAGAGAGCAGCAGTGCTGGAGCGGCTATTGCGGGGAATTCAGTGAAGTGAGTATAAGTTTGGATGCTAGGGTTTTAGGCTTAAGAGGTTTTTCATTAGTGGCTCTCTCCCAGGCTTCTCAGACCCGGTTCAGACATTGAACCGGGTTAACATTTCACAAATAAGATGCTCTTATTTGTGAATGAAAGAACAAATAATAATAATAATAATTACTGAAAATCCCCTTATAAGATATTTTTTTAGTATGGAGAAGTTGTTTTGGAGTTAGATGGATAAAAAAAAAATTATTAATTTTTTATAAGAGGATTTTATTAATTATCTAAAAAAAATTGGAGTTGAATTAAAAAAAAAATCACCACCATCCTAGCATAGATTTGTCTTCTTTGTTGTCCAAAATTCACAAAATAATTAAATAAATAAGCATATTTATTTAGTTTATAATCATGTAAGAACATGATAAATTTGCAATTATAGACAGACTAAATCATGCTTAAAAGATTAAAACTATCTTATTACCAATGAGATTTTCTATGATAATTTTTTTTATAAATAAATTAAATTTATGAAAAGTATTGTAAAATGTATTATTTTTAAATTATTTTCTATCTTTTAATACAATATTTCTGTATATCTAGATAACAAAACGTGTTAAGATCACTTATTTTATAACATATACCAAGTAATCTATATTTTAATTATTATCATCAAAATATTTTAAACTTTATAATCTTTACTTGTAAATTATATTATATTATATTTATCGCAATAATAATTATTAAGGATAGGTTATATATGTTGACAACAACAACATAAATATTTTTAGCACGTTCAATTTATATTTAAAGAAAATTATTAAAAATATATTTGATTTTTATTGTTCGTAGAATTGATGGTATTTAATTATACTTAAGAACATTTTATATAAAAATTAAGTTAGTCGCCTCATAATTTTAAGGAATAGGATTAAGTTTATTTCCGTAACAAGATATTTTCAATTTTATTTATTAAAATACAATTTTTTTTCCGTCGCCTAAAACCTAGGCTTTAAGAAAAACTAATTGGAATAGCATAATGCCAAATGTTTTATATCAAAGTTTGTTTTTTGATTTAATTCTTTTGCATTTATTTATTTGCAATTTTTTTTTATAATTTATGTCCACAAGCTTGATGTCGATTTCTTAGGGGAAAAACAATTCTACCAGTTTTCTTATGCTTGATCTTGCATAGTGTTGTTCAGGTTTTTCCAGTTTTTCAAGGAATTAAAAATCAAGGGATTGTTATTGATAAATAGGGAAAAAAATCAGTACTTAAAGAAAGAAAGAAAAAAGCTACAAAATTCAATGGGAGGAGAGAGTGAAAAAAAGATAGAGAAAGAAAACTCATTGAAAACACCGTCAAATGACACAAACATCGACATACACCATCTATAATGGAAGAGGGTGTTAACAAGTTTTCGGGGACACCAAGGATGATCGATTTTGGAGGTCAAATGACTCTGCATATGTCGTCAAAACGTGGCAGGTCCTCCCACATGTTAGTGTGTATTCGACACGCGCCGACTATCTTTTGACCCCTTCGATAAGTTTGGTCCTTGATTGTATAGGATCCCTTCAGGTAAGTCCAAAATTACATCCCACCTTAGTTTCTGATTCTTTCAATTTAATCTCTGATTATCTAATATCTCTTCAATTTAGACTTAAATTTAATTCGACCCAAGCCTAGTGTAGGATTAGCCAAGGAGAGAAAAAGGACAAGGAAGAAAAAAATGAAAGATAATCGCCTAGGCTAATGCATTTTGCTTGTGCTCATTATCCAGGTCATGATTTTTTCTTTTAACCCAAGTTAACTATGGAGTAATTTATGTTGTCTCTGTCTCAAAATCTAAATAAGAAAATATGTCATAGTATTTTCCTTTTAAGTCAACCTACAATTTAATAGATAATCCAAGTTGTTTTTGGTCTCATCAAATTGATTTGGTCATGTTAGGTCAGCTCCTTCATTATTAATTTGAAACTGATCTATGCAAATAATCAGGTCAAGAGGTTTCAAGGTTAACACATTAGATCGAGATTAACGATACTAAAAAAGAGTTCCTCAGAACCTGCTCATTTTGTTACGTTTAAGATAACAATGTTGATTAAGATTTTTAGCAAATAGATTTGTTTTTACTCATATTAGGTTTGGACCGAGTCTTGTTTGTATATTATAAGATTGCAACTAGAGTTTATTAAAAAAAAAAACTTGCAATAACGTTATTGACAACTTAAATCCATGTCCAAAGTAAAGCAACAAAACTAGTTTTATGCTATTTCAGCCCCTTTAATTCAAAATAATTTATTCACCAAAATATGTCATAATGTGTTATGTTGAGTTTTGTTTAGGTAAATTGAGAAAAGGTAATGATGGTAGAGGCCCAAAAGGTATAAAAAAACAAAGAAGAAAGAGTGGTGACACAACACTTAGCTTCACTTCATGCACCACCTAGTGTATGTAGACAACCTAACTTTCTAAAGGAATAGGGTAAAGCAACATATAGAAAAGTGGATGTGAGAACACTTATATTTTAATCCTACAAAGAAGCCATTATGACCATAAATAAACATCCTCAAACTAGACATTCTAGGCATGACTATCTAAAAGAAGAGCATCAGCAAGTCCCAATCATAAGAGTGGCTATCACCATTGACCCTCCTCTGATTCTCACTTATACACTCCTCTTCATAAAAGACCTCAATACTTAGTTATGAAAGGAGCTTCTAAAAATGAATGTTGCCCCTACTAAATGAGAGATTCTTCACTTTAAAATTGAGTATTGCATGTCCATCTCTCAAAGAATTGCACATTCAAGAAGGTAAATTTAGACAACCATGATAGACTTAGACCCAAAAAAACACATACAAAATATATGAAGTAACTCGGAACTTGTAACACAAAATAATGGTGCTACGTATAAAATCTTTTCATTGACATTTTATGGGTTTGCTCAAGCATGGTACTATAATTTAGAGCCTGATTATATCCTTATTTTTATGATCTATGTGCTAAAATCATATCTCACTTAAACACAAGTATACCAGTCAAAATGAGCATAACAAATCTCTTTATCATCACATAATGAGAAGATGAAAGCACAGTAGCATATCTTAAAATATTTAACAAAGAAATGCTTAATATGGAGAGTCTTCCTGAACTAGTTGCCATTGAAGTTTTGATTAACAAGGTCTACAACTATTCTCTATGGAAATGAAGGCAACTATTATGTACACGCTTCTCGACTGAACTCTTTTTAAAGTTAAACGAGCAATGAAAAGTCATATTTACATAGAGAAAACGAGTATGATCAAGGAAAGACATTCCAAAAATAAAGAGCAAAATCTCATAAGCGTCAATAGTTTTCTAGCAGCCTTAGAGCATCCAAAAGGAACTTGAAAGAGTCCATTTATGATTGACTAACATTTCTTGAAATCATGACCATACTTTTGACCACCATACATACTAAGATATTGATTTCCATCAAGGGGAAATAATTTTTACAATATCTCCCTCCTATAAAAAGTGATGCAAACACACAGGATCCCAATACATTTTCTCTTTCATAACAATAATAGGCATGATATTGAGAATTGTTATACCCTAAAAAAAATATAAAGATTGATCATCAATGGTTACCTTTAATAGTTTATAAAGAACGAAATGCAACTAAAACAAAAAACGAAAAGATGCCATTGTATCCTATAATGTGTTGCTTGATATTGTATAATTTCCAAGAATTATACCTCTATTAACCTGAGAAAATATTTTGAACTTTTTTAAATATAAAAAAGGAAGCAATATCATCTCTCTAGTTATCTTTATATGTTTTTCTTATGGTACTACTTACCTTTATATCTGTAAACGAAATCTTCATATAAAGTTTCTTTGTCTTCAATGATATCTCTAAACAAAATCTTCATGCCTCCAACAAAATCTCTATTTCTATAATAAAATCTTTATATCTTCAAATAAAGTGTCTATATCTTTATACAATGACCTCTCTAAAATAACATTCATAATAAAAAAAAAATCACCATATAAATGGCCTTTATGAAAAATCATCGTAATTATCCATTGGACACACTTTTAATTTGGATATAAGAAAAATTCTCTACAATGCAAGCATTCTCAAAGATTAGGTGGGCAATTGATGGTAAAGGCCTAATCAAGCCCAAAATAAAAAAAATAAAAAAAAAAAAAGAAAGAAAGAGAAGGGGAGTGAGAAAAAACCTAATTAAACCAAAATATACCTAACCATGCATAAAATAAAATAAAAAAGAAAAGAGAAAAAAAAAAGAAAAAAAGTTTAACCAAGCCTAAGTAAGTTTCTGCCCAACGGAGCCCTCTCTTTAGATATTTGATCCTAGATCTTGAGGTTGAGTTTGAATTCGTTGTAAAATAATTTTTAAACCTAAAAATATTATTTTTGGTCCAAAGCATGAATAATTTTTAGACCCATAAATATTATTTGTTATGTAGCCTATGATTTAACGATCAAAATCTTTTCTTTAACTTGTAACAAAATTTACAAAATTTCACTTTATTTCAAGACTAGAGAAAATTCTGATTGGTTCAAGGATACATGCAATAATTTTCTGTATGCAATCAAGTATTGCAGCCTTTCTTTCTAGTCAAAACAACTCCTTAAGTACTCGGTGGAATTTCCCAAAGCTTTGGAAGGGGACCAAAATCATATATCACTTCTCTATGGCAAGACCAAACAAGTTTTATTGCTTCTGGGGTGCCAATCCCGGCACCTCTCGGGTCTCCAGCCGGTCCAAACCTGCCACACATCATTGTATTTTTGACATTTATATGCAGTTCAGCTTACTTGAACAATAAAACTACTCTGATTCGATATCCTACCAATGATTCTGTGGAGCTCCAGTTGTTCTTGCTCTTAATCCAGCATAAGTAGTCCCATTCACCGTTTGGCCAATAACTTCCTGGATATACATGTAGTCAATAAACCAACTGAAAGTGAGTAATTAGATTTATCATTTAGGGAAACATTAAACTTCAATAGCATATTCACTATTGGGAGTGGGGCGGGGTGTGAGGCAAAGACGTTTTCGAGTCTTGCCTGAAGAAACAGAACATCATTTGAAACTACAGCAGCCGTTAAATGAGCATGCATTCTCTCCAAAGCATCCAAAACCATTGGGAGTTGATCTTTCTTGTATTCAGTAATAACCTGGAATCAAATAGAAATGGATCCACCATGTTGATAGCACTTATCTTCTTCTTGTAAAAATACACATTCACATATTACTAGAGAAGAAAATCAAGTGTCATATCTCAGTAGCATGAAGCGCACAGATATTTCTCTAATAATATCTCTCCATATTAGATGCATAGATACACTACCTGATGTGCATCGAATACTTCAAATATGTAATGGAAAGAAATTGGCAGATGCATGATACTTATTGAAGTTAAGCTAATATGAATAGCAACCTCGATATATTTAATAATTCAGAAACAAAATGCCATATTCCATGCACAATGACAAGAAAAAAATGTTTTTATCAGTTATCCGACTCCTTGCCATGTCATATCTTAAACCCATGAAAGTAAATGTCACTTCTGTACTGATCATATTTTGTCACTTCTGTACTGATCATATTTGTATCCGAACGCTATATCCATGCTTCCTGGGTACCACAGCATTGGATTGCATGTGGGTGAATAACAAAACCTTTTAAATATCAAGTCACTCATAATATACCTTCATAAGGAACAGGTGTGAACAACAGTTTTCCAAACCTTGGTTTGTTATTTAATAGTTACATGAAGTACACATATCACAGGATCCTTAGGCAAGCACAAGTAACCTGGCAGTAGTTCCCCATAAAAGTCAGACTATTTTCAAACCATATGGCACAGGCAGCAAATCACAATTTTCCACCCCGTCATTTTATATTTTATAGTTATATTAATCCTGTATTTTTGTCTGTAAAAGATGGCTTAGAGGTGACCGGCAGATAATCCATGTCCTATTTCCTGGTAGTTCCCCATAAAAGTCATAGGCTGTTTCCTCTCAACTAAATAAGATATACAAATTAACACAATTTAAATTATCTCACTACCAGTTTCATATGGCATCACCAACTTACAGGTCACAGAATAATATTAACCTTATGGTAAAACTTTGAAAACAAATTTCAATTAGAAGGCTTGGTCAGGTTTCATCAGCACACTTCTCCATCTTTGCTATGAGAAATAGCCCTCAAAAGAAATATTTAGTAAGAGGTACAATAAAGCTAGAAGCATGACAATTGAAAAAAGAATTCTCTGTTTACCTGGAATGGTCCAAAAATTTCTCTTGTTACAAGCTCATAATTTTTGGCCCTTAAAATTTCTTCAAGAGGAACATAAATGGCTGTTGGTTTGAGAGCGCCATATATGGAAGGAATGGAATGATTCTCGAGAGGTTTTCCACCAAAAAGCAGCTTCGAACCTGGAATCTGAAGTAATTTATTCATATGGTCTAGCATTGCTTCAGTTGTTAACTGCAAAAAGTGAACAGAAAAACCTGCAGTTAGCATATTGAGTCATGATATTATGAGTACGATCAACAAGCTATAACTCAGTTATTTAATAATTTTGGCTAACTGATGAAAAGTATGGAAAGAAGAAACTATATGTGAACCTAACACCATTCTATAAATAACATTCATACTTACAGTGAGAACAGGGCCAATAGTTAGATCCTCTAATTTCCTTCTCTCTGCGAGATCCTTCATTTTGGATATGAGTGAAGTAGCAGACCAGTTCTACACCAGTGCACATGCATATTAATAGAAAGAAAAGAAAAGAAAAGAACCAAATGTCAAGGTACTGAATTAAGATAGTGGCGGCAAAGCTACACAAATGGTAAAAGGTAGATTTACTTATAATAACTCAGCCATCATGATACAAACGAGTAGCGTACTAGACCAAACATAGAAACCTAAAGCAGCTAACCTCATGCATGAATAGAATTGACTGTGCAGAGCACTTCTGACCGCTGCATGCATATGCATCCTGGTCACAAACCCAAGCAATGTAATCTACCTGCCACTCAGAAACCGAAAGAGATGATTTGAAATCAGCCTTGATCCACACAAAAATTATTGTTGAAAGTAAATAATATTTGCAAGAAACTACAGATACCTCATTAACATCTGGTCCTAAAATTTTCCAGTCAAATCCAGCATCTTCCAATTTAATCTGACCCTTCAAGTCAACAGCCAACTTTTCTGCAACTTTTGAGCTACCGGTGAAGAGGGTCATTTGTGGATTTGCCTATAAGAGTTACATAGAGACATCTATTAAAAAAAAACTGAGATTTTTCCTGAATTCGTTATTGTGAAAATTTTAATCACCAGGACAGATCCACAAATATCTATCATCATCTGTTATTGTACAATGTCTGATAAAACTATCATCATGTACATTTGTGCCTCCAACACACTTCCAATGCCTTAATTCCACAATAAATAATCATAGAATAAGATACAGACAAAAACTTTGGCTTCAAGAAACTATTCCAATTTCCAGTTTAGTAATGACAACTATATTTAATTATGATACAACACAGGAGGGAAGAATAGAAATGCAATTTCTCCATGGCATAGAACAATTTCACCAAAAAAGTCGGACCTAATAGGTTAAACAAAAATATATGAACTAAACTAAGTAAAAGAAAGTGCATTATGCTACATCAAAAATGTCTTGGACGATATTAACAGTAACTGTTCAAAGAAGAAGAAAACGCCCGGTCATATCCTATAGAACCAACCTCCAGCAAAAGCTTGTTCATTGTCTTCCCATCAGAATTTATGAAGTCAACATCACTCAAAGGCATTCCACAGTGATGGAGTAGGCGTATCATTTGCTCCATAACAATGCACACCTAAGAAACATATCAGGTCATGAAGTCATAATCAGCACAAAAACACCTCAAAATGGAAAGTGGAAACAAAACAACAATTGTACATATCTTCAACTATCATACCTTGCTATCAACTTTAAGAATGGGTTTGTTGCCCATATATAACGCACCCATCAACTGAAGTAAAGGAATCTCTAGTGGGAAATTGAACGGAGTAATAATTGCAACCTGCATACAAATTCTTTCATACATGTGAATGGTGAACTGTGTGCATTTAAAAAAAAAAAGAATTTAAAAAATATCCAACTGCTCTCTAATAAATTTTTTCATGCATTAACTGATTGCATATTGAGTAACTTAAGCTAGACTAAAGATCAGATGGAATAAACTAATTGAGAAATAATTTGATCCCTTATTGATCTCCAAATTGTTATTATTAACTGAAAAATATGGCCCATGAAGTACTTACAGGACCATAAGGCCACCGGAAACCATGACTTTGCTGTCCAAGATGATTTCCTGGCACTGCAAAAGACCTTGCCAAGAAACGAACCTGTGACATGCAGAGAAATGTTTTTGAAGGAAAGTCAGCAAAACATTGCAAATAATATCTTCAAAAAAGAAAAAGAACATGTAGGATAGAAAATATCTTATAAATGGACCATTTGAATCAAGAAAATGTGAATTGTTATTAGCTGTAGAGTGCAGGAGAGGGAGTTATGCATGCAGAAAAAATTCTCAAATAGAATGATCAATACCACACCCATTCATCTCAAATGGGAAACAAAGCATAATAAATCATATTCTAGGTAATTCAATACCAATATGCCATTCAGCAGGAATTTACCTTTCTGAGGCAATTGTTGTTTAGAAAGGTTTGTCTTAACTTACCTGATCACCTGAGAAATTCTCCAGAAATTTTTGAGTAACTTGCACTTCACCAAGAGCTTGCTGGTAACTCTTCGGAGCAACCCTTTGAATTAACCTGGTGAAGAAATCAGAAACCTGAAATAATCACAAAAGGGATTACATCAACGTTGACAAACAAAATTAAACAAAAAAAGAATCAGTAATAGAATTCCCAATTGAAAAGCATTAAAAAGAAGAATGAAGACATCATTCTTTGACTCAGAACAATTAACCTTTGGAACCGAAAGCATGCGGGCTGCCTTGGCAGTTATGTCTCCATATAAAAGATACCTGCCAAAAATGGTCATCAAGTTTCCATTTCCAAGGAACAATCATGATATAGTCTATCAACAATACATAGAAAAAACCTCTCTGGTGATTTAAAGGGATTGTGCAGTCCATGCTTGGGACACTTCGACAAACTCTCTACAAATGGCTGCATAATAATTATCCCAACACTTCAGTAGAAATGAAGGCCAAACATATTAAAAGGATGTTTGTGACACACACACACATACCTGAGTTCCAGTTTCATCTACCTCAGCAATTTTAATGAATGGTTCTCCATTTAAAGGATCCACAATTGTATTCCAGGTTGAAGATCCTATCCATTTACCCTGCACTATTATACCAAAAAAAAAACATTTTCATTCATTCTTCAATCATCATATCCTCCAAAACTTGAGAATCTATTTTAGCTAGTACGTACCCAAGTTGTGTACTTTAGCAGGTTGAGAGCCAGAAATACCTTCAGCATCTACTGTTGCAAAAGGTAAGGAATGAACAGATCTGCAACAACAGATTCCCCCCTCATTTAAACAATTGTTACAAAATCCTCAATTCAAAAACAAAACAAAACAAAACAAAACAAAGGGCACCTTGAGAGATTGAATGAGCTAAGCCAATTTCTTGTAGCCTTTTGGGATGCTCTGCATACTAGGAATCCATACATCATCCTGCTCTTTTGGTAAGAATGGTCCGCCTTCTCTCAACGCCTTGTTACGGCTTTTGCTTTTATAAGTTTTTTTTTTTTTTTGTGGTAATCTGGAACTTTTTTAGCCGCTCTGCCTGTCACTTTCTAATGCCACTTTCTTTGTTTTTTTTGGAAAGATTAGATTAGTCCCCAATTATTCATAGTTATTCTTACTGAGTCCTCTGCCTATTTTAATTTATCAATTAGATCCCCATCTGTATAGCTTTTCTCTAATTACATCCTTCTGTTAAAATAATTGGAATTAACGTTAAACATTGCACGTGCTTGTTTTCCTTACCCAATTAATTACTTGTTTTGTCAGAAGATCCTCCGAATATTTTTATTTTTAATAATTGATTAATCTCAATATTTCAATTCTTCTTAAATGCCAAAATTCACATTCACAGTTTTTCCTTATATTTAGAGAGAAATTAAGGTAAGTTAAAAAATGACTACCAAGTGCTTTTAAGAAATTGCAGAAGGATCTGAAAGAGGAAAGACGGGGTTCCAATTGAAAGAGTGGTAGTGTGAGGACTGATAAGGAAAACAAATATAATTGGAGGAGTTGAATTGAGGTTTACCCCTTTAACCAAGGTGGATCCTACTTCAACTCAAACATCCTACTTCGCGTCTGTTTTCAACTCAAACATTTGATGGTAAGGATTCTTGTATTGATGGGAATCGAACTACACGGAAGCAAGGAGAGAGGCGCAAACAAGAACGAGGATAACAACAGAAACAATAGCGATGATTGTTGGAAGAGGTGGTGTTGATTTTCTCAGATTCTTTCTTCTTTCCTGTTTCTCATCAGCATACAGCAGCCATATCCTTTCTGACTCCATTCATGATATGGTGCTCTTAGGAGAGAATTCAATTGTGGATATGGGTATGTCAGCGTGCTTGCTATTAAGCTGCTTGAAGAGGGTTTTGGTTTGCAAGGACATTTACAGGCTTTGCGGCGGCACTACTCCATGGAAGCGGCAGGCTGGGTTCCTCATGTCCCTTTCTGCTAATCACTTTTGGTGTGTCGCCATTGTGATAATTTGGTTCGAAAACCAGAGCTTCTGATCTGTTCCTCCCTTTTCACTGCTGCTAGATTCTTCGTTAAACCCGCGATTCCCAATCGCGTATCTGTTAAACCCGTGATTCCCAAGATTTTTTGCAAAATGTGTTAGAAATAAAAAGAAAAAAATACCCGGATGTATTCTCCTTCCGATGAATAAATCCATATCTTGTTTTGACCGGAACACATATTTGCCTCGTGTGTAGCCTTAGGCTGCACTAGATCAGTCGTTGGTGCGACGCCGTACTAGATCAGTGGTCAAATTTTTTAAATACCAAATAAAATCTAAGCATGAAACCGAAATCTAAAACATGAGTCTAATAAAATAATTTAAGGTTTATTTATGCAAATAAATATTGTCGCACTCCACATAAAAATATAATATCCAAAATGAAAGGGGAACATGGATAATGATGTCAACACCTACTTCTTTAACGAGATTGGGATTAGTAATAAGTAGTTCCATGTCCCGCGCGATGTCGCGAGTTAATTATTTTTGTATTTTTAAAAAAATTAAAATCTAAAAATATTAGGTTTTTTTACAAAGTTATATTCAAGAGTCTTAGGTTTAGTTGCAACGCTTGACCTAAAAGTAATATTTATAATATTAATAATAACATTAAACTTGGGTTAACCCTTAGCATAAAAGTTTCTGGAATGCAATACCAAACCCAATAGCATTGGACGTGTGTCTGACTGCAAGGTCGTGTCATAAAAGTGTAATAATTAAATATATTAGTTAAAAAAAAATAAAGAAAAAAAACCATCAGGAAAAAAAAAACTAATGAAGAAAAAGAAAAAAATATATGAATTAACAGTGTTAACCCTTCAAATCAGGTTAACCCGTCATACCTTGAATTCGCATCGTGAAAGTTTGATAATTAAAAAGGAAAAAACAAATTAATGGGTTAACCCAGAATTAACTGGGCTAACTTGTCAAACCAGGTTAGCCTGTCAAATCCGGAATCTGTGTCATGAAAGTTTGATAACTAAATAGAAAAAAATTTAACATTAACAATTTAAATTAAACAAAAAAAATTAATTAAAAAGAAAAAAATAAAAGGCATAAGTCTTTTCACTATGGACTGCACTGTGCAGTCCACAGTCAAAGGCATAAAAACAACAACAAAACAAAAATAAAAACTAAAGGCATCAGTCGAGAACTACTTAGAAAAAAATTTAATATTAATAAACTAAATTAATTAAATAAAATTAATTAAAAAGAAAAAAAACCTCTAAGAAGAAAAAAAACTAAATAGAAATAAATTTAACATTAACAAACTAAACTAAACGAAATAAATTAAAAAGAAAAAAAAGCAAAAAAAAAATTGCAGCTTAACTCGTCAAATTAGGTTAACCCATTAAACCTGGGATTCGTGTCATGAATGTCTGGTAACTAAATAAAAAAAGTGAAAATTAAGAAACTGAACCAAACAAAAAAAATTAATTAAAACGAAAAAAAATCCGGGTTAACTCGTCAAACCATGTTAACCCGTTAAACCCAAGATCTGTGTCATGAAAGTCTGATAACTAAATAAAAAAATTTAAACATTAACAAACTAAATTAAACAAAAACAATTTATGAAAATAAAAAAACAAAAAAAAATTAACGGTCAACCCATAATTAACTGGGTTCACCCGTGAAACCAGGTTAACCTATGAAACTTGGGATATGTGTCATGAAAGTTTGATAACTAAATAGAAAAAAAATTAGTATTAACAAACTAAATTAAATGAAAAAAATTAATTAAAAAGCAAAAAAAAAATTCTTGGTTAACTTGTCAAACCAGGTTAACCCGTTAAATCCGGAAAACGTGTCATGAAAGTCTGATAACTAAATAAAAAAATTTAATATTAATAAACTAAATTAAATTAAACAAAAAAATTTGTTAAAATAAAAAAACAAAGAAATAAGCAAAAAAAATAATCTCGAAAGGTATAAAAAAAGCTAAAAAAATAAGACAACTTAAAAAAAAAAACCTAAAGCATCAGTGTTTTACTATGGACTGCACTGTGCAGTCCACAATAAAACATTCATCCCCTTTAATATATGTTACAATTAATTAAAAAGAAAAAAAGCAAAAAAAAATTCAGGTTAACTCGTCAAACCCGAGATCCATGTCATGAAAATCTAATAACTAAATAAAAAAATTAACATTAACAAAAAAAATTAAACAAAAAAATTCATTAAAAGAAAAAAACAAAAAAAAACCCATAAAGGCTAGAAAACAAAAAAAACAAAAAACAAAAAACAAAAACAAAAACAAAAAAGAAGAAGACAACTCAGCGTTTCACTGTGGACTTGCACAGTGAAACACTGAGCAGTTTTAGTTTATTGTCAATTAACAAACTAAACTAAACGAAAAAAATTAATTAAAAAGAAAAAAATTCAGGTTAACTCGTCAAACCAGGTTAACCCGTTAAACCCGGGATCCGTGTCATGAAAGTTTGATTACTAAATAAAAAAATTAACATAAACAAACTAAATTAAATAAAAAAATTATTAAAATAAAAAAACAAAAAAAAATTGACAGCCTATGAAACCAGGTTAACCTGTGAAACCTGAAATATGTGTCATGAAAATTTAATAACTAAATAAAAAGAAATTTAACATTAACAAACTAAAGTAAACGAAAAAATTTAATTAAAAAAAAAAGCAAAAAAAAATTCTGGGTTAACTCGTCAAGCCAGGTTAACTTGTTAAACCCGGGATCCGTGTCATGAAAGTCTGATAACTGAATAAAAAAAATTGAACATTAACAAAAAAAAATTATTAAAAGAAAAAAAAAGCAAAAAAAAAAACTCTAAAAGTGTAAAAAAAAAAAAAAAAACCAGCACAAATTTTAATAAATGGAAATAAATTTAACATTAACAAACTAAAGTAAATAAAAAAAATTAATTAAAAAGAAAAAAAAGCAAAAAACAAATTTATGGGTTAACTCGTCAAACCATGTTAACCTATTAAACCCGGGATCCGTGTCATGAAAGTCGGATAACTGAATAAAAAAATTTAATACTAACAAAAAAAAATTATTAAAAAAAAACTCTAAAAACATCAAAAAAAAAGAAGAGGGGGGCTCATCTCTTTACTGTGGACTGCACTGTGCAGTCCACAGTAAAAGAATGAGCCCTTTTAGTTATAGTTTAATAAAATACGAAGTGGTTTGAGAGATATAATTAAGGGATTAGTTATATTAAAAAAAAAGATAAAAATTATTTTTATTATATTTTTTTAATAAAAAATTATATTTGTTATGTATTTTTTTTAAAATTTATTTAACGCATGCTATTAACTTTCTAGAATATTTTTTAAGCTTATTTGCATGTCATTTATTATTTATAGAAGTTTATTTAGTTAGTGTCAGGTCCTGAATAAAAGTCTCACAACTCAATTATTTTTTAACTTATTTATTTATTTATTTATCTATTTAAAAATATTTGAATTTTTTTTAACATTATTATATTTTTTAACAAAAATTGAACAAAAATACTATGATGGTCCAACTTAGTTCCTATTTTAAAAATACTCATGTATTTATTATCAACCTCGTATTTGGTTTACAAATGTCACACTAGATTTATGTTAGTCTTTAAAATAAGGAGATATGCCGACCTGACTGTTAAAACACAAATTTAAACCTAATAAAAACTTGATGAAAACTTGTTGACCCATTATCAACTTATTTTAAGGTTGAGACTATCATGCTAGGCCTATGCCGATCCCTAAAACTACAAGGCACATTGACATAGCTGTAAGATCCAAGATTAATATTTTAAAAAAAAACATGACTTTAACTTGACAAAAACTTGTCAATGTTGTTTTTCGTTCATTTTTAAAAATAAATATTTATATGGACATACATTTAAAAAAAAAACATAGTTTTACAAAATATAAATAAAATCAATACCAAACAATAAAAATGCATGGATATACAGTGGCCATGCATGAATAGTAATATGTAAACTATTTGTATTTGTGAGTAGTAAATCATACATAACTTTCAAGAAAACAAAGAAAATAGATGGAAAAATGATTTGGCTTACCTTAGGTTGGTTCTAGATGAGGGAGGAGTTGTTGTGACAGTAAAGACAATAGCATGTCAATGGTGGTGTGGTTTTCTCTTTGAATTTTCCTTTTTTTCAAAAAAATTTCTTTCTTTTTTTATTTCTTCTTTCCCCTCTACTATTAGTTGGTTCAAAACACTTTCTTTCTCAACCCAAATCTCTTTTCTTTCTCTCTCTCTTTTTTTTTTTTGGGTTTATGGTTTTTTTCTCTTTTTTCTTCCTCTCATATTTTCTTCTCTTTTTTCCTCCTCTATCTTCTAGCTCAGACTAGTTTCACTTCTCTTATCTCAAACTCTCATTTTCTTCTCTTTCTATTTTGATATTTTCTGTATCTAGTTTGACTCATTTTATTTTTTACTTTGCTCCTTTATTTATAGGTAATAATAAACCTCCTGGAACCTTTATTGGTGGACTAATCATGGCCATTAGTTCCCTTGTGAGAATATCAACCTTCAATCATAATTGTACACTTTAACTAAGCATCTTTGTGTTTATCTTTTTGCGCTAGTTTTTTAGTGGTTTCAAAGGGTTAAAACATGTATTTTTTTTTGTTGAGCATTAAATACATATGCAGGGAAGGAGAATGGTGTGTTGTTTAGATTTTTCTAGAGGCAGGAGAAAGATAAAATGAGGCCAAAGTCTGCCAAAACTCATACAACACAAGAATTGTTAGGCTACATGTGTTCTGCATAAGGAAGAAGACATTTTTTGCCCATGCATACCGAAAACAATGTCTTTTTATGTTGTTTCTCTTTTAAAAATAAGTTAAAGCACGAAACAATATCATTTTATGTCATTTATGCATAAAACATTTTGATTCTTTTAATTAGAACTTTCGTGTTCTAAAAAAGATCCCTTTATTTTCTTCTTATTTTTATTTTGATCTTTGATTTTCTGATTATTAATTATATAGCCAATTCCAACCCTTTCTTAATATTTCTCCATAATTTCAACCCTAATTGCACTTTTTTTCCTTGCATGTTGTCGTCTTTTCCAATTCAATCATTGGCTTTCTAATTTTTAATTATTTAGTATATTTCCACCATTTTCTCAATATTTTTCATAATTTCTTCCATGATGTCGAGCAGTGTGTGCAACTCCTCCTAGCATTCAAAAATACCCTTTTATCATGTTTGAAGTACAATCATGTCTTTTTCCGTATAGAGCGATGCATTTTGACATTGGTGATATGGTTTGTCACCAATGGACCTTTTGTTTTTCCTTTTCTCTCTAAAAAATTACAGTTTGACTCTTTTTATTGTTTGTATTTTAATTTTAGTCCTTATTTTTTTAATTTTTATTTTTTGTTCTTATCTTTTTTGTAGAAGTTTTATTTTGTTTTCAATTTCATCCTTCAATCCCAATTTATCAAATATTATATTTTTTAATTTGATCTTTATTCTTTTAATTTCTAATTTTGTTGTATGACCTTTTTGTAAAAAATTTATTGGTTTTTAATTTTATCATTCAATCTAAATTGATGGAATTATATTTTTCAATTTAGTTCTTATTGTTTTGATTTTGATTTTTTTTCTCGTTCCTTTTATAAAAGTTATTATTTTTTTAAATTTTAACCTTCAATCAAAATTTTATTTTTATTTTTATGTCAATTTTAATCCTCATTCTTTTGATTTTTTTGGATCTTTTTGCTAAATTGATTTTTGTGTTTAGTTTCACCCTTCAATAATATAAAATTTATTTTTTATTTCAATTTTGATCTTCATTCTTTTAATTGCTATTTTTTAAATTGTTTCGGTTAATTGAAATTTTTTTTTTCAATTTCATCTTTTAATATTTGATTGATTGAAAATTGGATTTCATGATTTTTTCCAGATAAAGTGTTTCAGGTCTAATAACCCGAGTCATATATTTGAAAAGTTAACACAAGTTTTTTTTTATAAAATAAAAGCTTTATAATTCTTTTTATTTTTTATTAGGTTATTTCAATATCATGATTAGGGCAGCGGGTTTGACAGGATATTTCAAGTTGGCTCGACTATAATTATCGAGGTTACAAGTTTATCATGCTAACTCGGGTTGACCAGAACCACTTTTAATGATATTTTTTTACCTAATTTCATTCTTCTGTATTTAATGGGTTGTAAATTGAGATATATTATTTGTTTTTTTAAGTATTTTTCCCCATGTTATCCTAATTTAAATTTGATCTATCTATTGTTAGTTTTTTTTTTCTAATTAAAATAAAACCAGCTTATTCGATTCAGTCGGGTTTATAACTTAAGTTGTATATATTTTTTTATTTTTTTAATTATACTTGCAGCAACTAAATGTCATTTCTTGTGAAAAAAAAAATAATTCAGCTACAGAGACAGCTACTAGGATTGAACTTTTATACATCCTATATAAAAAGAGTTGTCCAAGCTAGCTTTTCATTTTTGTTATGATGGGCATTAACTATATAGTTCTTCCTCCCTCGTAACATTAACAACTAGCTACTCATATATATCGACTTGTAATAAAAAAAAAATATAAAAAAACAACAAAAATCATAGAGATAATTGCCATGCTATTTTTTTTTATTATAATTAAGGTTTAAAATAGGCACATTAAAAAACAAAAAAAAAATAAAAAAATAGACAGAGAGAAACCAACAAAACGCCACGCAGCTTTCCAAGCTCTGACCTTTGATTAAACCCTAGAGACACAGTGAAATCCATTCAAGTAATTCTAATATCCAGACATTGTTTAGCAAGGCAGGCAGGATATTTTCCACTACAATCTTCGTCATCATTTTTTGTTTACCAGTCTCTTTCGTTCACGATATTAATTTCCACACAAACTCTGACTCTATCAAAACAAAGAATATGAAGCTCGAAATCTTGGATTTAAATATTATGCTTCATAACCTTCCCGGAACATACATAGCCTTAATTTTCAGTTTTTGAAATTCAAACAAAACTTCCGGTAAGCAAAACGATCGAGGTGAGCTCCCTTTCTAGCTAAATCAACAGTATTAAAAAAAGAGTCAACTCTCTTGAAGGCCTTTCTCTCATCCCTTAATTTGTTTTTCAACCAAGCAATCAAGTTGAAGACTTTCTGTCTATTATTTGAACTCATTTTAAAATAAGATTTCGGTCGATAAATTTCATATATAATAATAAAATGTATATGCTTGCAAGGCTTTTTCTAGTATTATTTTGTTTCCAATTGGTAGGTATAAATTAATTATTTCGGATTTCTAGCTATTTGTATTAAATCAAATTACTAATCTAGCTAGTGGGGTTAATTATTCCGGATCAATCACTCAATTTGTTAATCACAACTATTTTTTGGAACAATGGTTCATTGCTCTTGGTATCTATCACAAAGTCAACGTTTTAATTCCAAAACTCATACGAAAAGGTGTTCAAGCTAGCCTTAGATTGATCGATCCTCGCAACATGAATTGTTAATGCTTTTAAACTCAATAAAAAATAGTTTATATATATATATATATATATATATATATATATATATATATATATATATATATATATATATATATATATATAAAAAATTATAAAAATAAATATATTAGACCAAAAA
>Ga0325411_1000109_pt1 | contig 79750 bp, 70 predicted proteins | sample PopdelMetagenome_13_FD_206181 | JGI IMG/M metagenome (GOLD analysis project Ga0325411, IMG submission 206181) | Populus deltoides microbial communities from Bellville, Georgia, United States - Xylem-PdIQD-R4 | ecosystem: Host-associated > Plants > Phyllosphere > Stem > Wood/Secondary xylem... | reverse complement strand
TATATCTATTGTTACAACTACTACTCACAACAGACAACAACCATATACATCAAGTCAACAACTATAGTTTTAAATTTAATCTGGGTCACTAGTAACATGAGTTAATACTCTTATATATATATATATATATATATATAAAGAATCTAAATTATATTATTTTGATCAATTTTTTTTTAAAAAAGTCGACAGGTTAAGAGCCACATCAACCTAAATTTTTGACTAAATCATCTAATTTTTTATTTTCTTTTCAACCTGGATCAGTTTAAGTCCCGAGTTAATTAACTTGGCCAATCTAAGCCTTAAAACAACTTCAACTATCTTTTAGAAGGATTGAAATCTATTAAATCCTTCACAAAAGCAAAAGCTAGTCAGGATTGGATCATGGTTTCTTATCAAGGGCGGTCTTAAAGCATGTGTTGTAGGTGCCAAGACATCCTTAAAACAAAAACAAATATACTTTTTTTTATATCAAAATATAAGTATATATAGCAAATCAAAAAAATATACAAAGCTGAAGAACCAGCAAGTTCATATACGGAATTTACAAAAAAGGAACCTGATAAACTAGTTACATGAAAGCCAAAGAAATTACAAATAAACTAAAAGAATTAGCTGATAATGGTTAGAAAAGAAACCAAATCAAAGTGACGGTACCCAATCTAACACACGGCAAAAACATAAAACAAAAGGCATCACAAGACACGGCAACCAACCAAAGTAGACTCTCCATAAAAAATATATATATATTTTTTAATACTTGAGTTGTATCTTCACATGGTAGGACAATAATAATTGTGATGGAGCGCCCCAGTGTACCATTAACATCTAAACAATTTAATACAACAAAGAAATACCAGTAACATTAAAATAATTTAAAACAACAAAAAGACGACTAACATTAAAACAATTATTTTTATTCTCTCAATAATCAATTCTACACAAGCACATACATCTCTGGTCTCTCCATTTTTCATGGGTTTTCATCTACAAGACTGCAACTCACAATCACTCTTTGTAAGTGGCTTTTTTTTATGTGTTTTGTTTATTTTATGATTTTCTCAAGGATGAAAATGCTTGATATTAAAATTAAATCTCGTAGATATGATAAATTGTTTTCATTATACGAGTCAGATGATTTTGTCCTCATTTTCACTTCTCCAGTGTGCAAGAATTCTGATATTTCAGAGTCTAATGGGACATTAAAGGCTCTGGAAGAAAAGAAAAGCAACAAGATTTAGATAATCTACTTGCCAAAATGGTAAATCCAAGTGTGGTTTCAAGAATAACTTGCTGGTTGCTCGAAGGAAACCCTGTGCGAAGAAAGGCTGGTGCTGTCCTCGTCAGTACTTGTTGTCTATTTCAAGTAAGTCATTTGTAGCTGACAACAAAACCCTACCCTGTGATTTCCGGTGTATATATGTTTGAAAATAGAACAGAATGGTCACAACGCCAAGCTTTTCCATTATTAATGAATTAATTGCTCTAAACTTGTGTTCTTTTTCTAGCATTTTAAAGCCTCCTATCCTGCATTTTGCACTTGTTCAAGAACGCAGAAAGGGTAATCATTTAGAAAAAGGAACATTCAGAAACCTTTCTTGCCCTGAATCTTGAAATGTTGTGTGATTACCAAATGCTTTTTTATGTCCCATTGACTTGCATTTTCCAATATGATGATCTCACCTTCACAGGAAAGGAAAATGGCCCGAAAACTATGATTATTCGTGGTGTCTGCTATGCTTAGCTTTTGAGATCACCAAACACCATGGAGTATTTGCTGAGCATGTCTATTTGAAACCATACAATTCACATTTTCTACTAGCCATTCCCTTTAGGTTTAATTTTATATATATTTTTTTTATTTTGATTAATCTACTAATCTTAAAGATTAATTCTTTTTCTAACAGTGATGATATGTTTTGAATTAAATTTTAAGAACTCTAGACTCTTTTTTTAATAAACCAAATGCCGAACTCCTGGAAAACAATGTATTTTAATAAATCAGGCTTTTTTTAATAATTAAATATTAAACTTTTTTAATAATTAAATTTAGAGGAAATATTATTACAGGCGTTTAAATTGGCTCAAGGTAAGCATAAGAGCCTAACATATATTTTACAACATATGAAGCAGCATAAACAAAAAAATGATGAAGCTGTAAGAATAATTTTAGAACCAGGAGGTACCAGGTTATATCAAGAGTTGCAATCTTTTTTCTTTTTCTTTTTCTTTTTTTTTTTACCGAGTCAATGCTTGATCTGTTGGCCGAATTAATTGGGTTTTACTAGGTTTGATCAGGTTTAACCAATTTTAATGATCTCTTGCAATTTTAAAAATTTGATGTCAACCTAAACCGGTTAGATAATTAGATTATTGAATTTTTAATAGAACATCTTGGTCCGAGTTTGATAACACTAATAAAAAAATTACGAAGATATTTTGTCATGTTTTAATGATATAAGATCATATTTTTTCACATTTTTTTTTACTGGGTAAGCAACTATAAGGGGTGTTTTTAAATAAACTTGCATGTCAATCGAAAATAAGTTTTTTCTTAATTCCTCAAATTAAGTGCTATCCGCAAGATTTCAACTAAATAATAATAATAATAATAATAATAATAATAATAATAAAACCTTCTTCATCCTATGATCATTCCTTAAAATTTTCACGCCTAAAATTTTGAAAGAAAAATACATAAGTTTTTCTTTCACCAAAAGCATCATCTATGTTAGAGCAATTAACTTAATATGTGTTTGTTGATGTGGTGTAAATTGTTTTTAATTAAAAATATATTAAAATAATATTTTTTATGAATTTTTTTTATATCATGGTATCAAAATCATTGAAAAACATATGAAAATACATTAATTTTATATATTTTATAAAAAAATAATAATTTAAAAAGCAAAAATTATCACAAATGAATACATTACTTTTAAGCTATAATTGTATATATTATCTCTCTCTTCCACTTTTTTTTTTCTTTTAAAGAATATGCTTTGCGCTCATTACTTTCGCAAATTATACCTCATATCAATCAGGGCATGACATCCATTTTAGAAGATTTGCTTAGGCTTTTATTATTTTTATTGTGCGGTTTGTATTTTGTCTCAACTACATAATTGAAAGTGTTGAGTTGATTAATACTTATTATAATTTTACACGAGATAATATGCTAGTACGGTGTCGCATGTTTATAAAACAAATATATTTGGTGGTGTTATAATTATGAACCAACGCTAGATAAGTAATAGAAATTAAAGGTATGATGGAGCAAATATTTCATGACGGAAAAAAAAGTTGTGTTGGTGATCAAAAACTTAGAGATTGAACAAAATGATTTGTAGCAATCTACAGTGTTTTGTGAGGAAAGATAAAGTGCTTTCGCCACATGATTTAGCTTTTCAGTTAATAAAAAGAAAAAAAAATTTCAAAGCTAAATTCTCTACCAACTTAGTATTAAAAGAAAAACTAACAACGATAATTTTCGAAGGAAAAAAAACCCATGAGAAAAAACATTGCAGCAATTGACAATGTTTTATGAGGAAAACTATAGCGCTTTTCCCAATAAAATAAAATAAAAAACCATTTAGAGAAATATTGTAGCAATTCATAGTGTTTTGTGAGAAAAACTACAACGCTTTCCTCATATGATTTAGCTTTATTGTAATTATAATTCTTAACCAACTCAATATTAAAAAAAAAATCGACAAAGATAATTTGGAAAAAATCATAAAAAAATCACATGGAAAAACACTGCAACAATTCACAGTGTTTTAAAGAAAAAAATTACAAAGCTAAATTCTTAATCAGCTCAATATAAAAAAAAATTCGACAGAGACAATTTTAGAAAAAAAATAACAAAACAAACACCAAAAAAAGAAAAAAAATCATGTTGGAAACACTGTAGCAATTCACGGTGTTTTGTGATGAAAGCTACAGTGCTTCCCCACATGATTTAGTCTTATTTGTAGTAACTTATAATTGTAATTCACAAACAACTCAATATTAAAAAAATAAAATTAAAAAAGATAATTTGAAAAAAATTATAACAAAAAAAAATCATGCAGAGAGACACTGTAACAATCCACAATGTTTTATGAGCAAAGCTACAATACTTTTCCCACATGATTAAGTTTTATTACAAAGTTAAATTTTAACCAACTCAATATTAAAAAAAAAATCGATGAAGATAATTTTGAAAAAAAATATTATAAAAAAAGAAAACACAAAAGAAACTGGAAAAAAACCATGTGAGGAAAAACTGTATTAATCCATAGTGTTTTGTGAGGAAAAACTTGTAATTACAATTTTTAACCAGCTTAATATTTAAAAAATAAAATTGACAATGCTGATTTTAGGGAAAAACATAACAAAAACAGAAAAAAAATCATGTGGAAAAAAACACTGTAGCACAGCAATTTTATTTTCGAGGAAAGTTACAGTATTTTCCTCATATATTGTAACTGTAATTTTTAACCAGCTCAATATAAAAAAAAATGCTAATTTTGGAGAAAATCATTAAAAAAAACCATGCGAAGAAACATTATAGCAATAAACAATGTTTTAAAGAAAAAAATTACAAAACTAAATTCTCAATCAGTTCCATATTAAAAAAAACCGACAAATATAATTTTGAAAAATAAAGAAATAAAATAGAAAAACTATGTGGAAAAACATCGCAGCAATTTACAGTATTTTAAAGAAAAAAATTACAAAGCAAAAATTTTAACCAGGTCAATATTTAAAAAGTAAAATCAACAAAAATAATTTTGAAAAAACAAAAGAAAAAGTAAATGAAAAAATAGAAAAGTTGAAAAAAAAGGTAATTTTGAAAATAAAAATAATTTTGAAAAAAAACCAAAAAAAGAAAAAAGGGGAAAGTTTGCAAAAAAAAAAACACGGTAAATTATTGTTGTAATTCACATTGTTTTGTTTGTGGGGAAACAGTGATTCCCCCATGATTTAGATAAATTATTGTTGTAATTCACATTGTTTTTTTTGTGGGGAAACAATGATTCCCCCCATGATTTAGATAGTGTTATAATAGATTTCATTGAAAAACTCTAAGAAATCTCAGAGAAAAATAAACTCTAATTTGTGTTTGAAAATCACCAATATAATTATAGCTGTGGCTTTTAAGTGTTTAGTAACACTTTAAAAGCTAACATTAATGTCATTTTCATTTGTTATTTTTAAAAGCTATAATTTGTAGCTTTTCAAAAGCTATAGCCACAACTAAAATTTACAGTCACAGCTTTTCCAAACAAATATTTCAAACCTGTGCAATAGCTTCTATTTTTGAATTAGTAGATTTTAAAAAAAAAAAACTATAAATTATAAATTTTTTATAATTAAAATTAAAAAAAAAAAAAGAGTTTTAGAGAACCCATGCAAATTTATAATGTGTATTAATTAACCAAATAGTTTCAAATCTATAACCAAAGCAAATTATAATTTCAACCATACTACACAATAAATCTTTAAACTTATTTTTTCATTTTCATATCAGAACAGCAAAATCTATACAATGCGAGTAACACTTAAAAGAATATATAAGCTGTAGTGTAAGAGTAGAATTATATTATAAAGTGCATGGTAGGTCCAGCTAGCATAGTAGACATTAACATTTAACAATGTGCTCTCCCCTTCTATAAATGCAGAGTTGTCTAACCTTGAAGCTACCAAGTAAAACAATCTTCCTTAGCTTTCACTAAAAATCTGACATATTTCCGAATTCTGCTTCAAAGTCTCCTGTTTCAATGGCTCCAATTAGGGCTGGTCATTTTGATGATGTTCAAGAGCTTAGAAAGGACAGGCCAGCAACAATCCCTGAAAGATTTGTTAGGGACGTGACAGAAAGACCAGCACCAGCCACAGTTCTACCATCTCTCAGTACCATTCCCACCATTGATTTCTCAAGGCTTGCTTAAGGCAATAAAGATAAATACAAAAGTGAGATGTTGGAGCTGACAAGAGCGTGCGAGGAGTGGGGATTTTTTTCAGGTACAAGTTCATATGTTTCTTTTTGCCCTTTTCTTTGTTAGTGCAGGATAAGATGGACGCGAAAGGTGTCTTTAAAATGTTTTATCAAGTTATTGACCATGGGATTGATCTGAGTTTGCTGGAGAGCATAGAGAAGGTGGCCATGGATTTCTTCGTGCTGCCTTTAGGGGAGAAGCAGAAGTATCCAATGTGGCCAGGGACTATTCAGGGATATGGGCAGGCCTTTGTGTTCTCTGAGTCCAAAAGCTGGACTGGGTCACTATGATTGCTCTTGGGCTTGAGCCCCACTCTACCAGGGCCTGCAAAGCCACCCAAGTTCAGGTAACAGGGTACAAATTCCATTTCCTAAAGAATTTTAGGTGGCGAGACTTCAATTCCCTAAAATGCTACTTTTGCAGTGAAACTGTGGAGGAGAAGTGAGGAGGTTGTGTAAGCATCTACTGAAATATATAGGCATGACACTAAACATGAGAGCAGATGTTTTTGAAGAGATGGAGTTTGGGGTGGTTGTGAGGCGCAAGACCGGACCTTGTTTTAGGTCTTAGTCCACATTCAGATGGAAGTGCCCTTCCAGTGTTGCAGCAAGGGAGGGGTAGTTCAGTAGGACTCCAAATCCTAAAAGAAAGCACATTGGTGTCTATTCAAAATGCTTTGGTCATCAACGTTGGTGACACTTTAGAAGTAAGAAAATTAAACCTAGACTTTCCCTCTTTCCATCTTGCCCGGAAATATTGACGTTAATTCTACAGTTCACTAATTTTCTGCATGTACAGGTTTTAACAAATGGAAAATACAAAAGTGTTGAGCATTGACTCACAGGGAAAAAGACAGACTCTCTCTTGTCACATTTTATGCCCCTAGCTATGAAATAGAGTTTGGCGCAATTCCAGAGCTGGTGGATGATGAGAACAATCCATGCAAGTGTGGGAGATACAACCATGGAGAGTACAAGAAATTAACACTATGTAACTAACAAGCTGCAAGGCAAGAAGAACCTGGAATTTGCCAAAGTTGAAAGCAAGAAACCTACTTGAGAAGGCCCCGATCAGCCCCCACCTACCTTGTCATAAGACTTCGTATATATATATGCTGTCGTTTATGTTTCGATTCTACAAGTCTTCTTCTACTTAGAATGTAAGCCCAAATTAATCACAAGTTGGGTAGCATGTCAAAATAGGTATAGGACTCTATATCATTGATGGGATATTGCACTATTCTTATGTTGAACTCCTTTGTGTTAGCTCTTCAATTAATACATGGTAGTGGGCTCTTGTTTGTTGTTTGTTCATAAGCATTTCTTGTCCAATGTGCTTGGTTGTGGGAGTGAGAAGCAGCAAGTAGGATGGAAAACTAGAATCAAAACACAGAGTAATGTCACTTTAACTGTTCATATTATATCAGATTCCTTACAGGGAAAGACACTGCAAAGCCATATTTCTGCAAGAATCAAAACACAAAAGGGACAAAACTTGCCTCCCCTTGTTACTCTATTCATCAGAAAAACATGAGGAAAAGCCTCTGGTAACTCTAGAATGGAAATGGTATTTCTTTCCGGGCACCAGAAAATGCAAGAACAACTAGTTGCTCCAGGCTCAATCTCATCAGATAGAAGTGGAAGGATGTATGGAACAACAACATTTCATATAGTTCAGCAAGAAAAGATCGAGCTGAAAGTTTCTTATGCTAGCTAGAAGAAATTATCTACATCAGAAAAAAGAGAGGAGCCTTCCATGATGACATTATTTGACAACCAACTATGGAAGAGTAAAAGGGTGCAAGTTCTTGCGTTTTCCAATTGGCCATTACCGTCCGCCATTCCCTTTTTCCTGACGCAAGGAAACACACTAAAAGGACGGGTTCCAACAGTAAAGCACTTCAATACCTTCTTTTTTAATCAATTCCACGTCTTAAGTTGAGTTGTTTCGTGTGTGAGGAATGCTGAGGTCGCGAGTTTGAGCATTGTGGAAGCATTCATTTTCTAAGATGAACAAAAACGAGCCTTCATATATGTTTTAATCGAGTAACATATCAATTCCACGCCTTAGCTAAGTTGGTTCCTGGGCGTGGGATGTCAAAGTTTACGAGTTTGAGCATTGGTGGAAGCATGCATTTTGGCCTAACCATTTTTTTCCCTTTTTTTCATTTCATTTGTTTTCTTTGGTTTTTTTTAGCACTCAAATCTTTTTTACCAGATTAGCTTACTCTGTTTTTAAATATTATTAGAAAAAATTATCTAAATTTTAATAAAAAAAATTTCAATTATATATTATGTATATGATATTAAAAATAATAATAAATTATTCGTGAAAATCTGATTAAAATTGTTTTTTGCTTGTTCTTAGAATTTTTAAATAAACTTTAAACATGAGTCAAATTATAAAATTAAACCGGTAAAATCTCTCTAAAAATAATTAAACTCATCAGATAAATATATACTTATTTTTATTAAATAAATTATTCAGCATGACCAAACCTTTTCAGTAACTTTAAATTATCCATTTAGTCTAATATATATATATATATATATATATATATATATATATATATATATATGTTAAGCTTTAATCGTATTAATCAAAACCTCATGCATCACCTCCCCTTTCTTTCAGGATCTCTTCTGCATTAGAGTGATCTCAGCAAAATGGGTCCAAAAGGCATGCGGGAATTCAGCAGCTGCAATAATGATTAGTAGAATGGTGAACGCAAAGACTGGATGCCAAAAAGAAGAGAGTAGGGCACAGGCAATTCATGGATGGACGCGACGGCTTCCTAATGATTGCTTCTCGATTTGGGAAAGCAAAGAGAACCGTCGGTTTTGCTCCAATGGTGGCCATTCTTGGACGACCCTGTTGCTGCTTTTTGTCCAGATTCCAAATCTATGTTTGCTTCACGCACATTCATCGGCTCTCCTTGCAACACATCATCTGTGATGAATTTTCTTGTCTTCCAAGCTCAACTTAACTGAGAAAAATCCCCTTCCTCCTCTAGATAATTTCAAGCCTCGGACATCTGGCTACTGGCCACAGCTCCAGCTCTCAGCTTAATGCTTATGGGGGTGACAGCAAGCTTCTTCATGCACTCTTCCGGCAAATTCGTCTTCCGTGAGGGATCAAACAATCTCCCAAGCAGTTCAAGCATAACTGAGATTTAGAGCAAATGGTAAGCACAGTAAGTCGATCACTTTTTTGGGACATATTTGGCTGGTTCCGTGTTTGCCCACCAAGGTCAGGAAGAAATTTGTCTTATGTTTGCTCACATAAAACAAGTCTTCCCATTTCAAATCAAACCAGTGAAAACGTCATTTCGTTTCTCACCATGACATCAAAACCACAAATCTTTCACGTTATTAGAACAGATCTTGTTGAAAACAACTTTCCATCTTTCCCATTATAGCGTGCAAGATAGACTGCTTAAGATTTCGTTGAACTAGAAATTCCTTTCAGAAACCGGACTCGAGCATGCACAACTCCAAACTGCTCCGAAGAGCCTACCATGTTGCTTCATGAAAACTAATTCTCTGATTGGATAAACTCTTGCTGAAGACCTCCAGGGCAGAACTGATGCAACACCAACCATCGATTCGCCCATCTACACTAGAGCGCATCGGTTGAACGGATCCTTGCGCTCTTATGTTTGACAAAAACATGCCATTTCATGCTGGCTCAATCCAAAAATTGATTATATACGGACCGAAAAACTAAATTTCTGAAGCTCTTTTTTATTTAACAAACATCATAACAATCCATAATAAAATCAAGGAGGTGGATTAAGCTATGGGTACTCTTGAATGCTTGAATAGATTACTTAATCCCAAGAAAGGGCAAAGAGTTAGAAGTGAGGATGGTGTATCAAGTGGAAGTCAGACAATTTGACAGACAATTCTCTCATTACTATCTACAGGAGTTACGAAACAGGGTTGTAGGGTTATATCAACCAACACATGATGCTGTGGAGCTGTCATATCCTCTAGCAATCTGGTCTCCAATGAGATGTATGGTATAGAAATTGCATCATGGGCAGTAACCTTTGACAGAGAGACATTAGCATGTAGTGGAATATGATGCTTATGGTTTGCTGCTCTAGTAAAACTGATCTTTCGGATACCAATAGAAAAAATAAACCTTCAATAAAATGGGCAAAAGTTATGCCCCCATCAATAACATGACGTGACTTCAAGCAATTCCAAGTTTGATAAAAGTTTAAACAATCTAAAATAGTCGATAACCAACACATCCATCACATAAAATAATGGAAACTCAGAGCTGCTCTTACAGATAATATAAAGAAATGCATAAAATGGCACAGGAAATGTTCACATTCAAAGACAAACCATTCACCTGATAGTTTCTAGATCTGCCATACAAAATGTCTCGTAAATAGAACTAAAATACATTTTTTTCCCCTTCCATTGGAAAAGCAAAGCACAATTAACAAACAACCAAGTCATGCGGTGGACTCAACGTAACAGGGTAAAGCTACATGATGGTCCCATTGGCGCATTGGACCTCATTAGGGAAACAGTTACAATTCTCCAACATGGGATCACAATCTATAGAAGTTGTTCATACCTGGCTCTAGAGGCAAAATATACAAGTGTTCCGGCTCCTGCTTCCAATCAATCACCTAAGAGGCACTCATTAGTTGCATTTATACACACCCATGCTACTTCAACCTTGTACAGTTGCTCTTTGGTGTGATTTGCAGCAACAAAAGTCACCACTTCATTATTAATGAATGATCAAGCATGCCGCTTTATGCCAAGTATCTGAACAAGTTCGGGTTTTCTTTGTCCCTTTCAAGATAGTCTCGAGTAATCAGATCTTCAATCCGTTTTTTAATTGCCTTGAAATCAGGCTGCAAATCCACATTTCAATTTAACCATTAAGTTCAAACAGAGGAATAAAAAGGAATACAGATCATGAAGAGTAAACTAAATGTCAAAATAAACCTTGAACATGCGGCCCAACTGCTCAACACACTCCATAACCAATTGCTGGTGACCCAAAACTTTGCGACTCTTCATGATGCGCACAATTGAGGCATCAATAGCATACCTTCTATCCTTGTCAACATCTTCAATTACTTTCTTCTTTTCATCTACAGGAGGCAGAGGAATCTGCAAGTTGAGCAGAGAAGAAGGTTCATTAGCATTCACATAAAACAGAACAGGAACAAGACATTGTAGAAGCTCTCAGCACCTTGATCCTCCTCATTTTGTCAGTAAATTTGGAGTTGAATTCAAAGTGATCAGTAGGAGATATTATTTTTGTATTTGGCTCTTTGTTTAGAATCTTATACTTCGCGCATGACAGCGAGTGGAGCAGTCTAACAACATCATCATCGGTCAAGTTCAATTGAGTCATGATCTCGGAATAACTTAATCTATCTGAGGAGTTAAAAAGTAACAGTGCAGATGCCTATTAAGAAAAGAAAAAAAAACAGTATTAGAAATAAAGAAACTTATGGCGAACCTGCACTTCTACCCTGCAATCAGAACAAATAATAAGAAAATATGCAGCTAAATTCATTAACATAATACCTGGTAGGTTGTCACAATCAACTCCATGGTTTTTTGTTCAAATTTTCCGATAAGATTACAAGTACCCAAAGAGTATATCCAGGTAAGTTTCCTGTGCTTTGTTTTTATTTGATAAAATTCCCTAAAAACTTCAACACACTTGACCTAAAGCAGCAGCAACAGAAAAAGGTGTGCATTAGTGACTTTGCCAAGATGCTAACCTTGGAAAACCACATATCAACCAAAATGCAATGACCAGTTAAACCAAGGCATAAATTAATGAGCATACCATCTCTGCTGGAAGGTTCAGATCAAAAGACTTGTAACTAGGCCAGAAGCCAGTTGTCAAAACAGTAACTGTCAAGTCAATCCCAGGATTTGCATTTGGGTTATTACTTAGATACTCCTCAAAACTGGTTTGGTTTTCACGTGCTAATGTCAAATCCGTAACCTAGAAAACAAAATCCAATTACAAGAAAGAATAACAGTTTGCATCCCAATCTTACATGTGTGCATAGCAATATAAACTTCCGACTAGAAGAGATGATTCAAGGCAACTGACCATCCCCTCCATCTTTGAGGTGAATTGCCCACCGCATTGCTGTTTCAGCTTTGTCAAAATGCTTCTCTCATGGTCGTCATTTGCACTCTTATCAAAAAGAAGCCGCCGAGCAAGTTTTTTCCTGCCAGAAACCATGCAGCAAAAATAATCCTCTGAGTTAAAAACTTCTCCATATAATGTTCAATTAAAGAAGCTATACACCAGAAGATGACATTACTCACCTATAAAATTCAGCAAACAGGTCCTTGTCGCTAATATAAGCAAGCAGCTTGACCACCTATGAATCAAGTAAATTCAATTATGAAGTTATATAATAACATGAGCAACACAACCAGGCAATAAAAGCACAACAGACCTTCTCCAGTGTTTCCTCAATGGCCTCATCACTCAGTTTCTCACTCCCACCTTTCTTAAGAATGTTATCGCAAAAGGTTGCTAGTAATTCTGCACTTGAACTTCCAGCAACACCCTTGTTGCAAAAGACCTCAAAAGCTTCCTTGAGGGCCTAAAGAAGGACAAGATTCAGACACAAAAGACCAAGAAGGATATGTTTGACCTTAGAATGTCCGAAATAAATGTTCTGCACAAACCTTGTGGAAGAGAGTGTGGTTCTGGAAACAATCATTGACATATGCCAGATATTTGTCATGCAGCTCAATCACCTTCCTGACAAAAACCTGAAGGCCAATAAAATCAGCTTCAATCCATTTCAACATTGCAGTCAATATTTGCATTTAGAATTGGAAAACTCACCTGTTCTTGCAAACCAACCACATCCTTTTTATCTGCCTGTTAAAAAAAATAGCAGAAAGCTGGCATGAGAATTACATTAAAAAAAAAAAAAGATGAGCATTCCCAAAATACTATGCATGTTTCTGAGAGTAATGTGGCATGCACCCAATTTTGTAAAAAGCTCATTGATATTGCAAAATTTGTGTTCTGCTGTTTGAAAATGATCAGATAATCTCAACTAACCAAAACAGACCTGAACCACATGCTTGACTAATTTCTTAGCCTAAAATAAACTCATAAAGACCCTTTAACTCCCAGGTAGTAGAAACTAAAAAATAGCTGCATTAATCAACACCAGCTGTCTCGGAGGCAAGTAGGACAAATTCAGGCTATCTCTAAGTGAAGAATAAAATTTGTGTTGTTTTCAAGATAGATCACAGACCATCTCATTAACCTTAGGCAAGTTCAGAAACCATGATGCCAGGTTTTTAACCCGGATGAATTCATCTATGGTGCACCAGAGAGCACCTATCCTCAAAATAGCCCCTTGCTATTGGTAACAGTCTTTAGACCCTTACTCCACTTATCTCTCAAAAGAAGTTGCTTGGAGGGCCGTGCAGGGAGGTGTGGTTATTTTCATACATTTCTCCTTTCCTTACTGCTTCCTTCATTCTGTGGTTTTGAGTCTCTCAAAAAATTGGATCGGTTGGACTTGACTACTGGAGCCCCTGGAGTGAAGAAGGAGGCACTGAACATAGCAGAAATGTCTCGAAGAGACTGGGGGAGCTCTACCTTGACTCCAACAGCTACCCTTGACGTGAGCAATCTAGTTACATTTTTTATGCAGTATCAAGTAAGCCAGAAAGCACTCTAGTCAAAGTCTAGAATATCCAATTCAAAAGCCCTCAGTAACTGTTGTGGCTTTGCATCAAAGCAGTTAGGTGAAAGGCAGTGGATGCATGGTCTCCATGTTTATTAAGGGTAAAAAGGGATAGAAAGTGGCCTCAAACACTTTGTGTCCCCGAAAAGATCCATAAAATTAACTGAGGGTCCCAGCAACAACAGCTTCGATTAATCTATAAGCTTTGGGCTACCATCTTCAGGACTATTCAGCAATGTTCAATGGCAGAGATATCGTCATCAGTCTGATAGATCATTCATTTCAGTTTTGATGGTCTGTCTTCCTACTTTCTGGCATATTGTAAAGACAAGAAGAACCAGCAATGATTCAAGATTAGCACACACTCATTCAAGGATAATATGCCAGGGTAATCAGATACCCAACAAGTATCCAAGGAACTATGACTAGGGTATGTAATTAAAGATGCAGAGCAGAAGAAACTTTAGATCCTTAAGCTTGCCAGGGTTATTTCTTGCTCTTTTTCTAAAGAATGATATCATTGCTATGAATAGTGAGCAAAATATTTTGAAATTGACAATGTTTCTAATTCTTAGCAAACTACAATGGTGCAAAAGCAAGCACCAGTTTGTCTTGGAGGCTGATGAGTTAGGGCCAGTGGGTGGCAGGGTTGGATGATGTGATAGAATTGGATTCTGATATTATAAAGACTTTCACCAATTTTTGGAATTTGAATTTGCTTTTCTTCATGCATTCAACAGCAAAGTGTCATATTCGCATTAGATAAGCCAGGACAGCTGATTTTCAAATTCAATTTAAAAGCAAAGCAAAAAAAAGGGGTAGCTAATTATTGACAACTGCATTAGGCGAAACCAGCACATATTGTATGTCTTACTATCCTCATTATAGCCATTATTATAGAAAAAAACTACTCACCAAATGAAATCTAAAGTTCACCTAAAATCACCAGACTATTAGTGAGAGATTTATGCAAGCTGTTCAAAGTTTATTTAAAGAGCATAAAAAACAATCTTAGACACCAAACTGCACAAATTGTGAACTAAGAGAAAAACTGGATTTTTATCTCTAATTTTTATTGGGTGGGAGGGGCAATAAAATACAGATAAGAGAGAAGAATTTCACCAGAAGCCATATTAAGCAATTTGCAAATGTGAGAATAGTCATTAAAAGACCTACCTTCTTATTGCTTGCTGCATCTTCAGCCTGTTTGACCAAAGCTGTACCTTCAGCAGTGACATGCTGCATTATGAAAGGGAAACCATCTTAGAGCAGAGGAAAAAAGAAAGGGAGGAAAAAGAAAAGACAGGATCAACAAATGCTTATTTCAGATTGCCCAAGGAAAAGAAATATTAATGCACGCCTACCAACCTGCTTAAATATACCAGAAACAGGATCTAAGCCTCGAGGTATTTTAGAAAAGAGCCTGAACATTCTTGATAAATCCTCCACCTAAAACAGCATGAAACAAAGAAAGAAAGCAGCAACTTTTAATTAATTTGGAATTGCTCTAAGGAGAAAAACAGTTAAACAAATGTATTAAGAATACCTTGTCATCTCTAAGCAAAGCATGGCATCCAGAGTGCTCTTTTTCAAGCAGTTGGGTGGCATATACAGACAACAACTCCTGTTGAACTTTCTGCAGAGAAGAACATACATCTTCTAATACAGCAATAAGATTTCAAATAGAAAAAAAACAAGAGCAGCACTTTAAGTTGGGCCTAAAACCATGCAACACAGCTGTGCTTGCACCCCTGAACTGAAATCCCATTTTACAAGGTTTTCTAGTATTTCGTGTGACAATACCATCACTAATAAGCAACTAACTACCCAAAAACATAAATTCACAACATGCAATCAACTACAAACCTCCAGCAATTTTGGCTCACTACTGGAATGCAAGTAATGAGAAACCCTATCTTTCTCCCGTTTTAGACACTCCTCAGCCTGGAATCACCAACAAGATGCATAAGATACTATTTGCACAAAAGACCATTTTTAGGGGGGGGGGGGGGGGGTTCTTTTTAACTCATTAACAGAATACATATCCTGTTTACCTTTAGCATGTAATCTGGACAAGAATCATCAAGGATCCAGTTTGATGCCTTCCGAGAATAATAAGCAGCTGTATCTTTAAGCATCGCTGCTTCAAAGTCATTTTCATAGTAATCCATCTGTCCCATTCCAATTTCAACAAATATATCTAAAACATTCTTCAATAAAGCTCTGTCAATCTGCTCTCCTTCACGCTCTTGATCAATCTGATTAGGAAAATCATGCTAACTAACTTGTCCATTGGTTAAAAAAAAAAACCATACATTTAGGAGAAACAATATACCCTACCAGAGAAATTACAGCATCCCTCACTTTCCCATTCAGTTCCTGGTACACCTGGAGTCAAAAGACATGATCCATAAAGTTACATTATGATGTATCTTTTTGAAAGGCGATCATCAAGTCAAACAGAATAAAATGTAGTTTCAATTGGGACAATGGCTCAAGAAGCAATGGAAAGAAAATATTTCCTTTGTCAACACAGAATACAGAAAAAAAACATACAATAGCACTCAGCCATGACATACCAGATCACGGAAGCAAGTAAGTCCAACTTCATTAAGTGGTGGAAGTGACCTCCGGGCAATGAAATAGCGGTCAAGGTAATGGAAGAAACGAGAAAGCCACTTAACCATGACTTTATGGTTTGCCCACCTTTTAACTTGCTCTCTTAACATAAATTCATCATGCTTCTCCCTCAACGATGGCAATACCTGAACCAGAAAAAAGATAATTAATTGGTGAGAGATTGAGAGGAACTCATTGGCAAAAACACAGCAGATTATTACTTCTTTAATATAATCAAAGGAAAAATAAGACCCATCCATACATCTACATGTATTGTGTTGACGTAAACAATAACCAGTGGTGGTAACGGAGGTTGAAAAGGTATTATCTTCTGGTAAAGGAAGGTTCCATCAACATTTTAGTAATCCATATGGAGGAATCTTACGTTTGAAACAGAAGGAAGACCAAAAGAATAGAAGGGGGACATCATTATGGTGTTCAAAATGTGCATAAGAAGATTTCTCACTCTCCCAACCTACCTACCTAATGTACATAACACATCATTATCCCCTTTTGAAAAGGGAGGTTATTTTGCTCAAGAGTATCAAAAGATGGAAATGCATAACATGTGTTTTTGGAAAGGGATAGAAAGTTCAGATGACCTTCTCAAAGTAAGGGTATTACGTCAACCTGGCTCACTTTTGAATCAAATCCAAAACTGATTCCCATGAACGCATGAGACCCACCCAACCCAAACGCACAACTAGCCAGGGGGATTGAATTTAAGATGCCTGATTTCTGAGCCACTGCCTCACCTGCGTTTTTTTAGTCCATGATAATGAAAAACATCACAGTTTAAAGAAGCAGTTACGTTTTCCAACCATGTCATTCGGCATGACATAACATAAAAGACACGGTTGATTCACCAAGATATTTCAACTCCAGCAATAGGAGATGCTATCAATAATTGGTAGACTACACTAGCATTTAAAAATAAATATTTCCGTAAAAACCATAAATAGCAACTTCTCAACCCCCAGGCCATATGGTATTTGACATGAAAGCATATGCCAAGCGAACAAAGTTTTCAAAGCTGTAAAAACTAGACTTGTAGTTTCTTGGTCAAGAGGCAGACAACAGAAACAAGTTGACATTTCTTCTTGGTGAGAATTAAGTTTGATTCTAAACATGAAGAACAAATTTATGAGCAGACAATTCTGCAATTTTGATTATACGCTCCTCACCGTTGAAGTAATGTATTCTTCAAAAGACTCCCGGTATTTGTCGTATAGCTGCTGGGAATAATCATGAGGGGGCTTCTGCGTACACATGTTGTAAATGGTTCTGCAAACAAAATGAACGAAATAACAACATCATCATCAATAACAACAAAAAAAAAAAAAAAAAACAAGTCAAAATACACGCTAATTCACACAGGTAAACATCAGCAAAAACAAAATGTGGCATAAAAGCGTTTACGTGTATAGCATCATGTAGTCCTCGGAGCTGAACTGCGGCTCTTGCAACCCTTCTAGGATGTTCTTCAGCTTAGTAATTCCCTTTTGCATAAACTCCCATCCTTGTTCAAGATCAATAGTCTTCCGCTCATTTATCGCCATCCTTCCAAAACCTCAATTCCAAAATCCGAATACCAATACCTGCAGAATTACAACAAACAAATCATATATCTCATTTCACATCTTAACACAAAACCACAATATATTCTACGAAAAACAACGAAACATAAAACACTTAGCAAGCAATTAAATTCACCCAAGTTTATAAGCAAATAGTCAATATCCAGCCACAACATGCTGGAAATCAATCTCATCAGGAATGAAAATAAAAACCCTAATTTTATTTTCAACAAACAAGAAATCCCACAAAAAAAATTCACAACCCCTGAACCAAAATGTCTGTAAAAAAATCCCCCTTTTGACGCAAAACCCTAATTCTCCAGAGCAAGACCAAAAACAAACTAACTATAAAACTAAAACCCAGTTCGATTCACGATCAGAGAAACTACCCTAACACTAAAAGTCTTAATTTTTCACACATTTCAAACGAATCCTAAGAATTCCAAAATCAGAGCCTTCAAACATAAACTATCAACAAAATTGATTAGAGGGGAAAAAAGGCAATCCATTTAACGTACAGTAACGATCAAAGAAAAGAGATCGAGAGAATTAATCCCAAATCGATCGATTGAAAGAGAAGAAAAGGACCTGATTTTAATTTATTTTTTCAATTTTTTGAACGATGTCATAGAAGAAAAAGAAAATCGTTGACAGAAGAGGAAGAGGGAGAGGTCGGATTCCGACAGGGCATTGATTTAAGGAAAGGTTGGTGAGAGAGATATATTATTATGTGTTGTGTGTGGTGGCCTTGTTTTGTTCCTTTCAGTTCTTGGATCCTCCCATTTTCTTCTCTAATTATTCACTTACACCTTGTTTGTTTAGCGGAGTTGATGTCATTTTAGATTAAAAAAATACTTTGTAGTTATATCATAAATTGAAAATTATTTACTAATGTTTTACTTTTTAAGGGTATTAAAAGAATAAGATATAATAAATAAATAAAAAATTAAAGACGAATGAAATTAAAAAAAATATATATATATATATTATAAATTATTTTAAATAAAAAAAATAATAAAAAAATAAATTAAAGAGTTATTTTGAAAATTTAAATTGATTAAAAAGGAAAGATAAAAAAAATTATCGGTGTCATACCAAAAATTAATACACAACATGCACTATCCAAGAAAGGAGGTGTCACAAAGATTATTATAATCACATCAAAAAATGAAACCTTTGGACATGATACATAATCTCATGAGTTGATGTGTCTAATGCACGCGTGAATCACTTTTTATTTTTATATTATATTTTATATTTATAAAAATACTAGATTTTCTCTCCATCAACTTAATTATTACTAAGAAGCTAATATAGAAATACGATAAGGGCTAGCCCTAATTTAACAAATTTTAATTTTAAAAGTAATTTAGTCATTTTATTTTATTTTATTTTTTAATTGAAAATCACTTTTCATTGAACAACTTTTTTAAAATTAAACCAACATAAAAAAATAAAAGATAATTTACAAAAAAAAGTGTTTCACATGAAACAAATGCCCCATTGGTAAGTATTACATTCGATATGGCATAAGGTATGGTTAATGGATTGGTCAAATTAATCCATAAAAATTAAAACAATATTATTTAAAAAAAATTATTATTTTTAATGGAGTTGATTGAAACACAAGTTGATCCATTAAGTTAAACTAAGTCAACTCTTATATATATTTTTTATGCGGGAGGGTCAAGCCTCAAGTCGACCAACCTGAGTGATTCAATTAATTCTTTTTTTTTTAAAAAAAAAAGGGTATGAGTTTGTTTGTGTAAAATTGAAGCCCACTTGTGTCACTGTGACTTGTGATTTTTGTGTGACAAAGAAAGTTGCAAGATTAAGTTTTTGTTTGATATTATGGTAATAGTTGTTTTTCAAATTATTTCTTAGGTTGAAAATATATTAAGATATTTTTTATTTTTAAAAATTTATTTTTAACATCAACATATTAAAATGATCCAAAAATACCAAAAAATAATTTTAAATAAAAAACTCAATTAAAAGAAAAACATTGTTTCTACTGTAAAAATAAGCATACCAACAAGATATACAAATTAAAAGAAGTTATTAATGAAGACAACTATCCATTCAACCCTTGTAAGAATTTATTAATGACAATTGGGGATAAAAAAATAGTGTAAAGCCAAAGTCATAAATAAAGTAGGTTAATTAAAAAAAATTAAAATTAAAATAATATTGTTTTGATAGTTTTTTAAGTTAATTTAGGTTCTAATCTTGTTTTGACGGATAAAATAATATCTGATTTTTTTAAAACATTATCCAACCTGACCTAAAAAGCAGGCCAATCAAGTACTAGATCAATGTAGTATATCGGGTTGGGATAAAATAATATCAAGTTTAAATTTTTTTAACTAATTGGTGTAAAAAGCAAGTTAATTAAGTTCTACATCAATGTATTATATCAAATTGGGATTAATAACTATAATGAAATAGGATCATGAATCTATAATTTTTTTTTATCTAAGACATGGTATGATTTGAGTTTGAGATAATCTAAAAATCTTTAATCTCATGAGTCAACCGTTGTAAAAAGTTTCAAGTTTATAAAATTCATATATATTATTATAATAAATAAAAAGGTAATTTCGAGTCTTTTAAGTTTTCACTGGTTCCCAAATTTAAATGATAAGATAAAAAAATAAAAAAACCAAACCAAAGCAATCATTTATTTTTTTTCTTGCTATTCTTGAAAGAAAGCAAAAATAATCTCAAAACTCCACCGATTAAAATTTATATTCTATCATGTTATTGTTGTATATTGGTCAAGATTTTTTTATATTTTTAGTTGTTTTGTTTTGTATATATGAATAATTTGCCAAAATATGTGTGTTTTTTCTAAATATTTTTTACTATGTTATCCTAATATAATTATTGTCAAACATATAAAAAAATGACACTAAAATGTATGTGTATTTGTAAAAATTATTCCTTCTTATGTTATTTTTTTCCTAAGATATAATTTTCTAATAACAATGATATCTTATGTTATTGCCAAAAGATGTGCTCTTGTTTTTTTTTTTTTTTAATTATTGTCAAACAAATTATATGTGTGTTTTCTTTTATTTCTTTTTTTTGATCGTTTGAATTTTAATTTTTTTCATAATAAAAAATGACACATAATATGTTGATGTATAGGTCAATCATGCTTGAACTCTCTCTCTTTAATTCTATTTTGAGTGTTTATTTATTTATTTATTAAATTTGTGTGCTTTATTGTTTTTAGTTTTTAAAATTGTCAAATGTATTCATCATATCCTTATGTAAATTGTATTCAATCATGTAAGAAAATTAAAAAAAAATAAAAACAATTAATAATGATTTATTCAAATTAAAAATATAAAAATAAAAGGATAATTTCCCAAAAACAAATGTGTGGTCTATGATTGACTTGCTAAGAAAATAAAAATTCAAAAGAAATAACAAAAACGCAGGATTTCAAAAGTGTGTGTAAACTTGTACAACTTCCGAAAGTACCTTCTCTCCAATCAATTATCTCTTTACAAGAAATGAAAAGGGATGCATGGACCTTGCCTATCACGCTAAAGCCCTTTTAAACAGTTCTTTAATTTTCTTTTTCTTTTTTTCTTTTTTTCTTTTTAATGCAATTATGGTCACCTTCCACCACAACATTGGTTAAAGTATAACTTTTATTTATTTATTTTCTAATTAATAATGTAATATTTTTGTAAAAGTATTTTTTAATTAAAATAATATTTTTTTATTTTTTAATATCAACACATCAAAAATATTAAAAATTACTTAAAAATCATTAATTTGATTTCTTTAAAATATCATTCATGGTATCTTTATGACCTGTTTGTTTTTGCGTTTTAAAAATATTTTTGAAAAAAAATATTTTTTTATTTTTTCTTTACTTTAAATTAATATTTTTTTATGTTTTCAGATTATTTTGATGTACTGATATAAAAAATATTTTTAAAAAAATATTATTTTGATTCATTTCCATATAAAAAACACTTTAAAAAACAACCACTACTACACACTCTCAAATATTTATTCAATGCATTGTCAATATTGATTTGATCAAAAGTTTACTCCTAAAAAAAGTAACAATTTTGCAGTGATGTCTGCTCAATTTATCAAACAAAAAAAGACTTCTCAAGGGTAATGTTTGAGATAGGTGGAGGAATATTGGAACATCGTTCCCTTAAATTTTAAATTTGTTTTTGTTTAAAATTATTTTTTTATGTTTTTAGATCGTTTTGATATACTGATTTTAAAAATAATTTTTAAAAAATAAAAAAACATCATTTTGATATATTTCTAAGTGAAAAGCATTTTAAACCGTAACCATTATCACAATCCCGTAAAAGCCCTTCAAATGAATTGTGAAATACAGTCTGTGCTGTGAAAAATGATTAGTCTCTTTCCTCTCTGGTATAATCATGATTAACTTTTTTCCATCTTATATTTATGAGTAATTTAATGTTCCATTTAAAAAGTTTGAATCGTATTCAAAAAGCTATGAAATTATTATATCCAAACAAATGAATTATCAATTTTTAGATTAAAAATTATTTATTGTTTGTTTAGTATTGTGATGTAGAGTATTTTTGTAAAATTATTTTTTAAGTGAAAATACATCAAAATAATATTTTTTTAATTTTTATTTTGACATCAACATATCAAAACCATTAATTTTTTTTAAAAATCAATTTAATAATTTTTTAAATGAAAAATAGTTTGAAAAATTAGGTATTGATAAGTTGATATAACACAAGTAATATGCGTTTGGTATTATGGTGGCTGTTGTGGTTGTGGTTTTATAAAAAGTGGTTTTATAAAAAGTGCTTTTAGTTGAGATTGGTATGAAAAAATATATTTTTGGTTAAAACTGTGGTTGAAATTGAGGTTGAATAAAAAATTATTTAATGTGTTTTGTTAAAAATTGTGGTTCAATTTCATGTTATGGTATAATTACCTAAAAGGACTTCATTCATAATATTAATGAACAATTACATAAAACATAATATTACAACCAATAAATTTTTGCAAAGAAACCTAAACATATTAGAACAATATTTTATAATAGTGTTATTAAACTTGTAGCAATACCATCACGTATGTAATCCATTCGCAAAGGCCTGTGGTGTCCTTGGATTTGTGAATGTGGAGCCACATCAGTTAGAAAATCATCGGGCACAAAATCATGATGACGATCGAACTCCATAAATGTCACATCTTGCATTGAAGTTCTTCTAATGTAATTATGAATTGCCATAGATGCGACAACAATTTGAACTTGTGCCTTGTAATTAAAGGATGGCACATTTTATAGGATTCACCATCTTTTTTTCTAAACTCCAAATGTACATTCTATCACACAACGTAATGAAGAGTGTATACGGTTGAAAATTTCTTCACGCGTTTGTGGTTGTCCTCGCCTTCTAAATTCTTGCAAATGATATCTTTGACCTCTATATGGACCTAGAAATCCATATTTATTAGAATATCCTGAATCAACCAAGTAGTATTTCCCTATAAATACATATAATTTTTTAAAATTGAAAATTCCAAAAAAAAAAAAACAAAATAACATTAATTATCACACACACACGCACACATTACTACCTTCTAGTGGCTTAGGAAATTTTATACGTGGATTGTTAATTGCCTCGAGAAAAATTTGTGTATCGTATGCACTACCTTCCCAACCCGCCCAAACAAATGTAAATTGCATGTCAAAGCTATAAGATCAAGTAAGGCTCTTTTACTTCTGAAAAACTGAATATGGAAGTAAATTCACACTAGCTCCAAGATCAAGTAAGGCTCTTTTAATTTTTGTTCTCCAAACAAGCATGAAATTGTAGGACAACCAGGGTCTTTATATTTCAAAGCATTATTGTTCTGAAGAATAGCACTTACTTGTTCGGCTAAAAAGACTTTCTTTTTCACATTCAATTTTCTCTTTACAGTGCACAAATCTTTCAAAAATTTAGCATAAGAAGGTACCTGTTAATAGCATCCAACAAAGGTATATTGATCCTTACCTGCTTGAAAGTTTCAAAGATTTCAGAGTTATGATTGACTTTTCTTTGTTTGGTCATGGTATGAGGAAATGGAAGTGCTGGCGGGGAATCAATCTTTTCTTTACAATGTTTAGATTCAACCCCTTCCTTACCCTTAGAGATTGACTCATCATCTTTCTCACAAGGTTTAAGAGTGAGTTTTTCAATAACCTTACCACTGCGAAGAGTGATGACTGATTTGACTTGATCCATGTGTTAGCTTCTAGAACTACTTGCATTTGCATTGTATTGCCCTTTTAGATTTTGCTGTGGTTGAGATGGAAACTTACCTTTCTCTTGAAAATTGAGAGCAGATGTCAATTTTGCAAGAGTATCTTTAAAATCTGTTTTGCTTTGAGCAAGTTGAGTGTTGATTGTCTCCTGCTTTTCAATGAATGCATGCAATGTTTCCTCAAGATTTCTTTTAGGAGGTGGAGCATAAGGAGGTGCATCCATGAGAATTTTGAAAATTATGATGTACTTGAAACAGTGGCTGTGAAGTTTGTGCATTATTGTTATCACTCTTCCAACTGAAATTTAGATGATTTCTCTAACCAAGGTTGTATATTTGCAAGTATGGGTTATGATTGTGCCTTTGGAAACTGTTTAAAGCATGAGCTTATTCATGGAGGCATTCCTTAAAAAAAGGCAAAGTTGGACAGTCATTGGTTGAGTGTTCATTGGTTTCACAGATTTGACATACAATGTCTTGAGCATATTTTAACTGACCATTCTTTTCCAATTCTAGTGCCTCAACTTTTCTAGCTAAAAAAGCAAACTTGGCTTGGAGGTCATGATCTTCCCTAAGGATAAACATTCCTCCACTAGATGTATGAGGTTGAGTTTTACTTGGTGCCTTATAAGTGCCTGTAGTGTCCTAATTTTGCGCATTTTCAGCTAGCAAGTCTAGGTACTCCATTACTTCATTAGGGTCTTTATCTTCAAAAGTTCCATCGCACATCAATTCAACCATTTGCCTATCTCTAGGTGTTAACCCTTCATAAAAATGTGAAACCAATCTCCATGTTTCAAAATCATGACAAGGGCAAGTATTAAACAAGTCTCGATACCTATCCCAACATTGGTAAAATGTTTCTCCTGGTTTTTGAGTGAAAGTGGTGATTTGTCTTTTGAAAGAGTTTGTTCTCTGAGATGGAAAAAACTTCTTTAAAAATTATTGTTGCATTTCATCCCAAGCACGAATGGATCTTGGTCTAAGATTTTGTAGCCATGTTTTAGCTTTATCTTTTAATGAAAAAGGAAAAAGCTTTAATCTGATGGTGTTCATGCTACAATTTAATCCTCAAATTCCTTTAAATGCAAGTATGGATTTTCTAAATCTAAGCCATGAAAAGAAGATAAAAGTTGAATAATGCCTGGCTTAAAATTAAAATGAGACGCATTAGGAAGAAAAACTATGTATGAGGGTGCACTTGTTCTTGTAGGATTCATATGGTCTCTAAGTGTTCTAACTCGGTTATTCTCATTATGAAGCGACTGGTTATCTTCTTCGACCATATTTTCTGAAAATGATGAGGATACCCTACAAAGTCTACTACTTAATGTACATGACCAAACTCTCATGCACGTGTAGGAAGAGAATAAAAGGAAGAAGAAAACAAAACAAAAGAAACAAAGTTAGATACAAGAAAAGTGAAAAGTGAAAAGAGAAAATAAAATAAATATTATAATTTATACAAGAATTTACCTCCCCGGCAACGGCGCCAAAAACTTAACATGACCAAAAGATTGATGTCTTCTCCCAAATGCAGGAGTGTCGAAGTAATAAATAACCCAGCAAGACCGGGGTCGAACCACAGGAAGATTAACTATATAAATTATAAACAACAACAACAACAACAATAATAATAAGAAAGAGAGCTTTGAGATGTGATATTGATATAAGGATTAAACATTGATTAAAAAACAATTGTGAAGGTTAGAGGATCCACTAATGGTATTTCAAACAAGTATAGTATAAACTTTTATTATTCAACTAGAAACCACATACAAAGGAGGTTCCAATCAGATTATAAATTGTTAACATGATTACATTAGTTATCTCATTCGAATAATGCTAATACTTGTAAATGTTGTCAGGCATTCATGATTATAACTTATGTTAACAACAAATCAAGTTCCTTTCATAGCACAAGTGTCGGTTATGCCATATGGTTTGGGCTATGAAAGTGCCAAGTATTTGTTGTACCAAGGGTTATACAATATAAATCTAAATTAACCATTTAATAAGCAAAGTATTAAGAGTGAAGAAGATAACAAATACAAAACATGTTAGTATTAAACATTAAAGTCTATGTTAATTTATATTATACTTATTCTTACACCATTAGTGTAACCTTTTCACCTTGACATAATAAACTTAGCTAAACATAATGAAGAAGAGAAACATAAATAAACAAGATAAGAACATAAATAAGATATAAGTTAACTAAGTAAAGGAAAGGAAATGAAAACCATAAACAAGAGATTAATATAAATAAAACTTAAGCATTACAAAAAGAGAGAGCAAGAGCATGGTCTTGATCTGAAAACCAAGATGCCTAAATGTATGGAAAATGCCTCATTTTATAGGCCAAAATTTGGAACTATTGATTTGATGACTAATTGTTGAGTAGGTGGCCACATCTTGACTTGATGACAATCTTTATCTTCTTGTCTGGACAAAACATCATTGTTAATGTCAAAATTTGAACAAACTTAAATCATTAAAGTTCTAGGAAATTGTCTTAGCTTTCCAAAATAAAAGAAGAATTAGTGCATCTGGACTTCTAGAACTCGAGATATGAGCTGAACATTGAACAGTGTCTGGGCTGCAGGACAGATTTTGACTTCTCCGTTGTTGCTAAGATTTGGACTTCCAAACAACAGAATTGAGTCTTGCATGCCTATGAATGTTTTAGGCCTATGTCTTAGCTTTCAGTCATATAAACTAAATTGAAATTAAAGATCTACAGCTCCAGATATGACCCAATGACTGAACAGTGTTCCAGTTTGGACTGAACCAGCATTTCTTTCTAAGCTTAACCCTCTCTTTGTCTTCTCAATTTCAGTAGTTGAACTCATCAATCAATCATTTGATTTATGTGATAGGCCTGCATTTAAGATGAACATTTACCATAAATTAAAGGTATCTTATAGTATCAGACTTGTTATTATAAAACATGCTGTAGTTAAGGAGTTTTTGATACTTCAAGTGCAAAATGATGATATAAAACCTTGATAAAAATGCACTTTTACTAATCAGGTACCTTTCAAATCATCAAATCTCATTTCGCAATACACTTTAAATTCGAGTTCTTGTAAAGCACAAATCTTGGCTTGATTTCACAAATAAATCAAGTCACCATATATCAAATCCAAGGAAAGAATCAAAGGATTATCTTATTCTTTTGAAAGAAAATTTTAGTTAGAGATTATACTCAGTCATATATTTAATAAAATCATATATTTGTACACATGTGCTTGTTTAATTTCAGATATTCAAAATTGTTTCTATAATTTTTTGGCGACTCAATTGGAGAAATCTCTACCTCTCATCTTATTCCATTAAGAAAGAATTTTCAACAAACTCTCAATGGCAACTAGGAGGAACATGATCATCATTGTCGCTTCTAAAAGCAATAAGTCTATTGATTTAAGTCATCAACATACCATTAAAGATTCTTTAACCCTGTCATTGAAAACAAAATCTATCGTTGAGTTGTATGCACAAACTAAGCTGACTCTCAAGGTGACATCAACTTTGGATGTAAGAGGGGCACGAAAGCTCACTCAAAAGTTGAAACCATAAGTAACTCCACTACAAAAATCAAGTGGGGTGTATGGAATTTTCTTCGGCTCTTAAGGCGACTTCAATAATTCACCTATATAAACTTTTCCATATCAATCACTAAGTAAGGCTTTCGGTTTTGGCACCATGTTAGTGAGGATGATCAAGACTACATCTTTGAAGGATCAAATAGTTAACTTGACAAAACACGTCGAGGGTCTTTCAACTTCACTCGAGGCAAAAGACCACGGGATAGAAAAGTTGATGAACAAACTTGAGAGCATTAATGAAGGAGGCCAAACCTTGGTTACCAAGGCTTTCCAAGTAGATCAATTAGATGTCATTAGAGATTCTATAATTGGAGTTATATGTTGTATTACTGATGGTATTACCACGAATCAACTAAAAAAACTTATCAAGGAAGCCATCATACACCCAGTAGAAAGCTCAATTCAACCCTTATATTTTTATATGAAGCCGTACACCCAAAGAATTGATCTGCTAAAAATGTCTCTAAGCTAGCAACCACCAAAGTTTCAATAATTTGATGGCAAAGGGAATGCTAGACAACATATAACTCACTTTCTAGAGATCTGCAACAATGTCGAAATTGATAGTGATTTCATTATAAAACAGTTCATTTGTTCCGTAAAAGGTAATGCTTTCGACTAGTATGCTAACTTGGAGTCTGGCTCGATCGATAGTTGGGAGTAGTTGGAATGCGAGTTTCTTAATCGCTTCTACAACACTCATTAGATGGTTGACATGATTGAACTCACCAATGCATGTCAGTGGAAGGAAGAGCCTGTCATCGACTACATTCATCGATGAAGAAACCTTAGCCTTAACTGTAAAGATTGGCTCACTAAAACTTTTGCGTCAGACATGTGTATTCAATGGATGCATTGGGGACTACACTATATATTACAAGGCATCAAAACAAAATTTTTTAAAGAATTGGCTACTCGAGCACACAACATGGAACTTAGCATTGCGACAGTTGAAAGTTCAATATTACCCATGCAAGAGTCCAAGAGAAATAAGCCTGAAAGTCATAGATTCGAAAAGAACACTTTAAAGGTCAAGGGAAAGTAGTCTTTAATAGTTAACCAGCTGCCATAAAGGTACCAACTGGAGTTAAAAGAAATGATTGTGCAACACCGGCTACTTTTAAAAAGGTGAAGGAAAGAAACCATTACTAAAAGAGTGATAAGAAAAGGTGTATCCATTCCCCGACTCAAACATATTTAGGATGTTAAATGATGTGCTTGAGACAAATCTCATTGAGTTGCTAAAGGTGAAGCGTCTCGAAGAAGCAAACTAAGTGGACAATCTGAACTATTGCAAATACCATCACTTGATCAGCAATTCCATAGAGAAGTGTTTTGTGCTGAAAGACAAGATCATGAGGCTACATGGGAGTAGGGATATTGTTTTCAATGATGAAATAACAGCTTTTAATATCATAATTATGGTCAATTTGGGCCCACATTTTTACAATAAATTTCAGCTCATTTGAACTTATAAAACTTGGCGATATTTTGTCTATGAGCTTCATTCTATCCTTAAGTCAAACTTCATGTATAACCCTTGCACCAAAGTTGGCAACTTAAAGCTTGATTCATCTAAAAATTATGATGACAAAGGATGGAATTTAGTCACGTGTAGAAGAGGAAAGGAGAAACGCATGCAGATGACAAAGCCAACTATAATAAGAATCTCGATGGTGAGGAAGCTAATTTATGAGTCGATATACTGAAAGATTCGATGAAAGTCTATACCAGTTAAAAAGGAGGTTTTTTTAGCTCAAAGCTTAAGAAAACCCATTACATTGAATGAGTACTTGCCAATAGAGATAAGAAGGATGGAAAATGTACTTGTTGCTTGCTATCATGTTGATAAAGAGAAAACTCTTATTGAACCTGTCATAAAAGAAAGTCATGTTGACTCTTCAAACTTGTCTTACAGTGTATGCACCACAAAGATATCCTTCAATGATGAAGACTTGTTACTTGGATCAAAACTCCATAATTAAAAAGACCTATTTTAATTAAAGGATATGTTGATAAAAAGATGGTGAATCGTATCTTGATGGATGATGGTTTGGCTAAACATCATAGGAAAGATAAGACTTGCGATACACATGAAAGATATGGAATCCAATTCACTTTTCCATGTCATAGATGTCAAAACTACTTACAACATGCTACTTGGAAGACTATGAATACATGAAAATGGTATTGTCTTCTTAACGCTCCACCAATATTTTAAGTATCGTCAAGATAGACAGGTGAGAAAGATAGTGGTTGATATCGACCTTTTTACCATGTTGAAGCCCACTTTGCTGACACAAAGTTCTATTTTAAATCAACTATGATGGAAGAACTATGATCCCCATTTGACCATCTAGAAGAGGGAAAAATTGTCTCTAAAAGCTCAAAAAAGCATAAGTCATCTGGAAATGAAAGAGTGACTTGTTCAATGAAGAATAAAGGAAAAGAAAAGGTAGTAGAAAACTTTATTGATGATAAGGTATCATGTAAAGCCATAATACTATGATATATCCAAGTATCAACAAGAAAAGTGGGTCAATATGTTTTTACTAAAGATGAAGAGAAGATCAATAAAGGGCTCAAAAACTTGACTTTTCCAGTTACTAATCTTGCATTGAATAAGGTCTCAAAACCTTTATTAAAAGGGTTTTTCATCATACTAAGTTGATGGTTACAAATCCTAAAGGACTCCCTAATAAACGGGTGAATGACTTCAATCCCAATACTTATAAGCTTTTAGCTAGGGTTGATTATAGTCATAGGGACATTAATAAGTTAGTAAAGGATGGCGATACGACTTAACTTGAAGGTAAACAAGTTTTTGTAAAGACTAGAAAGGCATGGAGAGAGAAGAAAACTCCTGGCAAAACTTTAAGGGTTGGTCTTGGGTACAAGTCTTCCACACCGCTGCATTTTCAAATTGGTAAAAAAGCCTCGCAATACATAAGTGTGAAAGAAGTGAAGGATAAATAACAAAATCAGCCTACACCTCTTAGAGCTTTAGTTTGGGATCATCTTAGTGTGACTACAACTCATGCTTCTGTTATTGTCAGGATTGGAACCTAAAAGAATGGAAGAGCAAAAAAACACACATCAGTCTTTGCAAGACTTGGACAATCCAAGTCAAAAGTTGATGAGCATGTTCTTAATCATCAGCTAAATTTGATGGACAGTTCAAAGGATCCTCATAGCAAAATACCTTCACGCATAAAGAGACAATGCGAATGGGTGGTGAGTGCTAAAGGGACATTGAAATGGAAAAAAACATACGATAATAATCACAAACCCCTGTAATGAAGAAAAAAAGATGAAATAATGTATCTCACTTCAAATGACATCACTATTGAAGAAGATGATAATGATAAGCTTATCATTGAAGAAGATGTCAAGAAAGCTCCGCCCTCCCTTGAATAAAAAAAATATGCCTACATTGGATGAGCTTAAAGAGATTAACTTTTGATGGAGTATCAAAACCCATGCCCAACCTTTATCAATACAAACTTATCACCTAAAGAGGAAACGAATTACATGAAACTTTTGATGGAGTATCAAAATATCTTTACTTGGTCCTATGATGAAATATCAGGTTTAGACCCAAGGGTTGCTGTCCATGAATTAATAGTAAAAAATAGGGTTAAACCTTTAAAATAAACCCATTGTCACTATCACCCTGAACTCATCTCATAGATTAAGGCTGGAGTCAATAAACTTATCCAAGCAGGTTTCATTCATAAGGTCAAATATCCTACATGGATTTCAAATATCATACCTGTAAAAAAGAAGAATGGCCAAATTCGTTTTTGCGTGGATTTTTAAGACCTTAACAATGCTTGTCCTAAAGATGACTTTCCACTTTCAATCATTGAGATAATAGTCGATGCTACCACGGGCCATGAGAGATTAACCTTCATGGATGGTTCATCTGGCTATAATCAAATTCGAATGGCACCCGTAAATGAGGAGAAGACGGCCATCCGAACTCCGAAAGAGATAAATTGCTATAAAATAATGTCTTTTGGCTTAAAGAATATAAATGCCACTTATAAAAGGGCGATGCAAAAGATTTTTGATGATATGCTTCATCAATATGTTGAATGCTATGTTGATGACCTCGTGGTGAAATCCAAAGAAACAGAAAATCATTTGTAAGATCTTCATCTAGTATTTAAACGGTTATGTCGATTCCAACTAAAAATGAACCTGCTAAAATGCATATTTGGTTTGTCCTCGGGCAAATTCATAGGGTTTATAGTTCGACATTGAGGAATTGAGATTGACCAGTCTAAAATTGATGACATTTTAAAAATGTTGGAGCCAAGGAACATTCATGAGTTGAAGAGTCTCCATGGAAAGTTAGCCTATATATATAGATTCTTTTCTAACTTAGCAGGTCAATGTCAACTATTCACTCACTTGATGAAAAAAGATATGTCATTTTATTGGGATGAAGCTTATACTAATGCCTTCAACAAGATTACGAAGTACTTACTGAATCCATTTGTCTTATAAACACCAGTACTAGGACACCCACGTATCCTCTATATTGTGGCTTAAATACATTTCTTAGGAGTGTTGTTGGCACAACAAAATGATGAAGTCAAAGAAAGTGCTTTCTACTACCTTAGTAGGACGTTAAATGGGGATAAACTGAATTATTCTCTAATAAAAAAGACATGTCTAGCATTAATGTTTGCGATAAAGAAGTTAAGACATTACCTCTAAGTACATTTAATACGACTAATCTCTCAAGCTGACCCTCTCAAGTACATCATCTCAAGGCCAATACTATCAGGAAGATTGGCAAAATGGGCTTTATTGCTTTAAAAATTTAAAATTGTCTACGTCTAACAAAAGGTGATCAAGGGGCAACCGCTAGCTGATTTTCTCGTTGATCATCTTATTCCCAACGAATGAAAGTTCTCTAAAGACCTGTTTGATAACGATGTTTTGTTTATTTAAATGTCAGAACCGTGGAAAATATTCTTTAATGGTACAACACGATAAAATAGAGTCAAAGTTGGAATAATATTCATCACACTGGAAGGAGAGATCTTGCCTTTCTTTTTTTCACTTACCGAATGTTGTTCCAATAACATGGCTGGATATCAAGCCTTTATTCTTGAATTGGAAATGGCGGTAAATATAATAATGTCTCACCTTAAAGTTTTTAGGGATTCTCAATTAGTCATCAGACAACTCCTCTCAATTTATGAAGTCAAGAAGCTAGAATTCGTCCCATATCACAAGTATGTGTTAAAATTGACATCACTTGATTATGCCACTTTAGAACATGTACCACAAAAAGAGAATAAGCAAGTCGATTCCTTAGCAAATCTGTTGTCAATATTAGCATCATGTAGTGAGGAAATAAAAGTCATTGTATGTCAAAGATGAGTCATTCCACCAATAACTCATAATGTAAAAGAGAAAGAACAAGTGGGTGCACTTTCTGTCTATGAGATTGAAAAAGAAGATTAGCGCCAGCCGCTTATTGACTATTTAAGACATGTTAAGCTATTTAAAAACCTATGCCATAAGACAGAGGTGAGGTGAATAGCTTCTTGTTTCATATATTTCCAAGGCACTTTATTAACGCTTTTTTGATGGAGTCTTTTTATGTTGTCTCAGAGATGAACAAGCTATAAAAGCACTAGAAGAAACACATTCGGGGATCTGTGAAGCACACCAATTGGGTCCTAAACTTCACTTTCGAATAAAAAGAATGGGGTACTACTGGCCTACAATGGTGAAAAACTATATAGACTATGCTAAAAAATGCCAAAATTGTTAATTGCATGCTAATTTGATTCGCTAGCCACCCAAGCCTTTACACCCAACAATTGCTTCTTGGCCCTTTGATGCTTGAGGACTTGATGTGGTAGAACCATTTCTGAAAAGCTCTGGGAGGCATCTTTACATATTAGCCGTAACATATTACTTCTTAAATGGGCAAAAGTTGCAACATTAAAAGAAGTCAAGAAAGAGACAGTTGTAAACTTCATTCAAACAAACATCATTTACCGTTATGGGGTACCAAAATATATCATAACTGATAATGGAAAGGAGTTCTACAATACAACCATTAACGAGTTGTGTGTACAGTTCAGTTTCAAATAACAAAGCCATTTTATGAATAATGCCTCGGCTAATGCCTTGGAAGAAACTTTTAACAAGACCTTATGCAATATTTTTAAGTAGGTGATGAATCGTTCGAAGAAGGATTGACATGATAGAATTGGAGAAGCGCTATGGGCTTATCGTATTACATTGACTCAAGCTACTCCATATTTCTTGGTGGGGTTGAAAATGTTCTTCCATTAGAATGTCAAATTCTATCTCTAAGAATTGCTATCCAAGAAGGACTTTCCAACAAAGACAACGTCCGTTTATGCCTTGAAAAACTTGAAGCTTTAAATGAAAAGCGTGCAAGTTGAATAAGCTAGTCCATTTAAGTTCATATATACACAACATTATAATCTTCAAAATATACAGGAGGTAATGTTATTATCATCAATTTACATATCCAAAAGATGTACTAGTAATAAGAGTAGACTCTAAAGCTACTAGGATGCACGGTATTGAGATGAACCTGCACATTGATTTAAAAGATAACCATAATCAATTAAAGCATTTACATTTGCATATATATATATATATATATATATATATATATATATATATATATATATTAGTTACTCATAAAAATTTCAGATTTACTACCCATCTTCCAAGTACTATTCACAAATCAATAATCTAAAATCTAAACTTGTCCACACCATAGATCTCCATTACCAAACCAGTACAACTAGACCACCAACACCAGTTCCATATCAGGATAACTGGTCCTCCAGTTGCCCATTCACAGGGCACCAGTTCCATGCCAGTATAACTAGTTCACCAGTCTTCCATTCACAGAATAAATTATCATGGGAAAATCTACCAGCATGACGCATAAAATTTCATTGATCGAGGAGATAATTTAAATATCTAAAGTTCAGGGGAAAAAAATATTCAAGGTATTAAACACCTACCTAGTGTTTACGTCCTGCTAGCTGAACATGTCTGCTGAGTGATTCCTGTAGCCTTGCCCATTCCTGCAGGTTCATTTCGTTACCAATTAAATTACTGCATCAATAATGTCATCACATCATCAATTTAATTCTATATCAACAAAATCAACTTGTCATCAGTTTAATTATTTCATCAACAACACCACCACCACAAAACCACTTTAATTAACAAACCAACAAAACAACTCATTGCTAATTTAATTACTTCATCAACGCATTACCACATAATTCATTTGATTATCAAACAACAATATTAGTTCATCACTAATATAATTTCTCCATCATCAACATTACCACATAACTTATTTAATTATCAATCAACAATGTCAATTCACCACTAATATAATTTCTTCATCAATTAATCATCAATCAACAATATCAACTCATCACTAATATAATTTTTTCATCATCAACATTACCACATAACTCATTTAATTATCAATCAACAATGTTAATTCATCAATAATATAATTCTTAATCAATTAATTATCAATCAACAATATCAACTCAGCACTAATATAATTTCCTCATCATCAACATTACCACATAACTCATTTAATTGCTAAACAACAATGTTAACTCATCACTATTATACTTTCTTCATCAATTAATTATCAATCAACAATATCAACTCATCACTAATATAATTTTGTCATCATCAACATTACCACATAACTCTTTTAAATATCAATCAACAATATCAACTCATCACTAATATAATTTATTCATCATCAACATTACCACATAACTCTTTTAAATATCAATCAACAATGTCAATTCATTACTAATATAATTTCTTCATCATCAACATTACCACATAACTCATTTAATTATCAATTATTGATTCAACATTTTTATTCATTTTTTTTTTCTAGGCCGAAACCTCTTCCCAAAAAGAACACATAATTGTTTTTCTTTAATTTCACAAATTGAAACATTACCCACTATTATTTCATTTATTTAAACATTAATTTATCACAATTTCATAGATTAACCCATTCAAACTCACAACTCATACCATAACTATACACTAATACAATTGAATGAAATCTTAACATACTAAATATATCAATTTAGTTGAGAGGAAATGATTTGTTACCTTTTAACTCAAAAAAATAAGAGATGGGAAGCTTGAAATCACTACACAAAATTTATTTCCTCCTTCCCCCTTATTTTCCTCTCAATGCCACCCCTTTAAATGAAAAAATTCCCTTGTTCCCCTTTTGAGATTTTCTTGTTCAAACCCTTCCTAATATACTTTAATCACTAGTTCTGTCTTTTTTTTTTATGAATTATTTTGGATGAACTTTGATAATTTTCACTCAATTTCTTCTCCCTCTCAAACCCTAACATGCCCGGCCAACATGGCTAATTTTGCACTCCCTACTTGTTTATATATTTACAAGTTTTCCCTTCTTTTTTCATTTAAGGACTTCCTTGTTTTGTTTTAAAACCATTTGGCCTAAAAGTTTGACTTATTCAATTTCATCCTTGTCCAACATTAACCTCCTTAGATAATAATTTCTACTCCATTAATTTTTATTATTTCTATTATTATTATTTGTTTATTTAATTATTCATCTCCCCCTATTTTTTTAAAAAAATCAAAATACAGGAATTTACTCGAGAGTTACATTTCTTCCCTTCTACATAAGAAAATTTCATCCTCGAAATTAAATTTCTTACCAGATTTTAAAACAATCCTGGGTATTTGTTCCTCATTTTTGCTTCCCGTTCCTAGGTTTCTTTTTCCATTTGTGAACTCCTCCACAACACCTTGACTAGGAAAATCTTTTTATTTCTATGCACCTTGTTGATTTGATCAAGTATTCTCACAGGTTTGACTTCCATAATTAATCTTTCATTAACTTCTATTGGAACTTGAGGTAGCACCCGGGTTGGATCTATTTCAACTTTTCTTAGCATTAATAAATGAAACACGTCATGTATTTTGACCAGATGTTGGGGCAAGGCTAGTTGATAAGCTACTGGGCCGATTCTTTTCACGATTTTATAGGGCCCGATGTATCTCAGCACTAACTTCCTTTTCATACCAAATCTTAACAAGTGTTTCCAAGGAGCAACCTTCAAGTACACCCTATCCCCCACATTAAACTCAAAAGGTCTCCTTCGTCTATCAACATAACTTTTTTGTCTGTCTTGAGCTGCTTTCATTCGATCCCTTATAATTCTAATCTTTTTTGATGTATCCTGGATAAACTCGGGCCCCATTAAATTCTCATCCCCTACTTCTTCCCAACATACTGTTGTCCGACATTTTCTGCCATACAAGGCTTCATATGGAGCCATCATTATGTTAGCCTAATAGCTGTTATTATAGGTGAATTCCACGAGAGGTAAGTGATCCTCCCAATTTCCACCAAAATCTATAGCACATGCCCTCAATAAATCTTTTAGGGTCTGAATTCATAGCCAACATGAAAAAAAAAGCCATTAAATAAACTTTATCTTGAATATGAGGAGGGATATTAATCTTTTTAAGAGGATGAATGAATTTGCCAGAGCAAATATGAGACTTGTTAAATGAGCTAGATGGATAAGTACTCTTATTGGATTCACTAGACTCACCTATAGAGAAAGGAACCTTGAAGAGTCATTACATGATCACCATAAACGGTCTCATATTTTTTATGAAAGGCAATAAATAGATACTTGCAGCTCTTTGGAAGAAAATAATTTCCTTTCTTATTAGCTTCATTAAGTTCATCAGCAAAAGGGATGACTTCATCATAAAAAGTGCCGAAAAGAGGAAGGCCGCTACATGATTTCAATTCTCAAAGTGACACAGACTCCTCACCATTGAGGGTAGATAGCGTATTAGTAGCAGGATTCCAATGGTTGTAGAAAGAAAGAAAGGATAACATTTATCTACCAATCATATGTTAAAAGGGATGCAAAAATGGTGTCTCGAATATGTGCCTTCTCAAGGATCGGCTCGTAATGTTTTAAAATATCTTTTGTCCATTCCCAAAACTTGGGAGTATACTCAAGTGCATCAGAGATTGGGATATAATTCTTGCAAGTAGCATCTCTATCATGTTTATGATAGTCTAATGGCGACAGATCAGCTGGAAAAGTGGTTGAATATGAAAAAGGAGGATTGAAGTTGTAAAACTGATTGAGGCAAACTACCATGACCATAAAGTTCATAAGAAGTCTCAAATGACCATGAAGTCAAATTTTTGATGCTTTTGAAAGACCATTTCTTAGAGAATGGACCAATGGCGGGTTCGTATATGCAAAGACTTGTTTGACGACACTTGTCCTTAATTACTAAGAACCTTTTAGAAGAAAAAGAAGAATTCTTGAAAGTCATTATCTAAAAAAGAAATATAATGCGTATTAGATGCATATTTGAAACAAGAGATATGGAACAAGTTTACAAACCCCATGATATTTATATGTCCTAAAAAAAGGGGTAAGAACTTACTTTGATCAATAACTAAAGAAGAGTGATATTCTAACGTTTGAAAGAAAGTTATGAATCGCTAAAATTAACAGTGCGTTAAAAAATAGCAATCGTGACCATTAAAAAACGACTCTTCAAACACCAAGTCTGGTGGAATATTATAGCTAAAGAATTTAGACAACCAAAGCAACTCATGTGGAACCTTAAGTCAGGCGGTTAATCTATATCCAAGTTCCAAATAATGTCAAAGAAAATTTACCATCTAACATGGGACACAGAGTTATATTATTGAGAATATGATCCAATAATTGAACATAAATAAGTCATATAATTGCTATTCAAGGGTATATATATGAAAATTTAATATGATTAAATCGAATTCTAGTCGAAAATATATATACAGTATAAAACCTTCTTAACTATATTTTCAAGACATGCCCACTTGTTTTTAAAAGTAAGTGAACTTGTCTCAAGGGGGCATATATAGAAACAAAAATTTTCTACCAATCAAATTTCATCATGTGTTATTTTTATTTTATTTTTATATGAAAGGATAAAATAAGATTGAAATTAATGACATGGAAAATAAATGAGCCTTTATATATTTCTTGACCAATGAAAGATTGACACTTGGGATAAAATATTTAAGATATCTTATTATAAATGCAAGATTCATCAATAAAGATCAACTAATAAAATCATGTCACGTGGTATTAGAAAAGAACCCAAGAACCCCTAACAATCTCTATAAATAGATGGTCTCAACTTAGAGAAAAAAAATAAATTCTTGGAGATACAAATTTTCTTAAATACATGCTCTTCAAGCAAAGAAACTCTCTTAAAAGTTCTCAAGCCTACTTTATCTACATTTGAAGTCTACAAAGAATGAAACTCTGTTGGATCAAACTTAAACGCTCCATAAGAGTTCGTCAACAGCACTTTGAAGACAAATTAAATATACTCTTCAAAGCATTAAATCACCAAATCTCGCTTCGCAATACGTCTAAATTCAAGTTCTTGCAAATTACAAATCTTGGCTTGATTTCACTAATAAATCAAGTTACTATATCAAATTTAAGGGAAAAATCAGAGGGTTCTTATTCTTTTGAAAGAATATTTTAGATAGAAATTGTACCCAATCATATATTTAATAAAATCATATATTTGTACATGTGTGTTTGTTTAATTTCAGGTACTTAAAATTATGTATACAGATATCTATATAGATACCCGAAACTCGATGAATAATATATCTAAATTTCTTAATCAATGAATATAATAAGTAGAATATGTATATAAAAAAATCTGATTGGAGAATAGTCATTGCCATCTCTAAATGAGACTACGGAGGCCTCACAAATCCACATCAAATAAACCTTGCTTATCTTTTCCAGGATAGATCAGCTAGAATTTTATCAAAGATGAATGCCAAATAAGTCAAAATAAGTGGTAGCTTACAGAGCCAACACAACAGCAGAATCACCTGGAGTTGAAGAAGATAAAGGCTCAACACCATCCAAAAGGTTCCCAGCAGCAAATCAATTCAAAAATTTTAGAACAGCATTCCAACAGAAATCATCTCAGAAATGGACCAAGCAACCCAACGAACACACATGGATTCCTTGACAGTTGCATATGGGGAATAAAACTCATGAAGAACAATAATGATTGAATCAGAAATTCAGTTAGCATCCAACATCAAGAGACTAAGGGATAAACATGATACTATTTAGAATTCAGCCACCAGTGCAGAACAGCAGTAAGCAAAGTCCAGCATATGTATCCTGTAAAGAAAACAATGATACAATGTACTATTATCACCCAGATGTGTCTACTAAGCAGATGGCAGAACAGCTTCACTGCTAGTCTGCAACAAATGATCTAAAATATTATTCAGATCTTTAAATCCACCTCAACCCCAAAGAAATCAGCACAAGTAAGTTTCTTAGCTGACTTGCTTACGATCTGCCAAGGGAAATTCATCAACTTGTTTCTTTCTTTCCAGTTCATTGGCATGTGCATTGAGCAATTCTTGTTCTACAACCTGCTTTAAGAATAGTTAACAAATGAACAACTAAATATATCAAGGAATACATCAAGTGTTTTTCGTGTAAAAATGCATTAAAATGATGTTTTTTTTTAAATTATTTTTAAGATCAGCATATCAAAACAATCTAAAAACATAAAAAAAATAATTTTTAACAAATTTTTTTTTTTAAATTTTACAAAACGCAACCAAGTTCCCAAACACAGAACGATACTTCTCACTTGGAAACGCATGTTGCACTGCAGGTGCATCTCGTTTCCGGACCCTTAATCCGAATTGCTTTGTCATGAACTTTAATAGCAGAGGCCACTTGGATATGGGAGAATTAAGAGCGAATGTTCACAGTTCAGGTCATCTTGAAGAATTTTTCGAACAAGGCTGAGACTTTGAATCCCAGCATGCAACAATTTATCCCAAGAAGAAAAAAAATCATAAACCTGTCAATTGCTTCTCAAAAAGTATAAGCAACAAACCTCCAGTAACTTCTTTTGGTTTTCGGCCTGCAGGTAAGGAGAAACTGTGTCCTTCTCATGTGTCAAGCATTGGCTAACCTAAATTTCATTGTGAAAGACAGCATTAAATGAACCCTCCGCATTAGTACTGTAAATAGATACTTCAACTGAGAAATGGAAGCAACATTAATACCGCCAGCATATATTCATTATAAGATTTATTTTGCATCCAATATGAAGCCTTTTGAGAGTAAAATGCAGCAGTGTCCTTGAGGATTGCTTCTTCAAGGTTTTGCTTATGCTGTTTTAATGAACCTATTCCATTCTCTGCATTGATCGCCAAAATACTTTTCACCAAGGCCTGATCGATCTGCTCACCCTCACGTTCCCGGTTGATCTGAATATCAAAAGTTCTATGATTTCAGACATTACTACAAGTGCAAGGGGTTTTAGTGAACAAATCAACTATTTCAAAAGGGATTCTTCAAGTATATAGGCAGAGTCAATCATGATAATGAGTTACTGCCAACAAACAGTCTACTTCAATTATCATACAGAAACAATCTAGTGAAAGTATAATTTACCATCGACTAACAATATGAAGTATTTGGTAGCTAGTGGGATATCAGGACAACAACATGGAATCCAAAAAAGTTCTCGTATCGGCTAATCCAGAGCATATGAAACCGAACATTGGTAACTAGAAGTAATTAAGATTTCTAAGACAATCAGTTGTTCTTCTTATGTCGAACTAGTGATCTATAGAGTTAATGTTATTCATAAGAATTCGACATGAACGATATTTCTTGCTCATGCCCTGTGATCGGAGAAATGCTATGAATTTGGTAGAAAATCTAAACGTACCATGGCTATCACAGCGTCCTTTACTGGGCCAAATGTCTCAGCATACACCTGAACACAAAATCAAACTATACATCTGGGAAAAAAGAAACCAGTACCATGATTCAGCTTTGTGAAAAGATTAAGAATTTCCATTACTAACCAGGTTGTAAAAAGTGTTGTAGCTAGTTTGTTGAAGTGAAGGAAGTTTTCTCCTTGCAATAAAGTATCTGTCAAGATAGTTGAAAAATCTAAAAAGCCATAAAGTCATGGTTTTGAGCATAGACCATCTCCTCACTATTTCTTGCAACAAATCTTGGTCTCTCTTTCCATTTAAAGCTGGCAAAACCTGGAATCAATAAACAAGCAAAGAATCCAAATATGAGGAGATTTTTATTATCACCAAGTGAAGTTTGTAAATCTCAGAAATGCCACTGACCTTAGAGGTTATGTACTCTTCAAATATCTTCTTATAATAGTCATACAACTCCCGAGAATATTCACCGAGAGGGTTGGGGGTACTGAGTTCATAAATAGTTCTGCTCAGCTTAGTTAACTCTACAAATTCCATGTAACCAGAAAGAAGATAAAAACAACAACAAAGGTAGCCTGTAGCCATGCATAATTTTACTGGATAAAACAAAACATTCACTTGTAATTGGGGTAAAGAGTTGCTATCTAAGACATTGCTCAGAAACAATTTGGCCAAAATGTAACATAACACAGAGATATCAATCATTAGTTTTTGTTAATAACCACCCAGCAGGTGGATCCATCATCATGACTAGCAAGTACATATCCAAATCCGCTTGTAGAATCAACAGTGTTTTCAATGGTGAAGCTATGAGTTGATAGAGAACGAAAAGGATACGTGTAGTATCGCATGTAGTCTTCGGAAGAGAACCCTTGGACATTGTCAGTACCTTCTGCAATCCCAATGGCTCTATCAACCGCTTCCTGTATCACTACCATTCCTTCTTCAAACCTTTCAGAGCTTTTGACATCTGCAGTGGTCATGGACATGCTTATAGCTTCCGGCTATGGCTTTGAAAATGCGATTGAAAGACCGCAAAAAAGCGGTGTATCGGAGCAATTCGACATTACATGTGTTCTTTCTCTACGTGGAGTTGAGTTTTCTTCCTCAAAAGGGAAGACTTTGACTTTTCATAACTTCAGGGAATGTTCTTTCATGGTCCCTTGCCTGGTAGGTGGTTCAATTTTTTCAACAAGAAGGCTTCTAATTCTTGACAGGGAATAGATTCGTGCATCGTTACAGTATTGCAACGCCGAGGGGTTTTGATATATATATTTTTAATACATTCAAGCTAGGTTGATTATATCTCTGGATTGAATTTAATAAATGTTTATTAAAGTTGACATGAATAATAAGCATTTAAAATCAAATAAAAAAACTTAATTTTGATTATCAATACACATTATCATCAAATAAAAAAATCATTATATTCTTGTCCTGTAAATATTTTTTTTGTTTTGTTTTATAAGTTCGACAAAGCTGACCTTGAACCACCAATCGAAGATACGGCTAGATTCACTGAATGTGCTCCGATTTGCTCTTCTGAATAATACATATTATTAAATAAGGGCGCACCGAGTGTGTGGTCTGTGTTTGATGTTGTAGTATCTGCTTAAAAAAATAGGTTTTAAGAAATTATTTTTACTTATGATTTTAAAAGATAGGTTTAGAGATTATATATGGTTAAGAATATTATGAGATAATTTTTTACATATAAAATAAATTTCAAAAATATTATAATACCAACTATCATTATCATGTATGATTTAACATTTGATTAAAATAGTTTATTAACATAGTACTGTATTTTTTAGAAATTATAATTCTTTACATTCAAATATTTATTTTATCCAAGAATTATTCTACTATGCATAGTTTTTTTTTTTCATTATTAACACTATTTTCATTGAAAGTTTAATTTGATTGATAAATGGACGATCGGGTTTGAATTTAGGGAGGTTATATAAAACATATTTATTTATGATGTTTAAAAATCCAAGAACTTAAAATAAAAAGTTATTTGATGTTTAAAATAACAGTTGATTAATAAGTTAAAATATTTAGATTTTTTCTCAATCAAAACAACTTCAAATTCATTAAGAAGATTTTTAATACCTGAAAGAAAACAATTCCAATTGGGATATCTTAAAGATCCTCTGATGATAAAGTCAGTATCTTTTAAAATATAAAGGTAGTAGACGATTGCAAAATGTGAACCTTTCTTATGAAGCTTTTATGCTGTATTTATAACCCATAAATCTTGTCTTTGTGTATAAAGGAGGGCCTGTAATGTAATTATCCTAATAGCATTTAATGAGGGATAAATATCCCTTATCTGATGTGAATATAATGGATTCTTAAAGGACTTTTATACACCTAAAAAAGTTTATGGGGATTAGAGTTTAAGACGTCAAGTGTAGCTAAGCCTATAGAGACTGAGTTCTTTTCTAAGGTTAGACCCAAGGGAGGTCGGTCATTCTCCTGGACATGCCAAGGAAGGATGGTCCTTATATTAGACTTGGCTGATTGCCAAGCGTTTTGGGTCTAGCATGCGTGCCAACCCTAACTTGGGTTTGACGCACTGTCGAGTCCAATCATCTTAGTTCGATATGCGTGCCAGACCCACACTACCTTGGGCTTGGCGGTGCGTCTTGGGTCCGACATACATGTTAGACCCACACTATCTTGAACTTGGCGCACTGCTAAGTTCAAACGTCTTGAGTGTGGCACGATGTCGAACCCATGCTACCTTAGACTTGGTTGACTGCCAAGTTGAAGCGCCTTGGGTCCGACATGCGTGTTAGACCCACACTACCTTGAGCTTGGTGTACTGCCAAGCCTATACGCCTTGGACTTGGCTGAATGCCAAGTCCAAATGCCTTGGGTCTAGTATACGTGCTAGACCCACACTACCTTGGACTTGGCTGACTAGCAAGTCCAAACACCTTGGGTCTGGCATGTGTGCCAGACCCTCACTATCTTGGGTTCGACACGCTAACATGCCCAAACACATTAGACATGGCTGGAAACCAAGTTCAAATGTCTTGGGTCTCGCATGTATGCCAGACCTATATGTTTTAAAGAACTAGGAAAAATTAAATAAAAACTTAATAAAATTGACTCATCAGTTGCCCCCCAACCTTTAATATGTGATTTCACATGTAAAGGCTTAAGAGGGGTTAAGGTGAAAACTTGACTAAAAAGCGTATCGTCCTCCCTTGAGATAAAGATGGATGGTGTTTGCATACCTGGTGGACATAGGATCATAATACTATATATACGTCTACATGCTATAGTTGTTGGCTTTGTTTCTCCTCCAATGACAATTCTTGATCTCCTTTTCTTTTAGTATCTTTCATTTCTTAGTCATTTCCCTGTACAACACCATGTTGGGATTGCTGCCCTTAGGGAGATTACGTCTTCCTTAATGAACAAATGCGTATAGCACTAGAAAGCCCTTGGAGATTAGCGCATATAGCACCAGGGAGACTACGTCCATCCCTCAAAAGTTGGTGCATATAACATTGAGGAGACTATGTCTATCCTTTGAAGATTGATGCATACAACACTGGGGAGACTATGTTTATCCCTTGGAGATTGACGCATATAACACTGAAAATATTCATATATGAAAAAGTACATTCCTACATATGATGCATATAGCACTACAAATATTCATGTATGAAAAAGTACATTCTCACGCATTAGAATATATTTTTAAATGATCTGAATGCCAAGCGTGAGGGAGATTTTTACCTTCCATATCCTGTAAATGGTATGTGTTGGCCTTGATCACTCTTATAACTTTGAAAGGAAAGGACCATCCTATTTCAGGGCTAGTTTGCCCTTACCTCCTTTGTTATTCGTGGCCTTTAACTTCCAGAGTACTAAGTCTCCACATTTGAACTTTCTATTTTTGACTTTGAGGTTGTGATATTGAGTGGCTCTGAGTCTATAGACTTCATTCCTAATTGCATCCGTTATATGTGATTCTTCCAGAAAATCAAGATTGATTTTAAAACCTTGTTCATTGTCTTCTATGGTGTAGTAAACTACTCGATGATTTGGACACCCGATTTCAACTAGAATCATAGCTTCTGTTCCGTACATGAGGAGTGTCATAACCCAATTTTGGCCCTTTGGTTTTTAATTTAATTTTTACAGCGTTTAAAATGAAAAATTAAAAGATTAAAGATTTATTTCGATGAAAAGTGTGATTTGTCAACTTCTGTGAAAATTAAGGACTATAATGTGCTTTTGTTATTCTATCTTTATCTTCAAGATAATCCCTATCTTCAAGATAATCTTTCTCTTCGAGATAATCCTTGTCTTTAAGATAAGGATAGTTATCCGCTTTCAAATTTGATTCTTAATCAAATTCAAACTTCAAAGAAGAGAATGAGTTTGATTGAAACTTGGTTTCTCACACGCGAAGGGACTCTGGCACTATAAATACAGATCTCAGGGTATGAAAAAAAATGGAGAGACGATTAGAGAGAAACCCTAAAAACAGAGAGACCTAAAGACCATTACCAAAAACCTAAAAAAAATTAAAAATTAAAAAAGACATTTAAAAAAAAGGGGGGGCGGCGAACCACCTGTTGAGACCAGCCGCCGTCCCCTGCCTTTTTTTTTTTTTTTAGAATCAATCAATACCAATGCCAGCCAGTACCCTCTCTTTGTCAATATCTCTGCCGCCAACACCAAGAAAAGAGAAATCAGCTTCATCTTCTTATCCCGGTAACCCCTCCTTCGGTTGAACTCTACTGCATGCTGTTAACTTATCAAACCTGGTCCTCCTCAAAGCAGGATATCACTAAACCTCGAGACCAGGAAAATTGCACCATGGACATCCCTTCTTACCAGCAGCAGTAGCAGCAGAGAAGCCCAGACAACAGTGGAGTCGCTCCTCCTTTCCTCATCACCGAAACACCGGCTCTCCTACTCCGATTGCTGCCATGATTCCCCTTCCTCTGATATAGCTGCGGCACTGGTTTCAGCAACTTGGTGTTCAAACACCATCAGCAACAAACGCCAGCAGCTCCTCTGATCAACAAACTGCTACTGTGAGCATCCTCTTCTCAGCAAGCTGCCATCGTGAGCAGCAGAAGGTTACCTTCTAGACCAGCGAAAACAGGTGTTCCTCAGCCGCACTGTCCCCTAGCAAGTGGCAGAACCAGTAAGAAGTCTTCCTTTCGTTCCAGCAACCGGGAGCTAACACAAGCCAGTAGTTGCAGCAGAGGGAACCCTTATGTCCTTTCCTCCCCTCCTAGAGCAGAAGCCACCGGCATCAGATGCGCGCCCCGCATGTCCAGCAACAGCCTTCCTTTCGGTCCAGCAGATGGAGCAACACCAGCATCACAGTACAGCAACAACAAATAGCATAGGCAAGCTACACTGTGCTCCTCTCGTCTTCCATGAAAGCAACATTGGGAAACCCTCTTTCACGACAGAAATCCTGTCTCCGTCGTGAACAGCAGATCGGGTCTTCAACCGCGAGTAGTGCATGACCGTGTCCTTCAACTTCGCCTTCATCCGCAACCTCGCCAGGTAAGTTCTTCATCTTTCCCTGTTTTTGTCAAATTAATTACCATGTTACTGTTGCATGCATGCCTGACTCACGCATGCATGCAACAGTGGCCAAACCGGGTCACTGGTTCTGATTTGGACTAGTGAGTTTTTGATACCGGGCTACATAAATAAACAAAAATAGTTTTGGGTTGGATTTGTGTGATATTTACCAACACCAGAGTTGGAAATATTCGTAGAAATTGTTCACTGACGCTAGAGTCAGGAACGGGAAAGGAAAAATAAAAAATGGTAGGAAAAATAAAAAAATAAAAAATGTGTATGCGTGAATAAAAATAATATAAATTTATTGGTTTATTTACTGACGCCAGAGTCAGGAATAAATACCGGTTTAAATTTATATTATTTTTATTCGTTGTATTTTATTTTATTTAGCATAAAAATAAAAAATGTGCATGCGTAAAAATAAATTTATTTTATTTGTTTATTCACTGACGCTAGAGTCAGGAATAAAAAATATTGATTTAAATTTGTTTTGTTTTTTATAGCTGCGTAATATTTATTAACGCCAGAGTTGGAAATATTCGTAGTTAAATATTCACTGGCGTCAGAGTCAGGAATATTATAAGCAAATTTTCATAGCATAAACTAATAAATATTTAGCAATTTAAAACGAAACTAGCAATGCAGCCTGCCTTTATTCAGGATGTTTAAGGGGTGATAATATCTTCCCTTTTACATAACCAGTCCCGAACCATAGAATCTCTGTTGACCAGTTAGGGTTCCTAGTGACCATAATACTAGGTGGCGACTCCTTAAACAAAGACCATTCCCCATTAAAGAACAGGATGCCAGAAATCTGTTCTTTTCCATGAACAATTTTAAGGCCGCCGCGATGTCGGGTGCGACAAGGAGAAATGGTGTTTCACTAGTGAATGTTTTTTAGTCGTTCTGTAGGCCTATAAAATTTCATTCAATAATTCTGCCCACTCCGACTTGGCGTCCTATATCTTTTTCTTCAATCCATTCAGTAGAACTTTATTAGTTAATTCAACTTGGTCATTTGTCTGAGGATATGATCAATATGAAGTCTCTAGTATTCTCTTATTTGCTGGTTGTCGAAGTGACATATAATGTTTTTTTAGAGAAAGAGAGTGCTTTGCTGGTGGTTATTTTTGCTAAAGCTTCCGCTCCAACCCATTTGGTAAAGTAATCCATAGCTACTAGGATAAATTGTCTTTTGCCTGTGGCCTTGGGAAATGGACCTAGTATGTCTGTCCTTCATTGTACAAACAGTCAAGGGGAAGTTATAATTATCATTTCTGTGTATATGTCAGGGAACTAGCGCAAACCTCTAACATTTGTCACACCTTTTTACCAGGCTCATGACGCATTAGAGTATTGTTGGCCAGTAAAATCATGTCTATGTTACTTGAGCTGCAATAGCTCTAGAGCTCGTATGCAAACCATATATGCCTTCATGTATTTCTTATAAGATATAAGATCTCTCTTGTGGGGAAAGACATCTTAATAATGGGGCTGAAGGATTTCTGCACCAATCTCATCTTTTTCAAGATTTCTATCCAAACACCAGCAGGGAGTTCCACTAGATTGGAACTAGCCAGATTAGACAAGAGGTCTACTCGCTGGTTATTTTCTTTAGGAATGCAAGTTATTGAGACGGTTTGGTGATCAACGTTGAAATAAGGTTTAACTTTTTGAAGATATCGCTGCGTGTTAGGTTCTCTCGTCTCATTTGTTCCTTGGCATTGACTAACCCCTAACTGGGAATCACTGTGAGCTTGGAGAGGATAAGGTTTCAAGGCCTCAGGAAGGTGTTGTCTGACTATAAGAGCCTTATATACCGCTACATTATTGGTGGTAGGGAATTCAAAATGGATGCCATACTGTAACACATGTTCTTTGGAACTGATTAATACTATCCCAGCTCCACTTCTATTCATGTTAGAAGCATCATCTACATATAGCTTCCAGACAATAAGTATTTGGGTTGATCCCATTGATGTTTTTGGTTTGATTGAGATTTTAGTTGCTGAAAGTGAATGATTCAAGACATTTATATACTCTGTGAAGCAATATTCGATAATGAAGTCTGTCAAGGCTTGACTCTTTATTGTTGGACGCGACTTGTATTGACGTCCAAACTCTCCCAATTCTATTGCCTATTTAATAGACATCTACATAATTCTGGTTTGTGAAGAATTTGTCTCAGCAGTTGATCTATCAATACTACCATTTGGTGAGCTTGGAAGTATGGTTTCAATTTCCTAGAGGCTCTTACAAGTGCTAGGGCTACTTTCTCCACCTTTAAATATCTTATTTCTACATCATGGAGAGTTCAATTGGAGTAATACACGGGTCGTTGTATACCTTCATCTTCCCTTACTAGGACTAAGCTCACTACTATTTTGGACACTCTCGGATAGAGAAATAAATCTTCTTTCTTCCTTGGTTGAGATAAAATTTGAGGGGATAATAGATAAATCTTGAGTTTCTTAAAGGCCCTTTGATAATCCTTGATCCACTTGAAGTTTGTTATATGTCTTAGTGTTTTAAATAATGAAAGAGTTCGTTCTCCCAAACATGAAATGAATTTGTTGAGGGTGGCCAATCTCCCTATAAGGCATTGTACTTCCTTCACATTTCACGGGGGCTTCATGTTTAAGATGGCTTGAATTTTTTTTATGGATTAGGCTTGATTCCCCTAGAGCTTACTAAGAAACTGAGAAACTTTCCTCCTTTGATGGCAAAAACACATTTGGAAGGGTTGAGCTTCATCTGGTATTGATTTAAGACTGCAAACACTTCTTTGAGGTCTAAGATATATTGTTGAAAAAGTCATGCTCTTTACAAACATATCATCAACGTATCCCTCCATAATCTTTCCCAACTAATTTTTGAAAATTTGATTAACAGTTCATTGATATATTGCCCCTGCATTCTTCAATCCAAATGGCATGGCTTTATAACAATAAGTGTCGGATTTAGTTATAAAGGTTGTTCTCTCCTCATCATCAGGATGCATGAAGATTTGATGATACCTTGAGTAGGCATCTAAAGAGCTAAAAAAAATTCAAAACCAGCTGTAGAGTCTACCAAATGATCAATTCTTGGAAGTGGGTAACTATCTTTTGGGCAAAATTTTATTTAAATCAGTGAAGTCCACACACATTGTTGTGATGTCGCGGTCGCACAAATTAATTACCCTAGCTTAAAACACACAAGATAATATAGAGCAAGTAAGGGGTCGATCCTACGAGGAAGGTTTAGTTTAGATTTTTATGATATACATTATGCAATTGAGGGGGGGTTTGATTTGTAATGATTTAAACTATGGCAGAAATTAAACTAGCAAACAAAATCAATTAAAACTGAAATTTATCAAGAAAACAAACCTTGGTCGCAAGTACACATCCACCTACAGAAATCAGAACCAATCATTGAAACGAAACTCCAGTTTATATTTTGAATTTTTATCTTTTCTTAACATTGGTTAATTAACGGATCCGCCGTATAACTAACCCTAACCAACAAACAATCATAGTGTTCGCACTAATGATTTAATCCAATGGCAGCCTTAAGATCTAGATAAATTCATTAATCTTAACAACCAAGTTGTCAGCTTGTGTTGCTTTGATCGAATGTTCTCCCTAAGTTTAATAACGTAGTTTCGCTACAATTATCAAGCTTAGTTGCTTCACAAGTTTATATACCATAACTCCGGTTTTGAAATCAAACTTAGCAATAGATTGTTCATAATAATAACTTAGAGTCCGCTCTAGCAATTAAGATAAACAATCATAGGAAATATGTATAGGAAAACAAATATACTCATTCATAATACAAACTGAAAATAAATGGAAGAATAAATCTCACAGTTCTTGAAATCTGAAGGTGTTTGCATCCTTGCAACCAAGAAAACGAGCTTAACCTTGCATATCTTGAACAACTACTCCTAAATATGGAAGAATACATGATTTCTGATTTGTAGAGGGGAGAGTTCGTGTTTCTTCTCTTATGGCTGCCACCCCTCTTTCTTTTGTTCTACTGCACTCCCTCTCCCTCTCTCTTGGCTCTCTTAATAACATAAACTTAGCTGCCTATTTATACACAAATTGTAACTAAGAAAAATCAAAGTTCAAGTGTGAACATCAATAGATGGTGGTAGTGTGAAGGCGGCTGGCGGCTGGTTTGTGGTTGGTGGCTTGAGGTTGGCGGTTGCCTTCCGTGACCTTCTAGAGGAGCTAAATTGCTAAAATAAAAACTTGGATGTCGGTTTGGATGCTTCGGGATGTAATTTGGATTCGTTTCTTCACGAAACCTGTTTGCTGGCAAAATTCAATTATCATCTTTGAAAACTCATATCTCCATCATATGACATCATTTTTGGCTAAAAGTTGGAGCGTTTGTAAGCCTTTGAGTCAGGAATCCAACAAAATTAAGTTGGCATAAATTGGACTTCTGCAGCTCTAGATATTGAATTTTGAATGACCAAAGGTCAACATTGACAGAATGCAAGATTTGACTTTGAAGTATGAGATTTCCATGCTCTTTGTCTTTTTATTTTTCTTGACTTAGATTTCCAGAAAGGTATGGATGTTAGATTTCTAATGCCACTAGAATCACTTCGTTTTGACTTTTAGAGCTCACGCTCTGCACAAAACATCGACTGAACATCAAATCTGCCAATTATCTTCAATTTATTCCTTTTTACATCTTTCATCTAAAAGTGCCTTCAAAACATAAAATAAAGAATATCAAGGCACTTTATACATAAAACATAGGCAAAACACTAGTTAAATGTGAGTGAAACTATCGAATAATATGGTTGCATTACACATCCTCCATTTTCCATTACTCTTTTTAACCATGATCATGTTTGCTAACCAAGTTGGGTATAACACTTCCCTGGTAAAGCCAGTAGCTAAAAGTTTGTCTACTTTTTGAGTTATAGCCATTTATCTATCTCTCCCAAAGTTCTTTTTTTTCTAGTGGCTCGAGTATGCAACTGGATTAACTCTTAACTGGTAGGTGGCTATTTTTAGGCTGATACATGGCATTTTTTATGAGTCTGTTGTGAAATTTAGTTTCTGGAAAGTTTATCTACTTCATGAGTTATAGCCATCAGTCTATCTCCCCTAAAGCTCCTCTTCTTCTGCCGGACTGGGTGTGCAACTAGATCCACTCTTAATTGGTGGGTGACTATTTTTGGACTGATACCTGGCATTTTTGATGAATTTGTTGTGAAATTTAGCTTATGGACTTGTAGGAGCTCCGTTAGTGATTTCTATTGTGTTGGTGTTAAGGTGGATCTCATTTTAGTGGTTGCTTTCTCTTCTCCTCCTAAAGAAACATCTTTCAATGTTTTAACAATCTCAGTTCTAACTTTTAGATGCTTATTTAAAGATATTTCTTGATCAGATATCCGTACTTTCTTGCCTTTCAAGCAAGTAAAGACACACTGTCTTGAGACCGTCTAATCTCCCCGGGCTGTGGCTACTTCCTGCTGAGTTGGGAACTTTAAAGTTAAGTACCGAGTGCTAATAATGACCTTAATTTGATGTAAAAGGGGTCTTCATAGAATGACATTGTAAGCTAATGCTATATCAATCACTATGAAACTAACTTGGGCTTGGCGCACTGCCAAGTCCAAGTGTCTTGGGTCCAACATATGTGCCAAAACCACGCTACCTTGGGCTCGGCGCATTGCCAAGTCCAAGCATCTAACTTGGGCGTGGCACACTGTCAAGTCCAAGTGTCTTGGGTTTGTCATGTGTGCCAAATCCACATTACCCACGTTATCTTGGGCTTGGCGCACTGCCAAGTCCAAGCGTTTTAGGTTCGGTATGCGTGCCAGACTTGCGTTTTCTTAGGCTTGGCGCACTGCCAAGTCCAAGCATCTTAGGTTTCGCATGCTTGCTAGACCCTCGCTAGCTTAGACTTGGTTGACTGCCAAGTCCAAGTGCCTTGAGTCTGGCATACATACTAGACCCATACTATCTTGGACTTGGCGCATTGCCAAGTCTAAACATCTTGGGTCCAACATGCGTGCAAGACCCAGTCTATCTTGGGTTTGGTGCTCTGCCAAGCCCAAACGCCTTGAAATTGGCTAAATGCGAAGTCTAAACGCTTTGGGTCTAGTATGTGTGTCAGACCCATGCTATCTTGAATTTGGCTGACTGCCACGTCCAAGCACCTTGGGTCTAACAGGTGTCCACACCTACGCTATCTTAGAATGACATTGTAAGCTAATGCTATATCAATCACTATGAAACTAACTTGGGCTTGGCGCACTGCCAAGTCCAAGTGTCTTGGGTCCAACATATGTGCCAAAACCACGCTACCTTGGGCTCGGCGCATTGCCAAGTCCAAGCATCTAACTTGGGCGTGGCACACTGTCAAGTCCAAGTGTCTTGGGTTTGTCATGTGTGCCAAATCCACATTACCCACGTTATCTTGGGCTTGGCGCACTGCCAAGTCCAAGCGTTTTAGGTTCGGTATGCGTGCCAGACTTGCGTTTTCTTAGGCTTGGCGCACTGCCAAGTCCAAGCATCTTAGGTTTCGCATGCTTGCTAGACCCTCGCTAGCTTAGACTTGGTTGACTGCCAAGTCCAAGTGCCTTGAGTCTGGCATACATACTAGACCCATACTATCTTGGACTTGGCGCATTGCCAAGTCTAAACATCTTGGGTCCAACATGCGTGCAAGACCCAGTCTATCTTGGGTTTGGTGCTCTGCCAAGCCCAAACGCCTTGAAATTGGCTAAATGCGAAGTCTAAACGCTTTGGGTCTAGTATGTGTGTCAGACCCATGCTATCTTGAATTTGGCTGACTGCCACGTCCAAGCACCTTGGGTCTAACAGGTGTCCACACCTACGCTATCTTAGGCTTAGCGTACTGCCATACTCAAACACCTTGGACTTGGCTGAATGCCAAGTCCAAACACCTTAGGTCCGGCATGTGTGCTAGACCCACATTATCTTGAGTTCTGCCAAGCCCAAACACCTTGGACTTGGCTTTCAGCCAAGTCCAAATGCCTTGGGTCTGGCATGTATGTCAGACCCATATGTTTTACAGAACTAGACAAAAATTAAAGAAAAACTTAATAGAATTAACTCATCATTTCTCATAAATGCATTTGTTTTAGTATGGATAACTTGCTTAATATTCGATAAGAAATGCATTTGGTAGAACATGAAAATATCATAAAATTTGTTTCATATGAAATGATAAAGGTTTGGGTTTTAGTAGGAAAGTTGGTTTATCATTTTAAAAAAACAATTTACACAATTAACATGATTAAGGAACACTAGAGAATATATAAATTGTTACAAATTTCTCATGAATTACATCAACAAAATTGTTATAAAATTCTTCTATTAATGCCACTCCTATACCATAACCTACATAAGAAAAACTATAAAACACAAGGACTGGATTTATATATAGTAGATGAAGATGGCATAAAATCATATATATATATATATATATATATATATATATATATATATATAATGTCTATCCTTGAAATAAACATGTAATGTGCTATTTCTTTCTTCCTCTTGAATAAAAAAAAACTCTTAAGAAAGAAAAAAAATAATCTATAAAAATTATCAAAGAAATTATACTTAAATGTTTTATAAAGATCCAAGAATCTACAAGCAAGATTGTCACAATCCCAAAAAGCTAAAAATCAAGTTTGATAGAATTGTGACATAATAATACCTGAACTAAAACAACAATACTATTGGAATGAACCCCCTCCCTACTATTAACGAATCATGAACTCGAAGTATAAGAAAAATAGCCATAAAATTAGTTATGCTTTGATAAGTTCAATGGTTATTTGTTTAAACAAAAAGAAAAACATGTTGCTCTAAACAAAACACCAATTTTATTCAATAATACATGGCTACCAAGCAAAAATTTAAGTACAAGTTAAATAATTCTATTTATAATATGTAAAACATCATGAACAATATTGGAAAAATAATTAAAAAGTTATAAATCACAAGGCCTTCTCGATGTCCAATTGATATGAAATTTCAACCCAATATAAAACAAGGCTTTTGGATTCTTATCATAAAACTTCAATCTAATCCAATAGTTGGATTGAAAATTATACTCATTAACATGAAACTGCACATTAAAAAAATAAACTTAATCCACATGTAAGTAAGGAAATAAGTTAAATCTGCAAGTCTTGTAGGAAATAAAGTCCAAATATCTTGAATTATCCCATTAAATACATCTTTAACCTTCTTAGCTCTTGACCTTGTAATAAGCCCAATCAAAACATGTAATGCATCTTTTGATGATGCTCACATTCACATCGTCGCCCCTCTCCTCAAAAGGATCCAACCTCAAATCATCATCATGCTTGAATGTTGACTTGTTATTTTCACAAGACCTTTTTTTTTAAACTTTTTTATACCATGCTACAAGTCTAGATGAAATTACAACAACGATGAAATAACACGAAAACTAAAAGAAAAAGGGATATAACCTGATTTTATAGCCTTACTCTAATACCAATTAATGCAAAACCTGTGGATATAAAGATCCAAAAACTCAAAGCAAAGTAAGAAACTTCCTAAGAAAGCTAAGATTAGGTTTGAAATTGAACTTGACACAATGATAACTTATACTGAGGCACTAAGACTATATGTAACTAACCTATACCCAAAGCCTATAATCAGTATGCAAATGAGAAATGTAAGGCCCGACCCACTCCCCCTTGCAGAATATTGTCCGCTATGGCTTAGCCCAACCCGGTTTCCACGCCTCACGGTTTTGTTCCTGGTGACCCACAGGCCCCAAAACGTGTCCTACAAGGTTAGGTACCAACTGCCTTAATATGTCCTAACTCTGGACACTCTTCTTTCGATGTGGGATGTTACAATCCCCCTACCTTAAGAACGAGCCGTCCTCGACTCTGATACCATATGTAAGGCCCGACCCACTCCCCCTTGCAGAATATTGTCCGCTATGGCTCAGCCCAACCCGGCCTCCACACCTAACAGTTTTGTTCCTGGTGACCCACAGGCCCCAAAATGCATCCCACAAGGTTAGGTACCAACTTCCTTAATATGCCCTAGCTCTGGACACTCTTTTTTTGATGTGAGATGTTACAAGAAGTATAGAAGACACCACAAATCTTGATTAATTTTTTGATAAGTCAGGATGAACATCACAAAACAATTGATCTTTGATAAGATATTGAAAAAGTTCCAAGAGAAACCAAGAGTAAGAGAAACTCTCACATAGAAGTTTTATTTTTGAATAAATCAATCCATCTCTTTTTCCACTCCAAATAAACCTTGATATTATTTTTACCTTGAAAACTAGGAGTTTCCAGTTTAATAGATTTTGGATCACCATGCACATTATTATGGTTTTTATAGTTTTGGAAATCTCCTCTATTGATGAATTAACCCCTATGTCTAAAACCATCATCCCTTTAATCTCTAGGCTACAGAACCTACAATCTTATGTTTAAAATCATCATCTCCTACAATGTCATATTCATCCTTAAAATCATCCAAGTTATTATTCGAGTTTCTTTTCATGATTACCCTTTCGATCAATCCTATTCTTATATCCATCATTATTGTTATCTTACCTCTCTACCCTATCCAACCTCTCTTGCATATTACCAATTACCAAGTTAAACCTCTCCAACATATATGCTAGACCTTAAATTTGAAGTGTTAGGTTATTATTCTCCGTAGGAGGTGGTGTAACTCATTTTTCTTCAGACATTTTGAATATGTAAAAAGGTTTTTAGTAGAAAAGAATATCATCACACCTCTCACGTTTCACACAAATAATAGATTTTTCACTCTAATATGCTCGCTATGCCATTTTCTTCTCATCTCACCTTTATTTCATCTTTTGCAAAATTGAAATCAACACAACCAAATAGAACAACTTAGTAGCACCCAATCTAAATAAGTGTAATTAACTAAAAAGGCAAGAAATATACAAAAACAAGCAAATACAAAACTATGATTATTATTTCAGAAGTAGCAAATGAATTTATACAAAAATGAATGTTTTTAAAGATACAAAAAAAAATTACCAGAAGCAAAGATTATGAAAATGACTTGATTGACACCCAAATAACCCAAATAAAACTTTAGTATACTAACTAGATTAATGTCAATAGTAGCAAAGCAAGTTTCAATAGTCGACGCAAATCAGACCCGTTTTATGCAAACTAAACCTGAATTTGGAATCTAAGCTAAAAAATGTCCAATTGAACTCAAATTTGATATATAGTTCTATTAGACCCAAAATAACCAGAATATAAATTTTCAAGTAATTCTGATATGGCTCGACCCAATTTTTCCTTGTTTTAGTTTATGCAGCATAATTTATAACGTCTTTGTTTGAACAACTTTCTTCTTCTTCTTATTCTTCTTTTAATTTTTTTTGTGTTTTTATGTTACTAATATATGTAGTGACAATAATGAAACAAAATAACACTTTTTTGTTTTGTAAGTGTAGTTGTTGCCGCAATTTAAGAGGAATAGATGAAGATATGAAATAATGATTTTCAACACGTGGAATAAGAAGAATGAAAATCATAAAAGGATATAACCTGATAAATGGAGTCAAGCTCTAATTCCAACTAATATGGATCCTATAGATATAAAGATTTATAAACCCACAAGCAAGATTGACATAATTCCAAAAAGTTAAGAATCAAGTTTGATAGAAGTGACACAATGATTACCTGAAACAAGACACCAACACTATTGGAATGAACCCCCACCCAATGATTAGTGAATTGTGAATGAGATGTAGAAGGAAGAACACCACAAAGTCAATTATACTTTGATAAGTTCGATGGTTCTTTGTTTAAACAAAAAAAAATGTGTTACTTTAAGGAAAGCACTAATTTTATTCAATAATCCATGGTTGCCAAGAAAAAACCTAAGTACAAGTTAAATAACTCTATTTACAACAATTAAAACTTCCTATATAATATTGGAAAAATAAAAATTTTGCAACATTTTCCTTAAGTTTAAGAGGTTAGAAATGGATTTAAGACCTCTAAAAACCCTACAAATACCCTGAGTTTTTACCCTCAAGATCAAGAAAAAAGGGTTAAAAAAAGAAAAAAAAAGGGGAAGGAAAAAAAAAGGTGTTTACCCTAGGTTTGTTAGGTCTGTTCATGCATAAAATAGGTTCAGAAAATCAATTTTTAATTCATATTGCATGGACATATAGGTTGTTTTAAGTAGATAGTTTTTTTGATTTGGTACCTTATGCTTGATTTTGATGTTATTTATTAGTTTTTTGGAATTAAAAAATATTTACTTATAATAGTGTGATTTATTAGGTTAAAGAAAGCATCCTTTAAAAGCAAAAAATGACCTATTAGGTTAAAGAAAGCATACGTTAGAAAACAAAAATACTATTTTCTAAGCTTGACAATGGTTGCCTTTAATGGGTTAATGTGTGGGTTTCTGGGCATGTTCTTAGGAAGAACATTATCTCATACCCTTGATTAAGAGAATGTTTGGTCCATTTCTTTGCATAAACACCTTCGTTATGCATGATTAATAGATAATCTAGTGTTTATTTGTATTAATAACATGTTTTTGATAGGTTTTAATCCTTTGTCTACCAACATCTGTCAGACATTGGATATGTTCCCCTAACTCAACAAATCCCATATAACCACCATTTCCTAGGTGATATAATCTAAATGGGAGATGTGAATATCATGATAGGGTCATAGGCCATTCAATTGAGAATTGCAAAAAATTCAATTGTCATGTCTAAAAGTTGGTGAGTAAAGGACATATTGAGTTTGAAGAATGATGGTACCTACCACAAAATAACCCTTATCCCCATCTTTAGCAATGATCAGTAGCTTGCAAAATGCTGACAACGCATAAATAATATGCAATTACCTAGAGAATGAGCATTGAATTTTGCTTCAATATTTTTTTTTCATGTATCGTGACTACATCATGTACTTTCAATGAATTATGCTTTGTTCTTTGTCTTATGATTGTCTTGAAATAAACAGATGCTTCTTTTAAAGGGTATTTTCATAAAATATTTTGACCAAACTCCAACATGCAAAGTTAAGGCTAATCAATCTTGAAAAAAAACTAAAAGAGTTTTGATTGCAGAAATGATTCGATGTTTGTTAAAATGGCATGAGGTGACTAAGAAATTTTGAACTCACATACGAAATTAAACCATACATCATGGAGCTAGGTTTTAACAATATGCATATTGACATATAGTGGATTTGATAGTTATGAACTCGTAAATCATGGTTCTTTACAAGTCCAAATCATTACACTGAACGATGTCAAAATTTATCGGTTCTAACCAACCTTACTTAAAATGATAAAAGGTCATCTTTTTTTATTCCTTCCATGATTCTCAAAATATATATGTTTAAGATTATCCCTTGCAGTTCCACTTTGAGCCTAATGAAATATTCGTTTAAAAAAAAACCTTAGCATGGATCACACCCACACTAGGGGCAAGTGAGAGATTTTTGGTTGAAAGGATGAAGACAATGATAGAATCAATGGTGAAGGAAATGCTGAAAACAAAAGATTATGAAAGACCCAAAAGTAGAAAAAGCCCTAGACAGGAAAGGCAAAAGAGATTTTAATTTAGGAAAAGCACAAAAATGCCAAAAGTTGATGTCTGAGGGGCATGAGTGAAAAAAAAAAGAGAAAGAAGAAACAAAACTGAAAGGAAAACACACGTAAAAGATTAAAAGACAAGAAAGTGAAATACCATGTCTTTTGGTATCTGTTATAGAGCCTCATATTAAGGAAAATATGATTGAGATTATTGTGTCTTCAAATGATTAGATAAAAGATAAGTTATCCATCAAATGAGGAGTTGGAGTTGCTTTATGGCCTCTATTAAGATAACAAAAGGATGAAGGAGTATCATGAGATAAATGATGAGCAATGAGCTTTAGACTTCTCTTTAAGTTTGAAATTGACAGTTAAAGGAATGACATGATTATGAAGCTTCTTGAACTATTAATTGATCGATGTAAAGATTCTGGTTAGAATGAATGACATTGTTATATGTCATTTCTTTTACAAAGACAACAAAAGAAATAGAGTAAATTGAATAGTTGATGGTGGTCCTAGGTCATTGAAACCCTCAAATAGTTTTTGAGCTTATGAATTTCCCTTCTTTTCATAACCATAAGTCATAGCCTACATTACATGCTTTTAAAAGCCTTTTTTTTTTAATCAAACAAGCGATTTCAATTGATAAGTGACGCTCTCAAAATGTGAAGAGCCTTTTCATTAAGATCATGGTTTCACGAACTAAGTTACTAGTTATTATGCATGTTGATAAAATGGTTGCTTAAAAGAGACAATCATTCTTGATAGAACCTCGAGTATTGACTCGAACCTCTTGTTGTTGAAATCCATAAAAGATCACCTCATCATGTACCATCGAATGATATACCCAAAATGAGAGATTAAAATTAACACAAAGAACCATAAAAGAGCCAAACAAATTGTTTTTATTTTACATTGAGTTAATTTCTCTTTTTAAAATATAAAATAATTAAAGGATTGCATGTATTGAATGGCTTATGCTAGGTCTTTCACCAAGTTAATTTTTTAAATACTTTCAAAACTAGCATCCTTTTGGTTTCATTTTAACAATGAGATAAAAATGAGCATGATCTTTAAAAGTCCATGGTTAGCTCTTGAGGAAAAGGCGATTGTTTGAAAGCAAGTGATCCATTGATGGGTCACGCAAGATCCTTTATGATGATACTACAAAGGAGCCTGATTAAATTAGTTGATAATGCTCAAATATAGGTCTTTCACCAAGTTAATTTTTTAAATACTTTCAAAACTAGCATCCTTTTGGTTTCATTTTAACAATGAGATAAAAATGAGCATGATCTTTAAAAGTCCATGGTTAGCTCTTGAGGAAAAGGCGATTGTTTGAAAGCAAGTGATCCATTGATGGGTCACGCAAGATCCTTTATGATGATACTACAAAGGAGCCTGATTAAATTAGTTGATAATGCTCAAATAAAAAAAGAGGAGTATTGTTCAACTGAAAGGAACTTCGTGATTGATTGACAATCTAATATGAGGTCGACACCAGAAAACCTTTAGATAATTGTTGGTAGGATGCACACAACTAATCAGAATGTAGTTTTTGAAATAATCCAAAAAGTTGAATGATTTGTTAAACTCTTTCATGATAAAGCAAACAATGCCAAACTTGGGGGGCATGGTCAAACTTAATAAATAATGAGAGCAGTAATAATCACGGATAACCTAAAATGGGCACTGCACTTGCATTTAAGTGAAGGATTAACATACGATAAACTCAAAGGAGATGGTGAATCTAAAAAATGAAAATGTTTTGGATAGCAAGCAAAGACACCCTATGACGATGGAACATCAAATAGAGGAGTTATATTTCAAACCAGGTAAGGATGCATGCATGTCATCTAACCTCAAAGTATTGCATAAATGTTTTTGAATTTTTTAGGAAAAATCTTTAATGAAATCTAGTAAGATTTTGATGAATCTGAGTTGATAAAGAAAGAATCCTTGAGTCATGATAGTAAGGAATCTTTTTTACCCTAGAATAAAAGGAGTATTCTGGTCAACCCTGCATTCAAAAAGCACTAAATTTTCAAACCCTGCCATCAAGAAGGATATGTCAACCTTGCAATCAGGAAGGACTAAGAAATTCAACTCTATCATCATGAAATCCAGTTAACCTTGTTATTAGAAAGGACAAATATCAACCCTGCAATCAAGAAACACTAGGAAAGTTTAGGAAGAGCTTGATTAAAACCTATCATCATAAAAGGAGAAAAGAAGGAAACCTGCCATTAGGAATCTCTGTTTCAATTATACAATAAAAATGTTTTGGATTCAATCAAAATAGTTAAAGACACCCTCAGAAAGTTCTAGTTAAACAGGATCGCTAAGATTTAGGATTTTAGATCAACTGAGTTGAAAAAAAAAAAGACAGTTGTGTAAGAGAATAGATGTGAGCATATGATTCTCCTAGTAGCTACAAGATTTTAGTTCTGGTTAAAGGGAATTAGATTAGGATTTCAAGTTAAACGAGTTGCAGACATAGATTTTAATTCTAGTAAAAGGGAAATGCTAGATTGAGATTTCAGGTTAATTGAGTGCAGACAAAGATTTTGGTTCTGGTTAAAGGAAACCACTAGATTGAGATTTCAGGTTAATCGAGCTGCAAACAGAGATTTTGGTTCTGGTTAAAAGGAATCGCGAGATTGGAATGTCAAGTTGACTAAGTTGAAGACATAAATTTTGGTTTACACACACACATATATAAAAAGACATCTAAATTTATATTAAAAATGAACTACCTATTATAAAGCTTTTTTTTTTAAAAAAAACTCAAATATCAAATTTAATATGGTTGTGGAGCAATTCTAGTCTAAGAGTTTAATAAAGATCAGCTTAAGTTTATTGAAAAAATAAAAATATGGATTGTAAGTGAGAGGGTGTTAGAGAAACTATCCTATATTTAATGCATATAAGAAATCAAAACAATATAGAGCTCTCAGTTAAGAGAGAAAAGCTCCCGGTGTAGTGAGAGAAGCGGTCTATTAGGCGTCCATGTTCTTCCCTCTTCGTTCACCATTTTTCTTCTTTTATCTATCCTCTTCTCCTCAGAGTTCTCTCTTCTATCAATATGACTAAATCCAAGGCTAAATCCTCAACTTTTCGTTCCACCCAAGGTGATTTTCGGCTTCAAACTAAACGCCATACATTTGTCTTGCACACGCCTAGGGTTCCGTCCAGGAGCTGCTCGCCAGTTCACCAACGCCCTATTTCTCCTTCTCTGACCTCCTCTCCACCTCGAACGAAGGTTACATTTGCTGATTTCACTAGTGCAACTAGGGTTTCGTCCAAACGCAAGAACAAAACCATGCAAAAGATAGGTTCCCCTGCTCCATCTCTTCACTTTCGCTCTTCTGGTGGTCGTAATGGTGGCTCCTCTGGCAGTTCCAGGGCAAGCCCCTTGGCTACAGAATGTCATACCAAACGCCGGGTTGGAGTTCACCCTAGTGGTTCCTATTCGAGCTTAGGTGGTCTCACTCCCACCCTGACTATTGTTCCTCCCCCTTTATCCTCCTCTATCAAGAGTCATCCTTCAGCACCTCGTTTTGATGTTACCCCCTTGTTGATGCCACTCTTGCATCACCGATGATGGATAAGTCTCAACCTAGTTGTAGCAGAAGTACTCCGGCAGACACACCACTAGGTACTTTAAATTCTTAGTCTCCTGCTTTTGTTCACTTTCCAGAATATGCATCCTCTGCTTCATGTTATCTTCAGGAAATTGATGTTAGTGACCTCGTTGTTAAGTGGAAGTTCTGCTTGATTGGTTATATGTCTGGGAAATTCCCAGGTTATGCCTCACTGTTAACGTATATTAATCGAACCTAGCAGCATAAAGCTCATTTCACTATGCATGCTTCGGGTTGGTTGATCTTTGCATTCTCATCAGAATTGTAGATGCTAGAAGTCTTAGGTGCAGGTCCATATGTTGTCTTTGGTCGGCCTCTTATCCTGAAAATAATGCCTGTTTTTTTTTTTTTTTCAATCTCTTGATATGACCACAATGCCAACATAGGTGATGTTACCTAATCTGCCATTACGATGCTGGAACCATATTTGTTTATCAAAAATTGCAAGCATGATTGGAAAGCCAATACATTGTGATGACCCTACTGCATAAATGACTCGGGTCTCCTAAGCTAGAGTCCTTATTGAAGTAGACCTGCTCTCCAACTTGCCATCCTCTATCAATGTAATGTTACCCAATGGCACCACTTTGATTCAGTAGCTTGTGTATGAATTTCTGCCACGCTTTTGCAAGCAGTGTAAGACTCTAGGTCATTCAACTCTCACTTGCACCAAAGGACTCAAGCCTAGAAGTAAAAAGAGGTCGTATGAGACTCCAACTTGTTCAGCTAGTTCTAGCCCCTCTACAGAAACAACTGCAGTTGAGAAGCAGGAATCGTACTGTGCTGGCCCTTATGTTGTTCCTCAAGTGGATCCAATGTCTACTGAAGCTGCTACAGTTGGTGCATTAAGGCCCCAGTCTCTTGGTCGCAAGAGGTCCAAAGCTACTGCCACCGAGCTCTCTGGCTCTACTCCTCCAATACACCATTCTAAAGTTGAGGCCATTACAACAGTAGCCCATCCCACGAGGCAATATCTCACTCGCAGCAAAGCAGCTGCCATTCCGTGTTTGGGGTTGTAAAGGAAGTTTAAGGCCCCTGCTGTTGTTTTCCAGTCGCTGCATAGCTTAGATGACTGTGCTCCCTCATCCACTTTATGATGATTTGTTTATGTTTGATTGGAAGGGTGATCCCTTAGTTCTTGCTTGTTTTATTCTGTAGACTTGCTGGTCTTGTGTTTTCCTTTGTGTAGATGCCCTACTTCCTCTATGGCAATTTCTGATTTGGTGCATATTTGCCTGCACCCTGTTGTAGCTGAGCTGTTAGTTTGATCTTTTACAATTTTTTATTGTTGGGTTCTATGTGTTTTTGATACAATGTTTTTGTTTCCTGGTGCAGTTTGGCTGGCTATTTTTTACTTTTTTAGTTTGATGCAATACTTTTGCATGTTTCCTGCTTTTGCAGTTGCTGGAGCTATGAGTTGGTTGCTGAGCATCTGTTTTGCTTGGGTGAATTTCCTGTTGCAGCTTAGCTAGCAATCTATGCCTGTTTTGTGCCTAAAGTTGTTGTTGCTAGCTCTCCTCTTGCTAGCATTTTGGGTTCCTTTCTAGTAGCCAAGTGTTACTGGATGCAGTTATTGCTAGGTTTTCATGTTTGGTGGGTGCCCGCTGTTTTTGGTTTGCTTTTGGCCGGTCTCTATTTGTTGTTTTCTAGGTTGTCTGCTCTTCTGGTGCTCTAGTCAGAACCTCTGTTGATGTTTAGTCTCTTGCAGGCTTTTTAGGTTCTTCTCTAGTTCTCAAGCATTCTTGGATGCAGGTAGCTTTTTCCCATTGTGCTGGTTCTTGCCTACTAGTTAGTTTGCTAGCTAGTTTAAGGTTTTATTTTAGGGAGTCTGTTCCCTTAACTCAAGGGAGTCTGTTCCCTTTTCTCTGGATGTAAATTCCTGTACAGTTGACTTGCTAGTCTCCAGCTATGTTTTATTTTTTATCTATAAATTTTTTTATATTTGATAAAAAAAATCAAAACAATATAAAATATTGAGAACAAACTACCTATTATAAAACTTAAGTTTCTTTGTTTTTTTTAATAAAACTCAAATTTAACTATCAAATTTATTAATTCTTATCCTTTAATTTCAAAGTAACTCTAATTCTAAATGTTTTAATGATTACCTTCTATACTAAAAGAAGTAGACTTCTTTCTATAACTTTTAATGTTCATATGAACAATTCAATTCTTTGTTTTTTTTCCCCAATTCCACTGCCTTTTTTTTAATTTCCTCCCTTTTTTTATCTTTTAAAATTTCGTACTTTTTTTTCCCTCAATTTCACTATTAGACTTTTAATAGTTGTTTGAATTGCTTTTGGTCCTATCAAGTTGGATGGATTATGTTGAAGCAACTCTTGCACAATTTAATTTTAAACTTGGGTTAGGCAAATAATTGGGTCAAGAGGTTTTTTTTGTTGTCAATTTCATCTTTTTTTTTCTCCTTCTTAATTTCATCCTCATACTTTTTTTACAAGTTAGATGGGCTACCTTTGGACCGACCAAGTCAATTAAGTCATGTCAAGATAACTTCTACATGGTTTAATTTTAAACTCGAACAAGACAAAGAATCAAATCAGGAGGTTTCAAGGTTGACCTCACATGTCAGGTTTAATAACAATGTCAAATAGTTATTCATGACCTAGATATTTTTTTATCATGTTCAAAAGGAAATTTGGATGCAACCCACAACATGGAGTGGGCTTATAATAGTACAAACCTCTTGATCACGTGGTCAAGTAACCCCCAACTTGAAATACAACCCATGAAGCAGAAATTCAGGTTTGATAGAACCCTGATCTAGAGGAAACTTTGTATCTATAAACAAAAGGTATTGAAATAAACTTGGATCCAGAGATAACCATGTACCTAATAACCCGGAGTATGTGAATGGCGTCATAAACCCAGTTAATCTTCGATAAGTCAGATGTACGATCTTTGTCTTTATAAAAGAAGGATGTTAAACCATAAACAATTAAATGAAAGAAATGCATGTTTATTATCACCAAGCTGCCAAAGTTTACAGCTCTAAAAACATTATATAGTCTCTTTTAAATAATCCTAATAAGTTTCTTTTAGGTTGCAAGCCAATGAACCCAAACTACAAATCAACTAACATAAGTCCAATAATAAAATAAACCCCTAAATAACTTTTAATGGTCCATAACAAACCCCAATTAAAAATAATTGTTAAAAATCAAATAAATAAAATAGGATAATAAAAACAAAGTCTCCATGCTAGAATTCCTCCGTGTAGCCGAAATTTCCAAACTCTTCTAAGTGGTGTTTTGGCCAAAACTTTTAGTTTAGGAGTTCAACTAGGAAACTTTGTTTTGATTGCTATAATTTCCTTTCTTATAATACCTCCTCTTAGTCTTCTTGATGTACTAGGAATACCTATAAAATAAAGAAAATAAACCTAAGAGAAAGATCCCCTTAGATGCCATCATATCAAATCCAAACCACATTAGGAACCCTTATAGCCCAAGCATATGCACAAGTTTAGGGCCTAAATAAGTCTTTTTTAATTTCTCTTTGACGTCTAAAATTAATCCATTACAGGTATGGACTAATTGGGCTAAAATAGCCAAGAAAGAACACTTGTCCACTAATTTGTCGAAACAGTAACAACAACTTTAACCAATTTAAATAATATGTTCTTGAACTACGATTAACCTGAAATTTTACCATAATATAGTTCCATATGCCTAGTATCTCCCTCATAACCAGAAAATTGACAAATACAAACGAAAACACCGACATAATGTTTTCATTGGTATATAGTGATGACCTTCACTAACAAAATCTTACATCCCTGTATTCATTGATAAACATCAACAAAAAAATTCTATCGATATATATCAAAGGAATTGTAGTGGGAAATAAGGTATGAAAAAAATCCAAAAAGTATGATGACATGTAACTTTTACAGACGACATTACCAATAAAATTAACTGAATGGAAAAATTTCCTCGGTATATATCTTGGGAATTATGGAGGGTATTACAGTGAGATTCAAAAAGGGAAATCATATTGTGACGTGATATTTTTACCGATAGAATAACCAATGGAGTTATTGATGGAATAATCTTATCAATAATGTCGTTGATGATATTTAATTTATGACCGGACAATCGACTCTCTTCTCCCCTTCCCCCATTTATTCTTCTTCCTTATGTATTTTTTTCTGCAACAAAAAGTCACCCCTCCCCCAATCTCAACACAACTCAAACTCTCACAACAATTTCTTCCATCACAACACTCAGTTTATCAGTATTTATGCTTTGATTTAAATTTTATTAAGGATTCTCAACTTTAAGCAAACGAATGTACCTTTTTTTTATTTGAACTCAATTTTGAAATGTTAATTTTTTTTTCATATATTTTGTAGTATATGTATTTTATTTGGGTGTTTACTTGTTTTATAGTTTTTTCTCATACAAATTTGTTAAGTGGATTTATGATTTGTACAAGTTAGGGTTTGTTTTAGATTTTGTAAAATTGTATTTCTATGTAAATTGATGAAACCTATATCGAATTTTTGACGTAGATGCTTTGATATGAAATATATAATAGCTTATTAATTTAACGGGTCTGTTTTATATTTTATCAATTTTATTGTCGAGCTGAAATTTTTTATAAATGTGTACAAATTTGAATTTATGTAGATAAATGATAATAAATTAAGAGTAAAATTAAAATAGATTGAATAAGTTTGAGTTAAATCAATTGTTTTGCAAATTTATTATAATGGAGTTCAGGGTTTTATTAATTATACATTATCTAATCTAAGAAATATTAGTGGAAGGGGTATTAGATGTCCATTCAAAAGGTGTAAAAATAAAACGTTTATCGATCCAGATGTTGTAACAATGCATCTTCTACAAAAAGAGTTTCTGGAGAAATATCTGTATTGGTATACATACAAAGAACCATATGTTCCTTATGATACAATAGTAGAAAAGATGGTTGGGTTAACCTCTAGTTCTAGCAATGTGCATAGAGTTATAGATAACAATAGTAATCCTTATAGGAATATGGTGATGGATGTGATGAGAACGAATTAGGGTCACGCCGGCCAATGTCCAATCATAGATAAAGAACCTATTGTAGACATGGCTAAGTTTTTTTTTTTTATCTTTTGAAAGATTTTGATGAACCATTATGGGATGATTGAACAAAACATAGTAAATTATTGGCACACACAAGCCTTCACCATCAAGTCAAATCATGAGTTGAGTGGTGTCGGTTATGACAAAATTATTGAATGAGCGAGAAGCATTTTATTTGAAAGGAACAAATTGAAAGAGAACTTCTATGATGTTAAATCCATGACGAAACCCCTCGGTATAGGATACCAAAAAATTGAATTGACACGTGTCTAAATTTATGCATGTTATACTACCTTGAAAATGCAGAGTTGACTAAGTGTAGAACATGTGGGCATTCTTGTTATAAACCCATGACTGGCAAGGGAATGACTCTTATCACATACAGAAAACTTAGATACTTTCCAATCACACCTAGACTGCAGAGGTTATTCCTGTCACTAAAGACTACTAGGAACATGACATGACACCAATCACATGATGTGGTGGATGAAGTGATGGTGTACCCTTCCGGTGGTGAAGTCTGGAAATACTTTAACAATATGCATTCTTAATTTTCAATGGAGATAAGGAACGTGTGTCTTGGGTTATGTATAGACAGATTTAATCCATTCAGATCATTTGCTACTCCTTATTCTTGTTGGCCAGTGATACTCATGGTTTATAACTTGCCATCAAGAATGTGTATAAGGTCGAATTTCATGTTTTTATCTACAATCATACCTGGTCTTAATAGTCTAGGTTAGAATATAGATGTTTGTCTTCGACTATTGATTGATGAGTTGAAGTAGTTGTGGTCATCTAAGGCTTTAACTTATGATGTATCAAGGAAACAAAATTTTCTAATGAAGGCAGCTTTGATGTGTACTATCAATGATTTTCTAGCTTATATAATAGTTTCTGGTTGGAGCACATATGTAAAACTAGCATGTCTATATTGTATGAAAAATAACAAGGCATTCACACTAACAAACGGTAGTATATCATCTTTTTTTACTACCACCAGTAGTTCTTACCAACAAATCACAATTTTAGAAAGAACAGAAAGGATTTGTTTGTTGGCAGAGTTGAAAGGGATGTTGCACTGCTATTTTTTTCAGGTGAAGAATTATATGACGTGGTATCGGAGTACGGTGACATTGTGTTTGGTTTTCAATGTAGTAAGCAGAAGTTTCCTAGTTTTAGTTTTATCCATAATTGAGTAAAGCGAATTATTTTTTAGAAACTTTTTTATTGGAAGACCAATCTCCTCTGTCATAACCTTGATATCTTGCACATTAAAAAAGAATATGTTTGATAACATTTTCAACACATTATGGAAGTGAAGGGGAATACAAAGGATAACATCAAGGCTAAAATGTATATAGCTTTATTTTGTCACTGTAAAAATATAGAGTTGGTTTATGTTGGGTCACGGGTCGCAAAGCAAAAAGCCAACTTTGCCTTAGACAAGAATGCATAGTTACTTGTCTAATAATGACTTAAAAGTCTGTGATTTCCTGATGGACATACCTCTAACATATCAAGGTTGGTGGATTTGGAGGATTGTAGATTGTATGGAATGAAAAGTCATGACTACCACATATTTATGTAAACACCCATTCCATTAGCTTATCGGGATTTATTATAAAAAATGATATGAGATGCACTCATGGAGATCAGTCACTTCTTTAAAGATATATGTTCCACCAAGTTGCTGACACAACACATGGAGATGCTTGAAATGAATATCGTCCAGATAATATACAAACTTGAGATGATATTCCCTCTATTGTTTTTTTACTCGATGGAGTATCTACCCATGCATTTATCGTTTGAGACAAAAGTTGGAGGCCAGATCCAATATAAATGGATGTATCCATTCGAGAGGTTAGGGATTGCACATGCATCATAATTAAAATTTTATTGTCTTTCTTTGTATATTTTAAAACATTCATTTAATTCCATGTAGGTACTTCTTCAACCTTAAGAGAAAAGTAAAAAACAAAGCGCATGTTGAGGCTTTGATATGTAAGGCCTATATTGTTTAAGATATCTCAACATTGATCTCGTACTATTTAGAGCCTCAATTGAGAACGAGAATTAACTACGTTTCAAGGCATGACGATGGTAGGGAAGTGCCTTCATGTGGGAGCTTGTCAATAATCTCTCATCCTAAACAACCTGTACCAAAAAATATTATGACGGAAAGATATTTGTCATAAATAGAATTTAGACAAATACATAATTATGTGTTATTTAACTGCGATGAACTGATACTTTTTATTTAATAAGTATACTGCTTAACATATCGTTATGATGTGAACCCTAGCGGAATTTAATGGAATTCGTGACCCCAAGATCAATCTAATCTAAGTTTGTTGAGATTTGAATGAGCTTATCACAATAGAAGACTTGCTCCAAGGCAACAAGACTATAAACCAACTCGATCACAATGCCTACACCTAGAGATGAGCGAAGAAAGTATAAATTCATAATAAAGAATGGTCAATTCTTTAAAGAGTTGAAAGTTCAATCAACCAAGATTGAGCAACCAAAAAGTAGGCTACAATGTTAAACATATCATCAAAAGTCTGCCCTAAAATTATTACTAAAGAGTACTTAAACTCTAAGTCAAAACCTTAGTTTCCCTAGTGGGTCTCACATAAGCCCAATTTAAATAATAATCTACCCAAACTAAAACTAGCCCAAACTAATTAAAATAAACAAAATAAACAAGTCTAAGACCCAAATAAAATGTCTCCTCTCAAAATAAATAAAGTTTGATAGCTCAACTAATTAAATAAGACAAGTTCGTTGTTTCCATATTTTGTCTAGCAATAGCGAAAGCCCAAATTAAAATGGATGGTTCTCTCTTATTAATGAATTAGAAGGCTTTCCTATACCATTGAAAAGGTATGGAAGTCTAGTTTCTAGCCCAACTAGAATAAAATCAAAATTTGATCTGTAGCTCCAGTTATGACCAAAAGAGTAACAAAAGGTCAAACTGTTTGAATCTAGTCTTCTTCTCCCAATCCTTGTGTAATGGTCTTGGTTCCACCAACAAGCCTCTCTTGAACATGAATCAGATTAATCAAGGCTTGCTCTTTGTTATTACAAATCCTCTTGAAGTCCACCTTAGCCATGTCTCTTGAAGAAGTCCATTGAAAGCTTCTTTGAACTTTTTAGCCCTAAGCCTAATAATTGTACCAACTGGAACCTCTAATGGATCCTTTGATGGTTGGATCGCATCATGTTATTTTCAAACAATTTATCTCTTATAATATCATAAATTGATACATTGTGGAATTCTTCACATACAACATTGTCAATATTTACTGTCCTAAAACTCACAGGTGACTGGATCCTAAATCTTTCGATTACAAGATAAACAATTTTCCATGTAGTTTAGAATACATGTAAGTACTGTTTAATTATTATTATTATTATTATCTCTCGAGATACTTAATTTCATTTCACATTTCTCGTTAACTGTTCATGGTTGTACTTTATGTACCAGGTTTATCAATTAAGAGTGAATGCTAGTGTTACTTTGTCTTTACTAAGTCTGGGTCATAAAAGAAATGTGAAATGCTAAAATGAGTATTTCGTCAATGGATATATGTTTCATATTGAAGAATATGGGCAGAGTAGAAAGACATATAACAGTGTGGTTTGTGTTAAAGGATCGACTTGTAATGAGTTTAAAGTTGACTACTATGAGAAGTTGAAAAAGGTTATTAGATTGCAATATCATAATGAGCAGAATAAAGTATTTTTATTAAAATACTATTGGTATGACACCACTAACAGAGGTATCAGAGTAGATCTCTATCATGGTTTGGTTGAAATTAATTTAAAGGCTAAACTCTACAATGTCGACGATGTCTTTATTTTTACCAAGCAATGCCAACAAGTTTATTACACATACACTTCTTCCCTTAGAAAGGATCGTTCAGGAGTTGATTGATTATCCGTAGTGAAAACTAAACCCAGGGGTCATGTTGAGGTTGTTCAAGATGGTAACGATAAATTAATTATGAGAAATGTTATCTTTGAACTTGGTGAGTTAGTTGATCCATATCGAGTTGCTCCATTTAATGGCTTAGAAGAAAATCTAAATTTTGGCAAAACTAATAATATTTTTTTGTTGATGTTGACGCTGAGAAGTTGAATGATGTTTAGAGCTCCAGTAGACATATATAAGTCGATGAAAATGATAGCAATGAAATCAATGTAGAAGGTTGCAATGGAGATGAGGACGAGTTAATTGACGAAGAAGAAGCCAATTTTGATTAAGATGCACAACACTAAAGTGTATGCTATAAACTATAATGTAATATTTATGGACAGAATTCACTTCAATGTAATGACAATGATGTTAATTTATTATTGAATGACAAAGAAATATTTATTTTATTACTGTAATGTGAACTGATGTTATTATATTATATGTGCAACAATGAATTTTAATATTTGCAAGAAAGATAGATAAGGAATATAGATACAATTTGACATCAGATACTATTTTACACCGATGGAAATATCGACATAATATATTTGTCGGTATATTCCAGAAACCATGAGAATTGTTCCCCTTCTCCCTGATATTATTCACAGTATGCATTACATACGAGTATATAGATATAATTTGTTTGTCTGTATATTCCATTGACTATGAAAATTGTTCACTTATCAATGCGCTGATAATTAATGTTCTTTTGACTGTTGATTTTTTTCTCAACTGTTTATAAATTTTTGTGAAAGCCATCAATAACACTTCAAGGGAAAATTTGAATGGGAAAGAGTTGATAATAATGTTGCGAGGAGGATTTAGGAGGATCACGTTGTAATTAGGTAACATCGAATTCATGATAGTTTTTTTTATTCCAAATATTAAAATTTTATTTTTCATTTACTAATAAATAATTAATTTGTACCACATAAGTTTCGTAATTTTTGGTACGAGGCGCCAAAGAAAGCAAGAACATATGTGAAAGAAAAATAGCTTCTAGATTGGAATGATGTGATAGTTTGGAAGGATTTCAGATCACTGTACATCGTAGAGGTTGTTTGGGCAGAATACATTTGACACATGATGTCCATGCATTTTACATAAGTGTCATAGTCTGATGTGAAAAATCAGAACCGGCATGTTCATGGTTCAATTACTTCACATACTGATGACTCCGTTCTGTTCGTTTTGCATGTGAAGCGGATGGTAGGATTTTTTTTCATTACATCCATTTTTTATTTGTTGCTTTTTATAAATATATTGAACTGATATTTTTTTTTTCTTGCAGGCTATGGTTCTTGGATGAGAGCCAGGTCCAATGGAGTTTTTTTATTGAAATGCATGTGTGGAGTGATGACCACCAAAAAGGGATGCAACCGAGCTCGACACTTTGTGGTATGTTAGTTTTCAACATTTTTTTTCTTAAATTATTATTTCCTTGAATCGATGAATTTATTATTTCTTTCCAGGATACATATGATAACCTATTGAAGAGATACGGGGACAATCCTTCAACCTATCCAAATCTTGGTCCAGATTTGTTGTTGGAGACATGATCGTCTGGTGGACTTGATAGAAATTGGGTGTACAAAATCTTGAACACTCAACCAAAAACTTGCGGACGACCCGTGGTGCTTCGATCGTTGGATGCTCGCAATCAATTTCGAGCATTCAAACTCCATAATTCACAGCAATGTTAGACCAATGAGTATAAGCTCGGACAACTCATCCTACTCGTAAATGTGAACAACTCACTACTGATTATGAAGAACTTTGTCGATTGGTAATGGAGATGACATCATAGATTTGGCCCCACGGTCCCAAAAATGACCAGCCTTCTCCTTTTCCTCCTTTAGCCCTGCCTCTATTTTAGATTTATTGTATTTATATGTACAAATATTTAAATTTGTAATAAATATTTGATTTTCATATTAATTTATTTTATTTTAATTATTTTCTACTTCTGTTCAATATTTTTTTAAGAAAATATTTTTAAAATATTACGTTACCGACGAAACAATTCCGTCGGTATATTCCAAAGAGTGTTGGAAAAGAATTACTGTAAATGTCATTGCTATTGTTAACTCGCCAATCAAATTACAGATGGTATTATGTTGGTGATATGTTATATTTATCGATGGATATACCGACAAATAAATAAAAACACTGATGACATTACACATGGTTTTCTTATCGATGATATGTTAAATTTACCGATGGAGATATCAATGGAATAAAACGGGTAAATGTTTTTTGGCGTGCTTTGTACGTTTGTAAATTTATCGGTATAGTTATTACCAAATAACTCACCGATAATCTATAAATTAATAATGAGAGTTTTTCTGACAAACTATTTATGTTCGTGAGTCCGTCGGTAACATAAATACAGACGGACTGCTAGTGTAAATACCGACAAAACTTTTCGTCGGTAAAACTGTTAAATATGGTAGTGCCAGTAATATTTTAACTCGATCCAATATATAATTTAAAAAATATATCTGATCTCACAAAATTGGTCGGTAGGTATTTTAAAGCAAAATTGAGACCTAATTGGTATCATATAAACTAGGAACTTCTATTTTATTTTTTTCCTTGCTAAATGAAGGTTCGGACTTCACTCATTTTTTATGTGTACACTCTTGACCGCAAATGATATTCCTCTTCACACTCCACACATCTTATGAGTAATTATACTTCATTATGATCCCCTCATTGCAAGCTTCTATACAGGATTATCTTTCACTATTACTTTTTCGAAGATTTTAAGAGGACGATCATGGATAGTATTGCTCAAGAGTGATGAAAATGGGAAACGACGATGGTAACCTATTTCCGTGGACTGTGGTTGATTGGTCAGTAAGGAGGGAATGGAAAAGAAGATGAAAAGGAAAGATCTAAGAGGTATATATTTTGAGGAAAGGGAATGAAAATGAATTATAACGTAAGAAGAGATAATTAATTCATTTCTTTTGTTTGGATTGTAAAACTAGAAATAGAAAGGAATGAAATGGGAAATTAGAGGGGAAATCAAACCTCCCAGTTCACTTTTTGTTCATAAAACATTTCTGCTAAAATGGAGAGGAAAGCAAGGGAAAAAAAATAAAAAATTGACACTATTTTCCTCAAAATATCTTCCAAAAAATACCCTAGCTAAACATCTGTTTTTTTTTTTTTTGGAAAAAAGAATCATATCTGATCAACACTTCTTGTGTAAGGAAAATATAATAAAAACATGAGGGGTAACTTAACTGGTCAGACCTTAGGTTTACTCTCCAATGGTCACGAGTTCGAGTTTTCTCAGGGTCACTGGAAGCTTACATGGTCGTTAACTTCAGGGCCCGTAGAATTAGTCGAGGTGCGAACAATCTGGTCCAGACATCCACATAAATATAAAAAATACAATAAAAAATATATTATTTTTGTTTGTTTTTTCCATCTATATATTCAAACAAAGATCAAAACTTAATTTCCCCTCTCTAATTTGAGCCAAAGGAAAATAAAATTCACCTCTTTCCATTTCTTTCCTTTCCTTTCTTTAATTTCTATTAGTTTCTCCTGCATTGATAGATTGCAATACATATATACTGCCAGACAAATATAGAACAAAAAAAATCCACTCAATCCAGTATCGTTGATTATCCTTTTCACCACACTCAAAAAAAAAAATATTAACAATCATGCTCCTCCTTCCTGTTCTTCAATGGGACGACCTCTAAAAATTTGAGAACGAAATTACCATTCCTATATATATAAAGACAAATTTAGTTATGTGGATATATATATATATATCCACATAACTAAATTTGTCTTTAATTAGCAACCCTCTAGTGCTGGCTTTGTCTCCCCATATATATTCATTAGAGCATGACTCAATTCATTGGATACATTGAATGTCAACATGCTCCAGATTTCTTATGGTTTTCTCAACAAACACGATCTCTAATTGCTTTACAGTACGTGGTCCCTCACTCCCCAAAAATTGCTGGTAAGAAACCCTAACCCTAGGCATTTACTTTAACCCATTTTCAACTTCTACTGGAATAGATACTACATGTATATTTAGATGAAGACCTCTGTGAATGAAAAGAAAATAAGTAAAACCCTAGACAATGGCTGATAGCTGCATGTTTTCAAAGAATCAATTCAATATAAAAATTAACTTAAACTATGAGATGAGGTTCTAATATATGATTTATATTATTTTCTAACATACCTCTTTAAGTAAAAAATTGTTGAGTTTGAAAGTTGCACAGACCCACATTATATTGTGTTTAATTTTTGTCAAATAAATAAGAATGGTGAGATTCGAACTCGTGACCGCTTGGCTCTGATACAATTTGAAAGAACCAATTCAACCTAAAAGCTTAAGCTATTAGGTGAGATCCGAATATATAATTTATATTATTCTCTAACACATATTTGAATGATAATGATATAATTGATGCTAGAACTAGATGTAATTATGTTCCAAGCAATGAGATCATAGATGAAATTCAAATGAATGAACTACAGCAATTCATCAAAATCAACAAATCAAAATCAACAAGATAAGATAAGGAATCATTATTCATCAAAATAAATGAACTGTAGTATCAGCTAAACTTAAAAATTAAATATATCAGAAAAGCTATTACCTGATATCAAATAATCATTTTAATTCAAAAATTTAAGTTATTAATTATATGAGTTCTTAGAAGTAGTTTACTAATCCAATAATCAAATACATAAAAATAAATAAACTGGTATCTAATAACTGATATCAAAGAGCAATCTCAATTTAAAAATTTAAATAATTATGTGAGTATATTTCAGAAATAGTTATATATTATTCCGAACTAATATAATCAAACTAGTATAATAAAATTAACAATGAATAAAAGATGAAATTATCATTCATATTTTCGGATGAAAATTAAGCATGCTTGTGTTATAAACTGACCTCATACTTGTTGAAAACTGATCAGATAGAGCAAAAACCCAACTCTAACCACTTTCCAGACCAAGATCAATCAGAATATAAGCATATGGCAGCAATGTTTACATTCCCCGACTCAATAGCAAAATCAATTCGATCAAAATATTGATCTACCTTTATCCCTACCCACACAAGCTAAAGTTTCTTTCAATTCATGGAATATTATGCTGAGATATGAAGATAAATCTAATCAAAAGACAGCAAAGTAGCTAGCCATGTGTATATGAATAAAGGAAAAAACCCATAATAATCTTCCCACCTAATTAAGACTATAATCATTGTAAATTAAGCTAAAAATATCCATGTCTACTCCCGATTGATATTCTAGAACCTTAAATGACTTTGTAGTGCACCGATTCACGAATATCCCACATCATATCAGACTTGAATAGAGCTGGAATTCATGAACTACATCCTGATTCCTTGATTATTTCTATATGACGAGGAGGAGGACGGTGGTGCTTCTTTTTCTTGATCAGCAATACTAGTATTATTAGTGTTAGCAGGCTTCTCTTGATTAGCTCTATCTCCTTCTATCTCTCTATATCTCTGAAGATACCTTCTTAGTGGCCCGGCATAGTCATCAAAACCTAGGGCTCCCATAGCCCAGCAGACATCATCTCCATTCACGGTTTTGCGCCTTTCCTTTCTACACTTCTCGGATGCTTCACCGGTGACAAAGCTAATAAACTCTGAAGCACATTCTTGCATCGTTTCCTTGGCTTCTTTGGAGATTTTCGCGTTAGGCGGCAGAATTTGCTTCATGATCCGTCCAACGTTGGCTATAGGCAACAACCTTTCTTGCTCCAGCTTGACGCCGCCATCGTCACTTGAAGCACCAGCACCAACATTATCGACCATGTCTAAGCTAGATGCAAAGAATTTAGTCCTGCTTTTTACTCCAACCTAGCTAGACTTGCCGTTTGGTTGGTCAAAAACTCGTCTTTTATATTGCATATATACACGTACATACGTACATAAATACATTAGGGTATGTCTTCTTGTTCAAAATGGCATGTGTGAAGCCGACCACCTGGTTAAGTTGATTCACTAGTGGGCTCCATGTATACTCAATTCATTGGAGCTCATAATCCTAAATATTTAATTTGATTTTCGTGATTAAGTCCGCTACCTAGCTCATACAAATATATTATATATATATATTGACAACCATGCTTGACTGTACTTTCGATTATTATAATTTTATACCAGTTTACAGGGCTCTGCTGTAAAACTGTTTTTAAGGGAAAACAAATGTTAATATAATAAAAAATAATTTAATATTCTTATTAAATTTAATTTAACAAATCAATCAACAACTAAGCTCAAAAAACAACCCCAATAATAGATAAAAATGCTGTTTGACTTCTTCAAAAATTCAAGATAATTTTTTTTAATATTGAGACATTAACATATTGGTTTAATCTGGGGTTCGTGATTAACTTATTAAATTCACGATCTGGGTAATGGACTCCACTGTGTTTAAAAACTTTATTTTTTAAAAACTATTTTAACTAAATTATATAATAAAAAAAATAAAAGTTTATAAAATCAAGTACAAACTAAATGTTAATTATGATGCAACCTCATAAAAAATATATCAAAATAATTTATAAAGATAAATTCAAAACTAAACAAATGTTAAAAAATAAAAATAAAAAACAAAAAATAAATAAAAAAAAGAACTCAACTCATTCATTGTTCATATAAAATAGTAAAGGGTTAAGTTGACCCAACTCTTTTAAATATATTAGATAATTATTTTTTTAACATATCATATCATGTAGAAGGTTAAAAAGTTTTAAACTTTTATATTTATATTATTGTAAAAAAAAATAATCTAAATTTAATTAAAAACTTTCGCTATCAACTGTTAATGTGTTGTCATGCAGTTAATTTTATTAATTTAATATAAAAGAATAGAGATAGTAAGGTTGAAACTCTTAATTACTTGGATTAAAATTTTAATATCACATCGAAAGATATTTTAATTCAAAAATATAAAACGAGTACTCCTCATAAATGATTTCTGATTGGTTCAAAGAACCTTTAGCCAATTCACATGTTTATACAGCTTTTACTCTTTAATGCTCACCAATAAGGAGAGACCAAGCACGTTTTAGAATAATGATTGGTGCTTTAAGCTGTGAATTATTTAACACATCGTGTCTCCTTTTGGATTTGAACCAAACCCTAAGGCTAATTGGCTACACACACACA
>Ga0325411_1000108_pt1 | contig 79799 bp, 50 predicted proteins | sample PopdelMetagenome_13_FD_206181 | JGI IMG/M metagenome (GOLD analysis project Ga0325411, IMG submission 206181) | Populus deltoides microbial communities from Bellville, Georgia, United States - Xylem-PdIQD-R4 | ecosystem: Host-associated > Plants > Phyllosphere > Stem > Wood/Secondary xylem... | reverse complement strand
CACGGTTCTGATCATGTAGCCACTTTGCTTCTCCACAATTGCTTTAAAATATTTAAAACAATTGAATACTTCTGACTTCCTCTTCAGAAAGTATATCCACGTCTTTCTACTAAAATCATCAATAAAAGTGAGGAAGTACCTATTTTGTCCAGTCGACATAGGCGTTATTGGGCCACACACATCTGTGTGTACTAACTCCAGTGGCCTCTTTGCTTTCTAGTTGACTTCTTTGGCAAAACTGGATCTGTGATGTTTGCTGAGGACACAACTTTTACAGACTTCATCTGGATGATCAATGTGAGGCAAACCTTTGACCATCTTCTTGCTAGCTAGCATCTTCAGACTTGTGAAATTCAGATGTCCAAGCCTCAGGTGCTAGAGCCATTCTTCACTGTAAGTGATGGCACTCAAACACTTTGCTGCATCATACTGGATGTTCAAAGGAAACATCCTATTCTTGGACATTTTCCCATAGGCCATTAATCTCCAATTGTTGTCTCTAATTGTTAGATGACAATTCTTCGAGTAAAAAGTATAACCTCTCTCCATAAGTTGACCTAAGCTGATCAGGTTCTGCTTTATGGCTGGGACATAATAAACATTGGCGATGTAGCTGGAATCGCCGTTCTTCAACTTGATTGGGATGCTGCCTTTACCTTTGAATGGAACCTTTGAGGTATCTCCAAAAGTAACTAGACCTTGCTTGGTCTCATCTAGATCACCAAATAACTCTCGGTAGCCACACATGTGATTGCTGGCTCCAGTATCTAGATACCATATATTTTCCTGTTTCTCGCCAAGTTCTTGTTGGACAAGAAATGCAGCTTCTTCTCTGTCATCCTTCTCTGCATAGTTGGCTTGCTCACGTATCTCCAACGGAGCTTTCCTTCTGCATTCAGTGCTATAGTGCCCAAATTGATTGCAACTATAACATTGGATATTCCTCTTGTCACGGTTATTGTAACCGCCTCCTCTTCCTCTAGGAGTGAATGCTTGTTGTCCTCTACCTCCTCTGGTGGTGTTTCTACCACCTCTTCCTCTAAAGCTTGTATTCCAAGATCCTCTTCCTTGGAATTGCTGAAATCCTCCTCTGGATTGTTGACTTCTTGCTTGAGTGGTATATCCACTTGTTGAAGTCTCCCCTTGCTCATATCTGTCCTTGAGAGACAGCTTTGCTTGTAAGGCATGCTCGATGGCCTTATCTCCATTTCGCTTTACAATCTTCTGCTCATGAGCTTGCAAAGAACTCATAAGTTCATCAACTGTCAACTTGTCCACTTCCTTGGACTCTTCAATAGCGACAACAACAAAATCAAATTTTGGATCTAGGGATCTCAAAATTTTCTCAGTAATTCGAGAATCGACGATGGCTTCTCCATTTCTCCTCATCTGATTGACTATCACCATAATCCTTGTGTGATAATCAGAAATAGATTCTGAGGACTTCATTTGCAATAACTCAAATTCACCTCGCAAAGATTGAAGACGAATCTTCTTGATTCTGTCAGCACCTTTGTATTTTTGTTGGAGAGCCTCCCATATGTCTTTTGATGTTTCAGCGGAAGCTATGATCTCGAATGTATCTTCATCAAGACCTTGGTAGATGATGGTCTTTGCTTTGTTGTCCTTCTTTCTGTTGACTTTCAGGGCTTGCTTCTGTGCCTCTTGTAAAGCATCTTCTTCTTCTTTGGACTCTGGTTCATCATAACCATAGTGTACAATCTCCAAACACTCTTGTGAACCAAGGAATGCCTTTAATCTGATGCACCAACTATCATAGTTGTCTTTGGTCAGCTTCGGGATGAGTGTTTGTGTACTTTCTGTAGTCATTTTGCTCTTTGAATGACTATATCTCCTTCTGGGAGTTGGATTTGGCTAAATGGACACTGAAGATCGATCCGGAATGGTCTAAATAGTTGGGAACCGGTCTGACTTTGTTGAAACTGGGTCAGAAATAGGGTGAACCGGTCAAAACACCAATTCTGGGCGTCGGGCGATTCACTGGGTTGAACCGGGAATATTCTAGCGGCTCGGCTGTGGCTAACGAGCGGCTCGGCTTCAACGGGAATATTCTTCGGCGCGGCTTACGGCTTACGGCTCGGCTGGGCTCGGCTTAACGGCTCAAATATGGCGCGCGTGGACGGCACTCGTCTTCTTCCTCTGGCGCGCGTGGGTGCGACTGGGCTACAGTTTCCGGATCTTCAGGAGGAGCGTGTGGATCACCTCAAGCTCCGATCAAGCTGATTCTTGCGCCAATGAGTTAGTCTGGATGAGATCTACATGTTGGAATGATCAAAACGTGTTTTTGACAACTCTGAAAATTCGGATATCTCCCAAAAAAGCTTCTGTTTTCTGACGAACGGGGCTCTGATACCAATTGTTGGTGGGAGAAACCACTGGTGGTGGCTTTGAAACACTCGGAGGGGATAAAACACACTGTTTTATTTCAACAAACAAGAAGCTTACAATACTGAAAAGCTTACAATACACGCCCTCTCTTTCTCTCTTTCTCTCTAGTGTTTCTCTCTACTCTCTCCACACAATTTAACATAAGCTCAGCTTGCTATTTATACACGAATTCAAAACAAGATATTTCAACCTTCAAGTGTGAAGGCGGCTGGAGCTGCAGGCGTGGAGGCGACTGGCGGCTGCGACTGGTGGCTGGCGGCTGTGGCTGGTCGGTGGGTAGTTGCCTTCCTTGACCTTCTGGATTGAGTTTAAGTTTCAACACCTATCAGCTACGGTGGATTGCAATGATTCCAAGAAGTCTTAATATAAGCATAATAAGGTTAGATAGTGCTTTCTGTTTGGGCAAATATGTAACATAATCTTACTTTGGAAAAACAAGAATGGATGTATAAAGTATGATATTAAAATGATGTTTAAAGTAAAGAAATTAAATTTAAGAGCAATATTACGAGCTAGAAAAATTATATCATAATGATTATAAGCAGCAGTACAGGGATTGCAACAGACAGTTGCTTTCAAAAATAAAACGTACGCTGAACGATGGGGAAATACCAAGGATGCACCGTCAATTTCATGAAACCAGGACTTCTCTTAATTTTGGCTATACTAGCGTGCGTTGCAAGGGGAAGAAAGAGAGAAAGAGAGGGAGAATTCAACCACCACCAAACCTGTGAAAGAGACAACAGTCGGCCAATTCAACGACCACCAAACCTTTGAACGAGACAACAGTCAGCCTATTTTGACAGCTAGGAAAAGTCGTACTTACCGTTGAAAAGATGTAGCCGCTTCACATATTAGTATGGATTACATACATCAATAATTTTTTTTTTAATTAATCTAATTTATATAAATACCCTGACTCCACACAATATTAACAAAAAAACATAAGAAAAGGATCAAAAAGCCCTTCAATCATCGCTATAAAATTTTTTATTCAAAAGATATTTTAATAATTATACTATGCCAAAAAAAAAAAAGCAAAAGGTATTTTAAACATTACACTAAGCAAATAAAAGGTTAAAAGACTTCTCCATTCATATCCAATCTTGTAATAGTAAAAATGTCTCGATGAAAAAATTATATTACTCTTTAAAGCAAGTTATAAGATTTAAATTATGAAGGTTTAAAAAGTAATTTAATTGTGTGAATGAAAAATTGGTCTCTTTTAGAATTTTGTGTAATAATTCATCACTAATTTCTTAGTCATTAAGTGACTTTTGTTTTAACTCACAAAACAAAACCCAATTTTTCTTTTTCAAAGTTTTCTGCTTCTCTATCTATGGTATGTTACATGTTTTATTTATGGGTTGTAATTGTATGAATTTGTATGGTTAGGTAAGAGAAAGTTTTGATGATGATGATTATTGTAAATTAACCCGGGTTAAAATTATATAGTCTTATGTGGTTGTAACAGACTTTGGATGGTTAGTATTATGGAATGTTATTATGTATATATATTTATCTTGTATTTACTTTATATAGGTTTCTGATCATGTGTATTAGACTACATGGTTAGTATCATGTACAACCCTACATCTATATTATAATTTGCACCCAAACTATATGAAAGGGTTCAATAACTTCTATACCAAGCAAGTGGTACACTTCAACACCAAAATACCTGTCAGGAAAAAATTTACAAAGCTATTCGATGCAGTGGCGAAGCCAGAATTTTTTAAATGAGGGGGAAAATTATTAATAAATACTTGATATTATATATTATATAGGCATGCGTTATATAGAGAAATCAATTTGAAACATATATACTAAGGCCCTGTTAGTCTTTGCGTTTCAAAAGCATTTTTGAAAAAATTGAAATTTTTTTATTTTTTTGCTTCAAATTAATATTTTTGGTGTTTTTTAATCATTTTAATGCGTTGATATTAAAATAATTTTTTTAAAATAAAAAGACATCATTTTAATACATTTATGAGTAAAAAACACTTTGAAAAGCAATCGCAACCACACTCTCAACATAACTCATATCAAATGAAATTAATTTAAGAATACTTTTAAAATAAAAAAAAAATTACATTATAATTGTTATCTTTAAGTTTTTATATTTTAAAATCACTTCATAATGACTTTATTATCAATGTCATCGAAGATATTTTTCTCAAAATAACTCAAACTATATAAAAATAAACGTTGCCGAAAAAAAGATTTTGTAGTGATTTTAATATAATGCATATAAGAAAATTAAAAAATGAATGATTTTCCACGAAACATGCATTTGATTTATTTGGACATGAAGACACAAAGTATTCTTTTTCTTTTTTTTATTTCTCATATTTTCTGTAGCTCCCCTTTTATTTATGGATCTTTTCAACTCTTAATTTATGTTTCTGCACATAAAATGTGCTTATAAAAAGTTAAGGGGGCAGTTGCCGCCTTATGCCCTAGTGTGGCTCCACCCCTGATTCAATGTTATTCAACAAGAGAGTTAGTTTACATAGATATATTTGAAGAGGTTTAATGGAAAAATGTTTAAAGGAAAAGAAATGCTTGAACTTGTAGCCTTAGCTTGTAGCCTTAGAGGCCTTGATAAGAGAAGTAGAAAAACATGTTCTCTAAAGAAAACTTTATGCTTTATCTGACAAAAACTTGCTCAAATTTAAGCAAGTTATGAAAAATCATATATAGGTAAAAAAAGATCAATTTGCTACAAAATTAGCCTCTTTATTTTTACAAAAGCAATCAGCATGAAAGACCTTTCAAGTGAAATTATTTTCCTATAAGGGATCAACCCACTTTCATTTAGTATGTTTTAAGAATTTATAACTCCTTTAAATCAAAATAGAATTATTCACTCAAAGTTATCAAGGCGATCAAAACAAACATCTTAATATCACTTTCTAAACATGTTTCTTCTAAAAACTCCCTCTATAATTATCACTTGAATCACCTCAAGCCGCATAACCATCAATAAAAATATAAGTTTAATTTTTAAAATAAAAATAATATATTTCTCACATATTTTTTAACTATAAATTTTCGGTGGAGGTTTTTAGACTCTCTCCTTGAAGGTGATATAGTTGGTATTCAAAGATTAAAAATTAATGGTAACGGGATAAATATTCAGGAGAGGACCGGAGGAAACAGTCCGGCAAGGGAATCTCGTTTCACGGTTTACAGGATTCAACTAAGGAAACAAATGGCGCAGAGATTGTTTGTGCCGAGAATCTTGGAACCATAAATGATTACGAGGATGGACAGCCAAAATAAAGGAATTGACTTTGAAGCCCTAAGAAGGGTCAGAGTATCAAACCAAAGAATACCGAAGCTAGACCACAGGCCCAAACGAAAAGGCCAGAGGGGCCTAAAGGCAACAGTGTGGGCCAAGATCGAGAGGAATTATTAGCTTTAGAAAAAGAAGCAAAGGAGCAAGCCCATATTAGAAGTTCTTTGGCAGGCCCAAGCACAACTTCAGCCTGAGATGTTATACCAAATTTGAATGGTGAGGCAACTACAACCCTGTTTGGCATTATATTTTAAATGGGAGCGGAAAAGTTTTTAATTTTTTTTAAAAAATAATTTTTTCATGTTTTTGAATCATTTTTATATATTAGTATCAAAATTAATTTTAAAAAATATAAAATATATTATTTTAATACATTTTTAAATAAAAATTATTTAAAAAAAAACAACTCCAACTATCTTATGCAAGACAACCTTGGGAATCAGGAAGGAACCACTTGTTTTATCCAATAACACTAATTCATACGAGATGCCGAGACCACAAGATGCTACAGGAAGACTATCAATGTTTTAAAAAAGTATGCTATAATTAATATATATATATATATATATATATAGATTTTCAGTTTATAATTAATTTTTTTTACTAAAAAATACGTTAATAATACCCTTACTCTTGATGTTTCTTAAAAAATAATTCAATAGTCTGCTAGTTAAAACTAATAAATAAATAAAAAAGGAATTTAACAACGAGGCTTGCCCGGCCCCCGATGTTAAACCTGGTAATGAAATGAGACAACACCTTGAGGAGGGAAACACAACAAGAAATGATCCAATCAGGGCTTCTGTTTTAGAACGGCCCACATAAGTATCAATTGAGGGCTTGGCGCCTTCCCATCTTTCTTCCTTCTTGTTTCTTGAGTCGCTGCATTTTCTATTTTTTTAACTTGTCTCCTATTTTAGCAGCATGTTTATTTTTAAATTTTTTTATATAGATTTAGTTTTAAATGTTGAAAATAAAATAAATAGTTTTCAGACTTAATATCATAATTTTGATTCTCCGAAAAAATACTTGGTTTTAAATTAAATAAAATAATAGCTTGAATACCCTTTCTTCTCCTGTCTCTCTCTCTGAGTAAGTTTGAAGTTGAAGATATTAAACAAACATCTTGGAAACTATGAAAAAATATTCAAGAATATTGTCAATCAGAAAGACTAATTCATACCAGCGATGCTTTTGCTGAGATTCAAACCCAATTCTTGATGTGTCTGCTTCAGAAAAGATCCCTCTTAGTCCTCCCTGTAAAAGAATGCCACATTGGATTTGCCACCAGCCATAATAATACCATGGAGCTTGACAGCTTGTGAGGTCAAATAAGTTTATGGAAACAGTACTCTGGGAGGGAGGGAGGGGGAGAGAGAGAGAGAGAGAGAGAGAGAGAGACTGCTTTCACTCTAATTTTTTTGCATTGAAAAGAAAATCCCGACTTTACATCAGCTACCTGCAAGATTTCTTTTTTTTTGGGTTCATTTTTCATTTTTCTTTTATCCTCTGGTTTTAAGGGGAAAAGGTATTGAGTTCAGAAGTTTGCAGTGTTCTCTGCAAATTTCACCAAAAACCTCAAAATTGAGTATCTGGGGCCATCTTCAACTCCTTTGTCCTTGGTTTCGAAGATTCCCTTCATTATACGAGTGTAGAGCCTTTCAAGCAGTGGAATGCCATAATTTTCAGTGCGCTCCACAAAAAGCCGCTTGATGTAATCCACGTGGCTTGATACTTTGGCTTCTGACATTGTAACATCTTGGGATCCACTCGCTTCGGCATGACCAGAAGCTTCTCCTCCTGAAGTTTCATGTCGACTGTCATCGGCTGAAGAGGACTCGGGTCTGTCTGGATTCATATCATCTGCCCCGGCTTCCTCTGGCGGCTTTGCCTGTACTGAATCCTGATGCCGTGATTTATCTTCTGCTGTTGAAGCTGTTTTTCATGAAAAGTATAAAATGATCAGAGAGTTGTGTCAGAAGAGCGATCATGGAAAATTAAATAGTTCAGTCAAAGGATAACATTAAATATAACAAATCTAGGAAAATTAGGAGTTAAAAACTTCAGATAAAGGACACGAGCTGAAGAGAATGCTAGTTCGGAATATGGGCTGTGAGATAAAATTCATATATTGAATAGAAAAATTCAGATTTCTGGCTTCAGGATTTAATTGTCAATATTTACGAGAGGTTTTTCTAACAAGGAAAGGAAATTTGAAAACATGAACTACAAACAGATCATGTCTATTATACAAGAAGTCGGTAGCTGAGATTAGTTTTACTTGCTACTGATCTATTACATCAGTATCCGCACCAAAATTCAGCATGTAAAATGTGTCTTGCAACTTTACATGTTTCAAGACATCATTCAGATAGGTGGGAAAAACAAACAGCAATATCATAAGGACAAAGTATATAGCATTACCAATGAACATACCAGCACAAGTAGCATCAGCATTTTTCTTCTGCCTTTTCAAGGCCTCGTAGCTTTGATCCAGATTAACATCAGGCTGGACGTTGCGTAGCCTGGCACTTGTTCTAGTAACTGTTCCAAGCTGCACAACTGGGGTTGAAGGGAAAATAGATCCCCCTAAATCATCTGGTATTTGTACAGGACCCCCTTGAGCAGCAATCCTGTCACAGTATGTGACAAGCGCAGGATCCATCTGTGACAACATTCCATGCACCTGTAAAATATTATGAAAAGGGATTCATCAAATGATGCTTTAGGTGATAGGACAAAATGAGAGGAAAAATCATAGAAAACCAGAAGGCATGGAAACTTACCGCATCCCGAAGCTCATAACCTCTACTGACAATCCTAGCTCCATTGTAATCATCTCCATTGTACACCTATATTAGAAACATGCACGCCAAATTTAAGCATGAAATAGATGCACTGACCAAAGGTATAGTGGTGTTAAATTATTCAATGGAAGGAGAACCTAGAAATAGAATTAAATGAAGCTAGGAACAAAACACACCTTTGCATTGGTCACAATTAGATCAATGTCTTGCAGGAATCCTGAGCATGTGATATATTGACCAGAGTCAACACGCTGCAGCATGGTAGCCATGTCCATAGGGTTCTGGATTATAGAGCGATAGGTTGGAGCATCCTCGTCAGTGACAGGATAATGGAAGGCACTAAATCGTTTGTCATACAACATCCTGCAGCAAAGAAGTTAGAATGTTAAGTGTAAACAGTGAAAGGAAGCACAAATACTGTACAGAGACAACCAGCTTGTACGTAACAAGAAACATGTGCTGTAACAACCATTGGAGTGGGATGATCATAGGGTGATGTAATTTCAAATGCAGACAACATACCAGACCTTGCTAGGAAACCCCCCTCCTCCTCTCTCACGTGCGAGTGCACAGAGACATACAGTCTACTCGCCCTTTCTTGACCTTACCCCTCACCCAGACCACTTTTCATTGATTTCATTCTCTTCTGGATCTAAATCGTTCAAGATAAGAGATTCAAGAGTGTCATGGGTATTGCCTGCGGGAAAGGCATAGGAGAACCAATTCCAAGCTCACCAACTTTTTTTAACAATCTGCATTTGGCTTTAATTAACTAGACGAATTGAAATATGCTCCATGACGTGCATTTTATTAGAACCCACATGCTGGACTGAATTGAGACCATTTCAATAATGCTACAAAGTGAAACAACAATCCAAATTTAAAATTTCTTGTTGCATGAAGAAGCAAATTCCATGTTGCATTGCTTTGAAGTACCACGCTCTACCATATCTGTGTTTTGTTTAGACCATTTCAATGTGATTTAAACTACAACTACAGTATTAATATAAAAAAAAATTGTTGCATTAAGGCAGTAAAATCACATCATTTTGAGGTAAAATGTGGTTTCGGGTAAAACCACAAGTGTGATGTCAACATTATATACTGACCTTCTACCCATAAGACTGGGACTATGGTCTTACCGGTTGCAAATATCTCTGAGGCACATGCGCATTCGGCGTAGAGCATGCTGCTCAGCTTCTATCTTGGCTTTTAACTCTGAGGCCTTTGGACCACTTGCCACTTTTTGTGCCTTGGGAAGTTCAGGAAGGGGTGCAGATCCTTGTGATTTCTTGGTCACGTCCTCCACCACAACTGATAAGGCAGCCTCAATTAAATGGTCAAAGAACAAAGATCTGTCTTCAGTTGATGGTTTCCCCACTTGATAGCTGACAACAGAAATTTAATATATAAACAAAATACTGGATTTAACAAGGATATTATTTGTCATCATGATTATGTAAAAATGGCTCACCAGGAAACAGGGTCTTTGCAGGCACCAAATGAATGCCATGCATCCATTTAAAAACAAGAGAAAAAAACTAAAGGGTATTATACAAGCTTGTGTTGAAAGCCTTTTGATGCCTAAAGATTGCCTTCCTATCAGCTATGGTGGATTACAATGATTCCAAGAAGTCTTAATATAAGCATAATAAGGTTAGATAGTCCTTTCTGTTTGGGCAAATATGTAACATAATCTTACTATGGAAAAACAAGAATGGATGTATAAAGTATGATATTAAAATGATGTTTAAAGTAAAGAATTTAAATTTAAGAGCAACATTACTAAATAGAAAAGTTATATCATAATGATTATAAGCAGCAGTACAGGGATTGCAACAGACAATTGATTTCGAAAATAAAACGTACGCTGAACGATGGGGAAATACCAAGGATGCACCATCAATTTCAGCAAGTGGAGATGAAGAGCTTCCAAGTAATAGAATGGGTAAGTCTGACGGCAATTCTTCTAATAAAGTGAGAAGAACAGCCCTGAGCTGTTCATGCGCCTGCAACATCAATTTCGTAAAGCTCAGAAAAGGGATGATGCAATGAGATCATTGACTTTAAGGTGCTTAATCAAAAAAAATCACTCAAAATCAGAAAGTTTAAGCAAGCATGGTCAATTGTTTCAGGTTAGACACAAGAATATGAATGACTCCCTTGGATTTTTAGGGGGAAAAACAGTGCATGTGATACAACAAAATTTTATTGCATTTTTCTAAAGTTAGCAGAGGGAGGCATGTGCTTACGTTATCCCACCAAAGATCAAAATGAGGTATGTAAAGGATAGATGGTGTTGCTCTCCGTGCTTCACCAAATATGTGCACCAATGCTTCCTCTGGTGTCTTTGCACTGGGATCTGAAAGCAGAGATGGAAGTCCAAGAGAATGAACAGGAAATTTCTCCAGTTCATGTAACACTGCAGGCCCAAGATGATCCTGTTAAACTAAATCAGTAAGTACTCTTAGTTTGGTGTTTACATAATGATCAATATTCAAAGATCAAATGGTTAAAAGATAATTACCAGACCAGAACCTTCACAACCACAAAGCAGAAGCCGTGGCCTATACACAAGAGGAATTGCAGATCCATAGGAAAGCATAGAAAGCTTGATAAACTCGGATGACACTGCAAGAGGTGGAAATATGTCGGATAGGCAATTCATGGCTTTATGGAGATGACTTTGCAGACATGGTGCAACTACTAAAGACAATGGCCTAGAGTGCACAACAGCACCTCTATGAGCTGCAGGGGTAATTGTGGACATGGCTTCAACAAAATGATCCTTTTCAACCTTTACAGAATCAACATCTATCACAAACTTATCATCACTTGTGTAAACTTGAGGGTATTTTTCACGGAAAGCACGGATGGCAGCTTCAGTGCATAATGCCTTTAAATCAGCACCACAATAGCCGACACAACTAGCTGCCAGTTCTGACTTTAGCTCCTTTGAAGGAGGATGCTTCCACTTGCGGGTGTGAATGTCTAATATTTCAGCACGGGCCTCACAACCAGGCAAAGGAAAGTTAAATTCTCGATCAAACCGACCAGGGCGACGCAAGGCTCCATCGATGGCATCAACTCTGTTGGTTGCTCCAATCAAAACAACTTGTCCACGAGAATCCAAACCATCCATCAATGCGAGCAGAGTAGAAACAATAGAATTGTGAATCTGCTCTTGTTTGCTAGATCTAACAGGAGCAAGTCCATCTATTTCATCAAAGAAGATGATGGAAGGCTGGTTCCTTTGCGCCTCCTCAAAAAGAAGTTTCAATTGCCTTTCAGCCTCACCAACCCATTTGCTGAGTACATCAGCACCCTTGCGCATGTAAAAGCTAACCTTCTGGCCAGCTTTTGAAGCAGCACATGCTAATGCCCTGGCAATTAAAGTTTTCCCAGTACCAGGAGGACCACATAACAAAACCCCTCTTGGCGGGGTAATGTGATAACTGGCAAAGAAATCTGGATATAACAAGGGAAAGAAAACCATCTCCTTCAGAGCATCAATATATCCTGAAAGCCCGCCTATGTCATCAAAACTTACACTCTCATCAACCTGTAATGGTTGGATATCTGCCCCTCCCTTAGAGCTAGGGCCAGCAGTTTGCACACCAGAAGTCAAGCTTGCTAAGGCATCACCTTGATGGCCCCAACCAGATGCAGCAACATTCAGTCCCCATGCTGTCGTCCCATGCATCTCTAGTCCCCCTAAGAGCCAAGGTGGTCCAGATCTGCTCCCGCCTCGAGCCCAAGGAATAGCAGGACCTTGGTCTAGCTCATCCACAAGAAGGGAATCATCAGAATCTTCTGCTCTTGTTAGACGATGACGCTTGTGAACCCTTGATCCCCCCTTCCTTACATCCCTACTGACCTTTGTTCCCATTCCTTGATGCAATACCCTTCGAGGAGATCGCGGTCTTTGCTTACCTTCCTCCATAGAGAACCTACGGACTTCTGCACGATTTCGGAGATCATATCTCCTCCTTCCATCTTGTTCCTCCTCCTCCTCCTCCTCCTCCTCCTCCTCACCTTCATCGTCATCACCATCTTCCTCGCCTTCGTCCTCACCCTCTCCATCACCCTCATCATCATTCTGACCATCATCTGCATCATTATCATCAATATCGTTCCCATTTTCAGTCTCATCTTCGACAGCCTTCTCCTCAGAAGTATCTTGCTCATCCCCAGAGTCTAAAGCCAATGGCTCTGTTTTGATTGTTCTTGAACGACGGGGCCGCAATCCTTCCCGTCGAGGTGTTGATTTAGTCTCCACAATTTTTTTATGCTTGGAAGATGATAACTCATCTTGACTCGCACTATTATGAATCCGATTCCTCAAAGGTCGAAATGCAGGTCTCTGAAAAATAATGTTACCCAAAGTTTTACATGAAGTGAAATATGGAGAGCAAACCATTTTTAACATCTAAAACCTAAGCCCTTAGAAGTTGAGAAAAACTACAGTAACATGTATACACAAAAACTGAGAGCTTGCAAGAGTATAGATTCTAACCATCAAGTCTTCATCCTCTGATCCAGAACTATCCGTGTAATCTTCAAGATGAGCAGAAAGCCTCCTCTTTCTTGTTGAGCGTCGAAGATTGGTTGGAACTGACTGCGAGACAATCAGAAACAACATAATGTCATATTTTAGAATATATAACATTAATAAGAATAGGGAATCACGGAGTAATATAATTAGCATTAAGAGGAGAAACATTCTATAAACTCATCATAATAGCATGTTCAGCCTCCATGAAAAAGTCCCAAAGACAGAAGAACAAGTAAAAAGAGAAATGAAGTTAAAGGAGATATGAACACTTACATTAGCATTTGCAGCCCGCACCGCCCGGTTACCCAACATCTTGGCAATCCGAGAAGCTGCAGTCCTTGTCTTCGTTTTTCCTTTCCTAGGCCGGATAATGCTTGGGGTATAATACAAGTACGTCCGGCTAAACACTTTTGGTCTTCTCCTAAGCCTATCACTAGTCCGCACAGGCCTTGCAACCGGGCCATCTCCTTGACCTGAACGTTTTGTATACATATGCAACGAAACAAAAATCTATCTCCGTCGTCTATGCTCTCCCATAAAATTAAAAACACCTGACCTCAACAGAAAAAACAATAAAAAAACCTCAAGTTTAGGATCCAACCCCTACAATTAATAAAAAAATAAAAAAACCCACAAACATAAACACAATTTATTAAGCTCACTCATAGAATACCATTATTTTTATTTCTAAATTCTGATCATCTTTCCAGCACTACCACAAATTTAACAAAAATTCTGCTTTTCAAGAATAAAAACTCGTACATTGCTACACATTGTTCTCCTTCTCTCACTTTCAACTTCAAGCTTCCAGCAGAATCAACAGGAAATTCACTCCACTTCAAAAACACACTAAAATAAATCAGTTCCTTCAAACCTCTAAATTCTTAACTCGCTATCTAAAACCCCTAAACAGCTCTCCTAAATACAAATTACTAAAACCCTAGCAGCCGCAAAATCTCGATAATAACTCCATTGTTCAGCACACGCAACAGGCGTGCTTACACTCTAACATAAATACTCAAAAAAATCTACCATATAAAATTTACTAAACACTAATTATACTCATTTAAAATGCCCTAAATTACTCTTATACACAAAAATCATCAAAATAAAATCACTCTAATAACTAATTAGCACTAATTTCGATCATTTTCAGTAATTTCCGCATAAAAAATAAAGACATGTGCAGATTTTTATTTCAGTAACTAAGGATTTCAGAAAAAATCAATGCATGCAGAGAGGATAGACAGCGGAAATTAAAAAAAATTAATCTCTTAAATTTTAAAAAAAAATTGAACGATATACATTTTGAATAATCAGAAAAATCTTTGAATTGTTTTAGGGGAAAAGGGAAAGGATAGGGACGGTGGAGATTTACCTGATCAGAGAGATCTGTCTAGAGAGAGAGAGCGAGAGAATAGAGAGAGAGAGATAAAACCCCAGGGACATGGCGTTTCTGAGAGAGAGGGGGGGTTTCTCGCGTTTTATAAAAACCTAAAGAGAGCGAGTTTTCGTTATGGTGACTCAGTGAGTGAGTTTAATAGGATAGAGAGCGAGTTGACACGTGAGCTTTAATTTCTACGTGGACGTGTGTGTGGATCCTACTTGTCTCCAGTCCCCGTCGTTAAGTGCCACGTGTTTTATGTTTTTTCTGAAGAGTTGTTGTTAACGTAATGGACCCAGTTGGAGTTTGACACGTGGAAGGAAGCTTATTTTGGGTGACGTGTGAACTGGAGGAGTTTTGTATGTTTGATGTGGCGGAGGGGGATTGAGTGGGATTTGGAAAGATTGTGCAAACGGGTACACCTGAGTTTTTTATTCTTTTTTAATTTAAAAAAATATTATTGTTGTGGGTGTCTAGATCAGCTTGTGTACATCTTGACTGATTTCACGGATCCTAAAGTTAATGATCATATAAGTCTCTAATGACTCTAAAATTTATAGAACTTGAACTAATAATTTTTAGAAAATAAATTCATACTCTAATCAATTGAACTACACATATTTTATTTCACAAAATATTAAACATCGTATATGTGTATTATTTCCATGCATGTTTTGTGAACATAATTATCAAGTTTGGTTTAGTTTAATGGGTTAATTCAAAATCTAGTGATTTATTGTAAAACTTGAAATAATTAGACAAATTAATTTAAAATTTTATTAATTTATTTAAATTGATTTAAGTTAAAAAAATAAAAAAATATAATTAATTCAAATAAAAATTTAAGATAAATTTATTGATGGGATTTATTTGAGTTTAATCTTATCAAAATTTGATAATTAACTCATTGATTTTAAAATAAAATAATAAAATAATATTATTTTGATTTAAAAAAAAAAAAAACAAATTGAGGGTTATACTATATGACATGTTAGATTGGTAATTAAATAAAAAATAATAATCATTGTTTTACTTGAATTTGATGGGACTAATTAGGTTAAAAATATAATATATTTTTTTATTTTTAAAATAATATATATATATATACACACACACACACATTCGTCGATCTAATAACCCATGAATGGATGGAATAATAATGGATATATCCAAATTTATATTTTGAACAAAATGATAATAGACTCTAAATTTAACCACAGCAAATTATATTTAAAAAAAGCTTGATCAGGAGAGAAATGAAGGAAAGCTTTAATATATTATTTTTTTCCCTTCATGGTTAGGAAAATACACTCCCTTTTTTTTATTTTCTAGATTCAAACATTAAAATCAAAACAACAAAAAAAATTATTAAATTTCTTTAAATACATCAAATAATAAATTCCTCCATGTTCTAGGTTGAGAGAGGGTGCGCCATTAAAATTACTCAAAAAAAAAAAAAACATAAAATCTCGATCGATGCAAAAACTAGCCCGATGATATACCATCAAACTTTAAAGGTATGAATTATGTGAGCCATGAGAAATGTATTCTGTCTCGAGCAAGAGATCAACCATGGAGCAAGAGATCAACCATGGAAATGGCATTTTCTTCACTTTCTAGTATCCAATCACAGTACATAAATATAGCTAAATTAATCAGGTTTTGAATATAATTTTTAATAAATATAAGTTATTGAAAGTTTATATGATTGTTAATTTTAAAATTTATAGAATTAGTCGAGATATACACAAACTGGCCTATATATCAACGTTAATAAAAAAAAATACACTTCTCACTATCACGCATAGTTTTTAGATCCGGCCCGGTCCAAGACCTGGGTCGCCCGGGTCAATTCTTTTTTAAAAATAATCAAAACAACGTCATTTTATTAAAAAAACAAAATAAAAATCAACGGGTTACAACCGGGTTTTTGACTGGATTTTGCCGGGTAACCAAATCACCGAGTCACACTGGGTTTTTCCTTCCTCTATTTTTTCTTCAACCTGGTCCAGTTTCAACTCCAAGTCGACCCGCCGGGCCGAGCTAGGCTTCAAAACTATGCTATCACGTCAACTATCAGCATGGCATATCTGAATCAGCACAGCACATGCAATTTGAAAGATTAGATTGATAATTGTGTAAGAAACTCTTAATTCTCTCAGCTGGCCCTGTTTCCATGTCCACAAGCAGTGTTCATTAGACTTTAGCCAAAAGTTTAATGAAAAAAGGAAAAGATATTAACAAATCTTGCTAAAGATATGAAAACAGTGGAGACGATGACCGCCCATTTTCCCCATATCGCTTCTCCACAGTAGAACAAGGCTGGGATGCAGAACCATCTAACCAGACTGGGGAACGTTTGTGTAAAGCTAACAAAAGGCAAGCTTCCATTTTAGATGAACATCATAGTTACACATACGTATTAAACACACCCAGCTGCTTTGTGGTCATCTGAAAGAATTTTGTCCGTACTGGAGTGAACAGAGGGAAAGCTGATCAGGTGCTCTAATTTGCTCTGTAACAGCTAACTTCAGATCACATTGCGGCAACTCCACTTTCTAAATTCACTGAGATAAAAATATATATCAAGGTTATGCCCCAAGAAATTAAATGAAGGCAAAAAGCCTCTGAGGCTAATCAAGCAAAAAATTATAGTGGAGCCCTTCAGAGTAGCGAAATCCTAAACCATAGTGAAGGACAAAAGACCAAAATTCACTGACTTTCAGGAAACTTCTGAATGTCTCAAACTTCAGGTATTCCAGTGAAACAATGAATATTTTGCAAATTAACTTTATCAGCACATAAATTATTTATGGTGGAAACATCGTATCCACGCTACAGATTACACGAATATATAAATAAAAACACCATAAAATAACCTGACCTATTACTCTTTAGTTGAGAGACTGGGATCATTTGGACTTATTTTATTTTTTATTTTATTTATTTGAATTATTTATGTTAAATAATTTTAATTGATGGGTTAAGTCCAATAGCAAGATATTTTAGGGTTATGAATTTATATATTTCTCTTTTAGTTTGTGAGATAGTTTTTAATAAATTTAATAAAAAAATTATAGAGTTATATATTTTTCAACTCCAATTATTTTTTCTTTTTGTTTTTAATTCCTAGCTTCTTTCTCTAAAAGTTTCTTTCTTTTCTATTTTAATTCTTTTTTATTTATTATTTTGCATCAAATTATGTATTCACTGAGATATATGCCCCAAGAAATTAAATGAAGGCAAAAAGGCTCTGATGCTAATCAGGCAAAAAATTATAGTGGAGCGCTTCAGAACAGCGAAGTCCAAAACCAAAGTGAAGGACAAAAGACCAAAATTCACCAACTTTCAGGAAACTTCTGGATGTCTCAAACTTCAGGTATAATAGTGAAAACAATGATGGTGATAACTAAAACATCAAATATTGGCGTTACTGTTACTGCTCTTCTTGGTGTTGCTAATTTTAGTGAAGGTTCAATTTTAATGTCACCACCACCAAACTTGATGACTGATGCAACTGTGTTCTTGCAAAGGGACAAAACAGGACAGAAGGGAATCAATTCGAAAAAGCAAAGTATTCATTAAGCATGGTCTGTATCTGTAAAGTAAACAGACTCACCACATCATGGACTGAGGTGTCTTTCTTTTCTTCTTCAATGGGGAAAACCTTGGCTTCTGCTTGATGCTTAAAACTATGCAGTATTGACATTTTCTGCTGTTTCCCAGTTACAAGAGCTTCACACTGACTCTTCATCTGGTCGTAAGGAACAGGTAATTTTGAACTAACTCTTTTCTTTTTTGAACTTTCCTAAATTTGCAATTTTCAATACATTCCACAACCATTCCTTGCTAAGGATCACGGATCTAAACAGCATAAAATGGGAAAGAAATGCAGCCAAGGAATGACATTTCCATGCACCAAGCAGTTAAATGTCGAAAAAGAAACGAAGAAACAGGAAGTGCTCCCCTTACTGGTTCCAGAAGTTCTTTGACGCTTAGGATGTCAAGTGTATGGACAGATATTGATGTTCTGGGACCTGACTGGCTTCCATTAAGTTCTGTGAAGGTTTCATTATCTGTCAAGGCAGCTGCAGGCATGATCTGAGAGACACCCAATAAATTAAGTGAACTGTCACCACGGATGCTAACTGTAAGATGGAAAACATTAACTTAATGATGTTACCTTCTCAAATGCCTGAAACTCCATTCGGGCAAGAGGGGAACATGGCCTAGGTGTATCCATAAACAGGGGAGCTCCTGATGGATATGCATCATCAGGTGCAGAAGTTGCTGTTTTATGCCTGATAATTCATCCTGGAAAAAAAATGAGTGAATTTTGATAAACACCGCAAATATAAATGCCTGGTAATTCATCCAAATATATTCTCTAATTTTTACAAATGTGGCTAATCCTATATCAGATCTAGGAAAGAGGGATTCACTAGTGATCTTGTTAAGAAATTGGATAAATATAAATAAGAATATCACCTCTGATAATTTGACAAATTTTGTCATGAATTGGGATGTCAGGGTTTCCTTCAAATGACTATCATCTGCTTCCACATTTGAAAGAGATTTTAAAGCAGCAACATCCTCCTCCTCTGACCCATATGCTATTTTCCCGTCATCAGATTCTACTAAACAGCCTGCAGCCTGGTATCTTCAACTAATTCAAGATAAGGGTCGGCCTGCCATAATATTCATAAATTGATGCAAATATATTAACAAAAGCTCCAAGGGAAACATGTCATAGTCATAGAAAAACAACAACAAAACATTTCCGTCTAAATGGTAATGGAAAAGTAAATCAACTGTTTTTTTCTGTTAGATAGGATTTAACAAAAGGAATTAGCTCTGGAAGATTTCCTGCCCTTGCTGCAAAAATAAGCATGAATGATGCCAAGGTGAAGAGAGACCTTCTACGTGATGGTTGCAGACCTGCTTAGATATGGATGCAAGAAACAGGTATCAGAAGTAAATTGCACCAAAATAACCAATCTAATAATTTCAGAAAATAAACTTCAAGGGCAATTAAGAAATCATAAATCAGGGATCTTTTAGCCAAAGAGAAAAGAGGAATTAGAGAGAAAATGTTGTCAATCCCTACAATCAAAACATATTACCAATTTACCATACACTAACAGATTCAACTATCCTTCTTGAGCCAGAGAGATGCTACTAAGAGAGAGTGCCAGCTGAAAACACCGAACTAGTGCCATGTGACTTGAGGCCTGTATCCATCAACATACAGGCTAAATATAATCATCAAAGAAATCATAAAATTCTTCAGTTATCTTAAGCTGGGTAATTTGAAAGAAATGGCAAGACATTAAACTTTTTTTCTGGCTATGCAGAAGCCCCTCGCAGCAATTTTCTAATCCAGATTCAAAGTCAGTATCATTGCAAAAGAAAGAAAAAAGGTTGATAAATGGTAAGCTGAGAAAAAATGTTGCTGGCTTGAAGTATCATTTTAAGTTCAGAAGATTCAAAAGGAATTGCCAGATATACTTTGATAAATTAAGAAATATTATAACTGAGAGGAGATTGAAGTAAATGCATCCTCTCACCTTAGATCGTGTGAAAAGCAAAGCGATATTATAAGTATGGTTCATGGCCTCAAAATTTGTGGGCATATTCTCTGCAGATGTTGCCTGAACCCATAATGATGAAAGCAAAAGACTGGTTTGATGGCTGCTCAATCGAAGGGAAGTTAGCTGCCAGCAAACATTCAACTACATGAGACCATTTAGAAAGGATGTGAAAAGGAGATCCCAGCTGAAAACTAAATGAATTCTCAAATGCAAAATCTTTGGAGCTCCATACCATTTTTCCATCTGGGGCAGCATGCTTGAAGCTGTTTAAATGATCATGAGAATCATGTTTTTCACCCGCATTTGAAATTGAATTGCCTTCTTCCCACAATTTTCCATCCACGGCATCAACATTATCTTTGCTTTCACCCAGAAAGGAGAAACCCTTACTCCTCTTTTGTGATGCTGATGCACCAAAAATTTCAGAAACAGCTTCAGAGGTTTTCTTATCCTGGTCTGACCAAGGAGAAAACAAAGGATGGCATGAGCAAGATAGAGAAAACACCGTGCGCTCCAAATCTAGTCTCATGGTCTGGGTGGGCATTGCTACAAGCAATTGGTGGAATAGAGCATCAGGAAAAGCCTGAAACAGTTTACATAGCATAACCTCAATTCTTTTCAAAAACAACTTTACATGCATATTAATATAAATTATGGTTTAAAGTTTCAAAAGCCAAGTTTCTGTGGCACTATTGCACTGGTTCATCCATCAAATTCCATATATTAAATGATGTTGGCACTTAAGGAACAACTGCAGACCTTAATTATCTGAGAGCTGTGAGATGCATTTTTCCAAGGCAAACTAAAGATCAGCATTCCATCCATCACTGCCACCCCTGGGGTTTGAAAATTTGGATAAATTTTGCAGGCACTTTCGTAAAATGTTTCATCAAGTCAGATGTTGCACCAATGATAGAAACTGTGGCTCGCTGCATTGCGCTTTGTCCAAGTCGTGCTGTGACATTAACAATGTCTACTTGTAAAGAAGGTTGTATGGCAACACTCTTATGATCCAAGTGCTTGACCAGGATAGATAATAGCAAATGCGAATTTTCTCCTGATGATAATATAACCATATATCAGTTATGTCTACAAAAGGTTATGTGAATTACAGTCTAGAGTATCCAAAACCACATACGCACACAGCCTAAAGAGATGGTGCATCAAGTTCCAAATGCAACCTGTTTCCTCCAGAAGTGACTGCAAAAATGTCAAAACAGGGTAGGCAACTCCTTTTTCTAGGGACCAGTGATTGTTAGCATCGAAGTTCTGGAACAGAGGTTCAAGGACACGCCTTATCGTTGCAGCTTCATTCGCTAGTCTAGCCATATATATTACATAGACATACCCTAGACCAGTAGGATGGACTCTTGGAGGCATCCCTGTTGTAGAGGTAAAGGAAGCGAACTGTGCTGCGTGAACAGAAGTTATTGCCTCTAAACACATAGGATCGAAAATGGGCTTACATTGCAAGGTCCAATTCAGTAATTAAGCAATATTTGTGGGTTATAAAATTAGAATAATTAAATAAATTATAAATTATAAAATTTAATTTTCAATTGAAATTAAAAAAAAATCAATTAAAAGAGAGAGAATAAGTTAATTGAGTTAACCTGTGACCCAGGTTATGAAATGAAGATAACTCAATAAAACAAAATTCAATGTTGAAGAACCTGTAATCTAGGTCATGAGACTGATATTATAACCTCTTAGAGAAAAAAATAAAAAAAATAATCTGATTTAACCAGCGTTAAAATGCTAAAACTCATAACCTTGATCGTGAGATCAAGATATTCTCATAAAAAGCAAATCAAAACAGATCATGAAACTCAATTTTTAACTGATTCAATATTTAATGATAAAATTAAAAAAATTCAATTAAATAAAAGACACAAAAAACAACATGAGTAACCTGAATTAACTCGTTAAATACTATTATCGAGTCATGAGACCAGGATAACTTAATGAAAAGTAAAAAAATACAATTTTAATTCTCAATCAAATTAATATTAAATGATGAAATTGAAAAAAAAATTAAGAAAAAAAATTTGAATCAATTGGGTTAGCTCGTTAAATTAGGTTGACCTGTCAAACCTGAGATCCGTGTTATAATAATTAAATAAAAAAATAAAATTAAAAAATTAAAAAAAATAATTAAAATAATCTAAAAAAAAAACCAAAACACTTTTTTCAATAAATAAGTGATTTACGAGGAGAGGTATAGTAAAATCCCCCTCCTCTTTTAGCTCTTACTAAATGACTCTAGCAGTAGCATGCTTAAATATAGCATTCAGAAACATGAAAATGGAACCCAAGACCGAATCAAGTGTCCCTCTACTGTTTCTTTTTTTACACTTTGGTCACTTTTTTTAAGCTTTTCTGCAATTGTTTTTTTTTCATCTTAATTAATCACATCACATGATCATTCATCATCCTTGATTGCATTGAGGGGATCTTTTCTCTTAACAAAAGTAGGGGGGAAAAAGGGCTTGAATGCTACCCTATCCATGTTTAAAATACATTTGTGTAGGGTTTGAATTTTACTTGGACAAAATAAGGAAATAAAATTACAGTAGTGTTTGTTTGGTGTTGTACAGTGGAGATTATTTTTAAAAATATTTTTCATTTAAAAATATATTAAAATAATATTTTTTTTTAAAAAATATTTTTGATATAATTAAACATGTTAAAACAATTTAAAAACATCAAGTAAATAATTTAGAGCAATAAAAATTTAAAATTTTTATAAAGCAATATGTGTATCGGCAGCAAATCACTTCTCAGGAAGGCATTTCAAAAACTCATACATGGTTAATTGCATAAATCCTTTTTGCATTTCACGAGATCATTTAGGAAATGGCTGCCCCATGCATCTTCTTCCAGGGAAGGCATGAATAGTTAGGTTATATGAGTTGATAACCTCAAACATCCACCTTATTTGATTAGTGAATATATATTTAGCTACCAAAACAGATCATTTATCTATCGTATTAATGTTAAATAAAATTATTTAGAAAAAAAATCCAAAGCCCACTATTCTAGCAATGGAAAAACCAAAATTTGATTTGAAGTTTCAGCGACTTTGTAAATTTGGTTTATTTGTTGTTTGATCGATCTGCCATTATGTTGTTGGATTCTTCTAACAATTGGATTTCAACAGGCCGTCCAAGATTAAGTGGGTTTGGTTTATTTCTTGTTTGATTACCAGTGTCATTGTGTTGTTGGATTGTAGCTAAGCATGCAGCCGAAGGAGATATATATAGATGGTAAGATAAAAGACTCGCTGCGTATTATTATTGGATATATTCAAGCCATTAACATTTTAGAAGAGGTATATAGCTAGGCCAGCCATTCTAACAATTCAATTGTCTTTTCCACTGAGGATCTGGGTTAATTAGTTTAATATTTGAAGGACAATCTTACATTTTATGGTGGAGGAATCTGTTTTTACTTGAACAACAATATATTTACAAGCACAATTTCTTTTGGAATTGGCTTGCTGCAGAGATCAGTATCCATGCATATATTGGCTCTCTCTCATTGATTTGAGTACTTCAGTGCATGCTAGCTAGAACATAACAAAAAAGCTTGTATCTCTGTGCATGCTCTATGGAGAAAGAAAAATCTCCAGATACATTAGTTGCCCTGATTGTGGGCGTCACTGGCATGGTAGGATTTAGCTTAGCAGAGGCTCTAAAGCAGCCAACAACTCCAGGTAGCCCATGGAAAGTGTATGGCGTAGCAAGGCGTCCCTTGCCAAGTTGGTTTCCCACTTCCTTGATCGACTGTTTTCTATCTCTCGATGCCTTAGACCATGAAGATACTAAAAACAAACTCTTTCCTGTAGCCCATGAAATCACCCATGTCTTCTGGATTTCCAGAAAACTTCGCGACAGTGAAGAAGTAAACATCTCCATGAACTCCACCATGCTAGCCAACGTGCTTAATGCACTCAAATCCACTGCCCCTTCAAGGCTCAGACATGTCACTTTGCTAACCGGAACCAAACACTACATGGGTCCGATATTTGACCCTTCACTTAGAGGCCAGCTTGTCCATCAGGAGCCACCTTTCAAGGAGGACCTAGGCAGACTTCCCTGCCCCAATTTCTATTATGCCTTAGAAGACTTGGTTGCCTCCTATTTGCCTTCAATTACACACTCAGTTCATCGCTCATCAATAATAATAGGTGCATCTTCAAGAAGTCCGAATGACACACTGCTTACTCTATCTGTTTATGCTACGATTTGTCGATACCAGGGGTTACCATTTCGATACCCTGGGAACAAATACACATGGGAGCACTTCTGCGACATGTCTGATGCAAGGGTGCTAGCTGAGCAGCAAATATGGGCAGCGGTGACTGAGGGAGCTAAGAATCAAGCCTTCAACTGCACAAATGGTGATGTTTTTACGTGGAAGAGTTTATGGGGAGCCTGTGTGAGGTCTTTGATGTTGAGTTTGTGGCCTTTGAAGAGAATGATGAGAAGTTTGATTGGCTGGGGATGATGAAGGGTAAAGGCAAAGTGTGGGATGAGATTGTTGAGAAGTACGGGCTGTTTGAGACTAAGATGGAAGATATTACTTGTTTTGAAGCACTTAATGTGGTTTTGCATTTGGGGTTTCAACATGTCTGTAGCATGAATAAGAGTAGAGAATCTGGGTTTCTAGGGTTTGCTGATACGCTAAAAAGTATTCCAATGTGGGTGGGGAGACTGAGGGACATGAAAATCATACCATGAAGATGATGTCCACTCCAATCAATGCTTAGCTTGTTTCTTCTCAATGTAAGAAAAATAATACAAGAGTGTAACTAATTAATGATGCAATGGTTTTCATTAAATGCTATTTTTTTCTCAATTGATTTCTAGTTAAATTATAAATTTTATGTTGTTTTTCTATTCGGTTTAGGGTTCTAATTTTTATTTATTACATTTAAATGCACTCATTTTATTTATTATATTCTTGTCCACTGCTTAATCTTTTATGTTTCTCCTTTGCTCAAATATCCAATATTTTCATTCATTTCAAGTTTTTACAACCATTATAATGATATGTTAGAAGACTAATTATATTATTTAAGTTTGTTGAACAGTAAATATAATAAATATTATAAAATTAGATATTAGATAATTTTATATAAAAAATTTTAATTTTTATGTATCATTTTATTTACTTATACTAATTTGTTTTTTAAACTAATTCATTGATGATCAATAATCATCATAAAAATTTACTTAGACTTTTCAGTATTTTTAGTTAAAATAGCGTGATTGTATACGGAGTTTATATCAGAAATCAATGTTTTTTTACATCTAATTTTCTTAAAATTATACTTTTTTAATATTATAGTATCATTGTTTTCCTCCCTAATTTATAAAAAAAATTCTTTAAATAATTATTTTACCCGGGGTTAATATTTTATTATTTTATTTCATCTGAAATTTAAATTAAATTTCTAAAGGTTTTCATCCCCATCTATAGCAAATTTTCCTTCTTAATTATCATTTCTCTATCAAAAATTGTCTATTTTAGTACTGATATACCAGTGTTAAGCTGAGTGTTTACATAGACGATGTTTTGTATGAAAAAAACAAAAAACAAAGAGAGCGAAACAAACCTAGGCAGATGGGCGTGGCCTTCTGATCTCATGCATGCCTCGGGTTTTCTTCGACGCCAAGCGCACAAACCTTTCCAGCTTCCTCCCATACTTAAGTGTGCCTTTCTTTTCTTAAATAGCTATTTTTTTATTGATTTTAAAATAAAATTCTCTTAAAAATAAATTTATTAAAATAATAATAGTTAATAAATCATCTAATTATCAGAGTTTTTAAACCTGTCCCGAAGTCGACTCAACCCAAGACCCAAGTCACCAGGTTTTGATTGGGTCATCGGGTCACTCAGGTCAACCTGGTTTTTTATATAAATCAAAACGATGTTGTTTTGGTAAAAAAATAATCAACAGGTTGCAACTAGGTTTTTGACCGGGTCAGCCCGTTAGGTCACCCGAATTTTTTACTTCTCTTATTTTTTTTTAAATCCGGCCCGGTTCCAACCATGGATCAGCCGGGACTCGGATCAACCTGTCAGGTTGGACCGGATTTTAAAACTATTCTAATTATATCATGGTATTCCAAAAGATTATAGCTTTATGACAATATTAACAATTATTTTATGATTAATTATATATTAACATAAGAATTTTTTTAAAAAAATTATCATTAATATTCAATAAAAATATAATATCTATCTTGTTATTTTCTCATTGTAAACTTTTTTATATAATTTTCTCATATTTATTATTGTTTATATTTATTCATAGATGTATATGAAATTATTAATTCATGGTTTTTTTTATTTTTTATTGAAACTTGCTGCTACAATCATAATATTTTTTTTTTATCTTAAGAACAATACTTCTAATTAAAAAAAAAAACATGTTTTTGTTTAAAAAGAAAAGAAAAGAAATACACAGATAAGGAAAGATGATTTTTCATTAAAAATTAAGATATATTATTTCCTCTTTAATTCAAGTCATTTTTACTCAATAAATCATGATGCTAGCAAAAACAAAAGGAGCATGTTATTGTCAAAACAAAACAAAAAATTACATGAGTGAGAAAAGATAATTTTAGATAAAAAATAATTTTTTTCTCCAGAATTTTAATCATACTATGAATATCTATTTTAATTTTTATATAATTAAATAAAAATAAAATTTTAAATGCACTACCTTAGTATTACATACTATATATCTTTGAATATATAAAAAAAACTTGAGAGTTTAAGATTCAAAAGATAGTACCGTTTTGTTTTTAATGAAAAAGAAAAAAGAAAAAAAAATAGAAATGGAGCCTGAAAGAGAAGACTATCTCCATCAAATTTTAATGGGCTGATGTTACATTTTGATTTGGTTCATACGTTTTTGGATTAAATAATTATAGGGCATTTTGACAATTCAATCTCGATTTCAGGCCATTCATTTCAGGTGGGGTTTGGCTGCATTTCATCATATCCACGTTGTAAAGCGATCAATCATTATATTTTGGCATTGTCTTCTAAAATATTTTTGAGTTTTTTTTAGTTTTCAATTAATTTTTTTTATATTTTTAAATTATTCTAATATATTAATATTAGAAATATTTTTTTAAAAAAATATTTTTTAAAAATAAAAAATGTTTTTAAAAACAATCTTTTATCATACTTTGTAAAAAAACAGGATACTTTCAAGAGCATGCTCAGTATATCTAGAAAAAAGCTTTAATTAATTATTCTTCTTGTAGATAGCATAGCATTCCATAGCCACAGAATTCCGGTTGTTTATTCCAAGGATGTATGGTCAATTTCTGAGGATGTATATATGGTCAGAAATTAAAAAAAAAAAAACTAGATGGGGAGGATTTCTTATCTTCAAGGATATCTCAGTGCAATGCTAGGGCCAAAAAGAAACATAATTGGCCATTCTTTATGGAGAAAGAAAACTCTTCAGATGCATCAGTTGCCCTGATTGTGGGTATAACTGGCTTGGCAGGATTTAGCTTGGCTGAGGCTCTACAGAAGCCAACAACTCCAGGCAGGCCGTGGAAGGTGTATGGCATAGCGAGGCGTCCCTTGCCAAGATGGTTTCCCGCTTTCTTGGTCGACGGTTTCATATCTCTTGATGCCTTAGACTGTGCCGATACAGCAAACAAACTCTCACCTGTGGCCCATGAGATCACCCACGTCTTCTGGGTTTCCATGCAACACCATGGAAATGAAGAAGTAAACATCTCCATGAACTCCACCATGCTAGCCAACGTGCTTAACGCACTCAAACCCACTGCCCCTTCAAGGCTCAGACATGTCACTTTGCTAACCGGAACCAAACACTACATGGGTCCGATATTTGACCCATCACTTAGAGGCGAGCTCGTCCATCAGGAGCCACCTTTCAAAGAGGACCTAGGCAGACTTCCCTGCCCCAATTTCTATTATGCCTTAGAAGACTTGGTTGCCTCCTATTTGCCTTCCATTACACACTCAGTTCATCGCTCATCAATAATAATAGGTGCATCTTCAAGAAGTCTGAATAACCTACTGTCTACTCTATCTGTTTATGCCACAATTTGTCGATACCAGGGGTTACCATTTCGATACCCTGGGAACAAATACACATGGGAGCACTTCTGTGACATGTCTGATGCAAGGGTGCTAGCTGAGCAACAAATATGGGCAGCGGTGACTGAGGGAGCTAAGAATCAAGCCTTCAACTGCACAAATGGTGATGTTTTTACGTGGAAGAGTTTATGGGGGGTCCTGTGTGAGGTCTTTGATGTCGAGTTTGTGGCCTTTGAAGAGAATGATGAGAAGTTTGATTGGCCGGGTATGATGAAGGGTAAAGGCAAAGTGTGGGATGAGATTGTTGAGAAATTCGGGCTGTTTGAGACTAAGATGGAAGATATTACTTGTTTTGAAGCACTTAACGTGGTTTTGCATTTTGGGTTTCAACATGTCTGTAGCATGAATAAGAGTAGAGAATCTGGGTTTCTAGGGTTTGCTGATACACTAAAGAGCATTCCGATGTGGGTGGGGAGACTGAGGGACATGAAAATCATACCGTGAAGATGATGTCCACTCCAATCAATGCTTAGCTTGTTTCTCCTCAATATAAGAAAAGTAATACAATGGTGTGTAACTAATGATGCAATGGTTTTTCATGCTATCTAAGTCTATTTCGTTATTTTCTTTTTTCTCTATTGATTTCAAGTTAAATTACAAATTTTAAGTTGTTTTTTTATTCGTTTTAGGATTTTAATTTTTTTTATCTTATAATTTTTCTCTCTCAACTCATTGCCTCAGGCTAATCCCCTCAAGCTTTCCCTTGGTTCTTCAAGCTCACATCGTCTCCCTAAACTCATTTTGTTAAGGTTTTTGAGAAAAATAAAAGCAATAAGCTCTAATTTTTTTCGGGGACTGTTTTGAATTGTATTAATGAATCAATTATTACAGTTTAAAATATTTTTTATTTAAAAATATATTAAAATAATTTTTTATGTTTTAAAAATTATTTTGAGATTCATACATTAAAACAATGAAAACATAAAAAACAATTTAACAAAAAAATTAAAATTTTAAAGGAAAGCATTTCAACCGTGTTCCCAAACAAACACTTTAATTCTCTAATATCTTATTTTGGTTTAATTAAAGCTTTTAGCACATTTAAATGCACTCATTTTATTTATTACATTCTTGGCCACTGCTTAATTTTTTATGTTTCTCATTTGCTCAAATGTTAATTTACAAGTTTTTCTGGACTGCTTGAAAATCTAACTTAATCTATAATAATATATGAGAAGATTATTTATAAAATTTCAGTTTGATATAACAATAAATATGATAAATATTATAAAAGTAGATATTAAATAAATTTATGATAAAAATCCAAATTTTTATATACCATTTTATTTACTTGTATTATCATGATTTTTAAACTAATTTATTGATGACTCTTATCATAACTATTATAAAAATTTGCTCAGAATCTTCATCATTTCCGGTTAAAATAGCATGATTAAATACAAGATTTATATTAGAAATCAATGTTTTTTACATGTAAAGTCATAATTATTATTTTTTTGAATTATACTCTATTAATATTATTGTATCATTATTTTCCTCCCCAATTTATATATAAAAAAATTCTTGAGATAATATTTTTACCCAAAATTTATAAAATTTATCATTGGGTTAATATATTTCACTAATTTATTTATTATTTTATTTCATCTTAAATTTAAGTTAAATTTCTAAAGGTTTTCATCCCTATCTATAACAAATTTTTCTTCTTAATTATCATTTTTCTATAAAAAAATTACCTTTCTTAGCACTGATATACTAGTGTTAAGCTGAGTGTTTACTATGTTTTGTATGGAAAAAAAAAAAAAAACAAAGAGAGAGAAAAAAATACCTAGGCACAAGAACGTGGCCTTCCGATCTCATGCATGCCTCGGGTTTTCCGCCAAGTGTGCAAACCTTTCCTCTCATGCTTAAGTATGCCTTTCTTTTCTTAAATAGCCTTTAAATTTTTATTTTATTTTTTTTTATTTATTTTCAAATAAAATTCTCTTAAAAATAAATTTATTAAAATAATAATAGTTAATAAATCATCTAATTATGTCATGGTATTCGAGAAGGTTATAGCTATATGATAATATTAACAATTATTTTATAATTAATTATATATTAACATAAGAAGTTTTTTTAAAAAGGTTTCTCTTTAATATTCAATAAAAATATGATATCTATCTTGTTATTTTCTTATTGTAAAATTTTTTATATAATTTTTGAATATTTATTATTTTTTATAGTTATTCATAGATATACATGAAATTATTAATTCATGGTTTTTTTTATTTTTTTATCAAAACTTGCTGCTATAATCATCATATGTTTTTATTTTAAAAACAATGCTTCTAATAAAAAAATTGTAAAAAAATAAAAGGAAAGAAATACATAGATAAGGAAAGAGGATTTTTCATTAAAAAGATATATTATTTCCTCTTTAATTCAAGTCATTTTTACTCAATAAATCATGATGCTAGCGCTAGCAAAAACAAAAGAGCATGTTATTGTCAAAACAAAACATAATAAAATTACATGAGTGAGAAAAGATAATTTTAGATAAAAAAATAATTTTTTTCTCCAAAATTTTAATCATGTTATGAATATCTATTTTAATTGTCATATAATTAAATAAAAATAAATTTTTAAAAGCACTACCCTAGTATATTACATACTATATATCTTTGAATATATAAAAAAAACTTGAGAGTTTAAGATTCAAAAGATAGTACCGTTTTGTTGTTGTTTTTTTTCAATGAAAAAGAAAATAGAAAAAAAATAGAAATGGAGCCTGAAAGAGAAGACTATCTCCATCGAATTTTACTGGGCTGATGTTACATTCACTACTAAAAAATGTATTAATTAGCAACGGATTATTCCATTGCAGATAATACTAAAATCCGTTGCTAAAACAATTTAGCAACGGACAAAATCTGATGCAGATTTGTCATTGCTGATTTTTCAGCAACGAATTTTCCGTTGCTGAATATATTATTTTTATTAAATAATAACAGGGACAGGTAACAACTAAGGCAATGACAAGGAAGAAGTTGATAAAAGAACTAAACAATGACAGGGACAGGTAACAACTAAGGCAACTTTCCATCATATCAATTAATATAATTGAAGCCATTTGAATGGTTAATACTTAAAAACACTAGATTAAGAAACGATTGACATAGACAAACATAAAAAATTCACAAAAAGAGAAGGAAAGAATTGAACTTGCAACTTATATGTTGTCCAATGGGAAGGCCTAAAACAGAAATAGGTGTAGGAAGTGCAAATGTGAACTTTGCCATATAGTGGCTCAACTAAACACGCTTGACAAGTTTAAACTGCTTGAAATTTTCTAGATCTAAGCAGCCTATAATCAAACAGAAAAATTAGTTAGCTTCATAAAACACAACAAATACATTGATAGAAAGAATAAAGGCAAAACAAACTTCACATAAAGCTAGCTCAAATGTAAAATTTAAAGGATTGAGCGTACGAGCGAACAAAAGTACAAAAAGGCTAAAAGCCAATCCACTTAGTTACTCATGCTTTAGTTAATAATGAACTTCAATCTAGGCGCTTGAGAGAATCTCAATTTGCTCATTAAAACCTCATTCATGGGGAGTTCACCAAGTTCTAGCTGTGGTACAACAATACTAGCTCTCCATAATCCATGATGAAGTATAAGGCTCTTTTACACAACCATAAATCATTCAAAGAGAAACAGTAGAACAAAACAGCAAAGCCTATATCACCTTAAAATTAGTAACTCAGAGATACAGAAATAGAAGAGTATGTAATTAGAGCAACCATTGCTAATAAAAATCGCATCAAAGCCTCGTACAACAAGCAAACTTAAAATGACAATCCATTTATTACTATGTTAGAGTATAACATTTGCGCAGCTTGAACTGCATTCAACATCAAGAACCATCATTCTCAATATGGATACTGAAGATTTGGAAAACCCAGAACCCAAATTTCATAGAACAATCACAAACTTCGTAAAAGATCTAATCTTCCAGTTGAGAAATAATTAGGAGGCTTAACCTAATAGTTAGCCAACCCCTTCTATATATATGAGTAGAGCAATATACAATAGTAAAGGTGGAGATTACCACATAAGAATATGACTACAATATTTCCTATATAGTTACATTCTATAATACGCCCCCTCAAGCTGAGGATGGAGGATCAACCCGAAGCTTGAATCTAAAAGCAGTAAACGAAGAAGCAGGAAGTGGCTTAGTGAAGACATCGGCAAGTTGATCCCGAGAGGAAATAAAACGAATCTGAATCTCCTTCTTCGCAACTCTATCTCGGACAAAATGATAATCAATCTCAATATGTTTTGTGCGAGCATGAAATACAGGGTTGGCGGACAAATACGTGGCACCAAGGTTGTCACACCAGATAATAGGGGCAGAAGCAGTCGGAATCTGAAGATCTGTTAACAAGTACTGAAGCCAGATAACTTCAGCCGTGCCATCGGCTAAGGCTTTGTACTCAGCTTCCGTCGAAGAACGAGCAACAGTGCGTTGCTTACTCGATTTCCACGAAATCGGCGTCTGACCAAAGAACACAAGGTAACCACCTGTAGACTTTCTATCCTCAATACTACCTGCCCAATCTGCATCTGTAAAACCATGTAAAGCAAAGGAAGAGCTGCGAGTAATATGTAAACCATGTGATGCCGTACCACGAAGATAACGCAAGATGCGTTTCACGGCGGCCCAATGAGATTCTGTAGGAGCATGCATAAACTGACAGACCCGGTTAACAGCAAAGCAAATATCCGGGCGTGTGAAAGTGAGATATTGGAGGGCACCGACAAGTTGCCAAAAACGAGTAGCATCAGAAAACAATGGATCTGGCATAATGGTGGCTTTGGATGCCGAAATAGGAGTATCAACTGGTTTACAGGATAACATACCAGCTCGTGTGAGGATGTCAAGTGTATACTTATGTTGGCAAAGCATAAGTCCCAGACCAGTACACTGTACTTCAATACCCAAAAAATAATGAACATCACCCAAATCTCGAAGTTTAAATTCTGAGCTCAGTAGCTGAATGAGGCGTTGTAGCAGAATAACATTATTACCCGTAAGCAGAATATCATCAACATAAACCAAAAGATAACAAATATCGCTACCAACCGAGAAGATAAACAATGAGGTATCCACTTTAGAAGCATGAAAACCAATGGATAATAGGAAGTCATTTAGACGAGTGTACCAAGCCCGCGGAGCCTGTTTTAACCCATATAGAGATTTATGCAATCGACATACATGACCTGGGAGAGCAGAATCAACAAAACCTGGAGGTTGTTTCATGTAAACCTCTTCATCAAGGACTCCATTGAGAAATGCATTATGAATGTCAAGCTGATGAATTTTCCAACCACTCGAAACTGCAATGGAGAACACTAAGCGTACCGTTGCCTGTTTGATAACAGGACTAAAAGTTTCTGAGTAATCAATACCTTCTTGCTGAGTGAAGCCCCTAGCAACCAGGCGCGCCTTATACCTCTCAATGCTACCATCAGATCGGCGTTTAATTTTGTAGACCCATCGGCTACCAATAACATTCATGGACGGATGAAACGGCACTAAGGTCCATGTTCTGTTTGCGCGTAAGGCCTGAATTTCCTCACGCATAGCATTATGCCACGCCTCATATCTGTTAGCATCAGGAAAAATAAGAGGCTCATGCGAGGGAGGAGAAGCTACCCGACTGAAGAAGGCAGCAGATGTGGCTGCCGTGGTGGTGGTCAGTGCTGTCTTGGGCTGTCTCGGACGAAGAACCATGGGGTGTTTAGGAGCAGCCGGACATGGAGTAGCAGGACCTGTACCTGGAATGTGCTGAAGAGGATAAGAGGAGAGATCAACACAAAATTGCAGACTAGGAGGTGAAGCCGGGGAGGTGCTGGGTTGTGCCGCTACTGAATCCTGCAATTCAGAACCTGTTCCTGCACAATAATCATTGGAAAGACAAGCACGTGGTGACAGTATGGCTGTGTGGGGTGGTGAGGCAGGGTCAGCTGAATCAACGGGCAAGGGGGCAAGCTGGGGAGGTGCGGCAAGGGGCAAAGGTGAGTTGTGTGTTCTGCTGATTTGGGAAGGAATAGGCTGAAAACAAGAAGGGAGATGCAAGGATGGAAGATAGGTAGGTGGAGTGGGGGGAACCGGGAGTGTTGTTACCTGTTCAGACTTTTTAAAAGAAAAGACACATTCATGAAAACGAACATGACGGGAGACATAGACACAACCAGACTCTAAATCAAGACACCGATAACCAAGATGAGACGAGCTATACCCTAAAAACACATAAGGAGAAGACCAAAAATCTAATTTATGAGCATGATATGGACGTAAAAATAGAAAACAAAGACACCCAAATGTACGTAGGAAGTTATAATCAGGAGTGCGATGAAACAGACACGCAAAAGAAGATTTATTTTGAAGAACATGAGTAGGCATGCGATTAATAAGATATACCGATGATTCCATAGCATATTTCCAAAAACGCAATGGGGCATTACACTGGCCTAAAAGGGTTAGGCCAGTTTCGACAATATGTCTATGACGACGTTCAACTGTGCCATTTTGTTCATGAGTATGAGGACAAATTAATCGATGATGAATACTAATGGTTTGAAAAAAATTATTTAATTTTCGATATTCACCACCCCAATCAGTTTGAACAGATTTAATTTTAAGAGAAAACTGACGCTCAACAAGTGTCTGAAAATGTTGAAACGTGGAAAATACATCAGATTTCGCAACAAGCAGATAATATCAGATATATTTAGTGTGCGCATCAACAAAGATAACAAAATAACGAAAACCATCAGAAGAAAACATTGGAGCAGGACCCCAAACATCACTAAAAATTAATTCAAGTGGGGCAGAAATTTTGTGACCCGTCGGTCGTAATGACAAACGAGATGACTTGCCTAAAGGACATGCTTGACATTGAGTAAAAGATCGTCTAGACGTACAAATAATTTTATTATCGGAAACTAACAAATTTAGAATGCGAGGAGTTGGATGACCTAAACGACGATGCCACAGGTCGGCAGTCGCGGACATGCAAGGAGACCAAAAAGCTTGAGGAACTGACGTAGCTGAAGACTCGGAGAGAACATAAAGGCCATCATGACTCCGACCGGAAAGAAGAACTTCCTTGGTGACGAGATCCTTCACATAAAACACAGAATCGTGAAATTCAAAATAAACATGATTATCACGACAGAATTTCTGAACAGATAACAACGGTTTGGTAATGTGAGGCACACGAAGAACATTAGTTAACGTAAACAAGCGTTTTGGGGAATATAAAGTAGTATGTCCAATATGGGATATGTCAAGGGCCTTACCATCACCAACATGCAAGAAATCATTACCAAGATAAGGAGCAGAATCAGTTAGAGTTGCAAGGTCAGGCGTCACATGTTGATTCACGCCGGTGTCGGGAAACCAAGTCGTTGCAGCAGAATCATTCGCAACAGCAAGGTGAGCAGAGGGCTGATGTGTGCTGCTGCGAAACTGAGAGCATTGAAGAGCTGAATGACCAAGATTGGAAAATACTTGGCAGCGTACATGTCCAGACCACTGCCCCTGATTCAACCTGAAATCTGCAGCAGAGGTGCGCCTGTTCTGCCACTGATTCTGCCTACAGTCAGCAGCAGAGTGGGCTCTGTTTTGGGCCTGAAATCGGTTGTTGCTGGGATGCCAATTACCCCTATAACGTCCCCTCTTTTGGCTGTGATTAGTCATGGCAAGATGAGCAGAAAGCTGAGGTGTTGGCAGCAATGGTGGCTGTTGCGGCAGAGAAGAAGAAGACAGCAGAGGCGAAGAGGATGAACCGACAACCATGGAGTGAAAAGAATTCTTGTGCAGAAACTCATAGGTAAGAAGATGGCTATGAAGATCAGCATACGATAGCGGTTCGGCCTTGGTTATGAGGCTAGTTATCAAGTCTTTGAACTCACCGCGAAGGCCACGAAACACATAGAGATTGAAATCTTCAAGAGACATTGGGCGACCAGCAGCAGCCAATTCATCAAATAACGATTTGGCTTGCTGCATATACATACTAACGAATGCATCACCTTGCCGAAGGTCTTGAAAGGAGCCATGTAGTTGCATGATCCGGGAATTAGATGGGGAGGCAAGTGCCTTCTCAAGCGTGCGCCAAACACAATGTGAAGTAGAACAATCTACTACAAGATGCAACACATCCACGGAGAGAGAGGAGAGTAGAGCACTTAAAATAAGTTGATCGTGTTGCTTCCAACGAAGAAAAGAAGGGATGATGGCAGAGGAAGAACCAGCCGAAACATCAATCATATGAGATGGAGGACACGGCAAGGAGCCGTCAACGAAGTGAAAAACACCTTGACCAAGGAGATATGGCTTCATCTGCATTCTCCAATAGAGATAGTTTGTGTTCGTAAGTTTCAACGACACAATTTGGTGGGTGTTTGATAGAGGAACCATTGTTGAAGTGTGTGTTCCCATAAGAGGCAAAGGAACGGTGTAATTATGAGAAGAAGAATCAAACACATGAAGTTGTTCTCGGCCAGCAGCAGGAGGATGACTGGCCGGTGATGTTGCAGCAGGAGAAGAGATGGCAACGGTGGCAGCAGGAGGAGAATCCATGGGGAAGAAAAAATTAGGGCCGGCTGCAAAGTTGCAAAGGGAGAAAAGAGTTTTGACGGCCGAAGGCTCTGATACCAAGTTGAGAAATAATTATGAGGCTTAACCTAATAGTTAGCCAACCCCTTCTATATATATGAGGAGGGCAATATACAATAGTAAAGGTGGAGATTACCACATAAGAATATGACTACAATATTTTCTATATAGTTACATTCTATAATACTTCCTAACAGAAACTCAATCAACATGCACAAAATATAGGATAAAAAAGCACAAAATTAAGAACAAAAGAAAAGAAAAAGCTCAGACCTTTGGGCTTTTTGTAGGAGAAGAGAAAGACAGCACCAATAATAATGGCCACAATAGCCACAGCTACAACCCCAAGAATTTGAACATCAAAAGCGTGCAAGAATTCTAAATCCATTGGGTCAGTGATACTGATTACCTTACCCTAAAAGAATTCAGCTTTATAAGGGAGTTTTCAGACAGGTGAACAAAACAAGAAAATGAATATCAGAGATGGGTGTTCTATGTAGCCTCTCTTGTCTTTGTTTTGGATCTTTACTTGCTGTTGTTAATTTTTTTTTTTTGGTGAAATGCTACTGTTATTGTTGTTAGTTGCTGCTACAAGTGACCATAAAAGAGTAGAGCAGAGAGCCTCTGAGTCTGAAAACATGGTAGGTAAGATTATTTGACGTTTGGTATGGCCTAGCCTAACTCGAGATGTTGGAGACGAATGAGAAGAAGATGAAGAGAAATATTAGGGACAAAGGAAGATCAGATCGATGAAGAGATGGGGCTAAGTTAATTGTTTTTCTATTGTTATGGATGTTATTATCAGGGGACGAAGGGGATGAAGATTCACTGTAAGTTAATTAGCATTTTCTGGGTTCTTTGTTTATTGTTCTGTTTACGTTTCTGAAGGGGAGAGAGTGTAAGATTAGGATTGCTAATTAACGATTGAGATTGTAAAAGTAAAATACCTCATCAACGGTCTGTGTAATTTTATCTTTATATTAAAATTTAAATATTTATTTTTAATCAGCAACGGATAGTCCGTTGCAAATTCTATATTGTCTTTAGCAACAGATTTTTCGTTGCTAAAGCCTGTTGCTAATATTAAAAAAATAATAAATATGCAATTCGTTGCAAATTCGTTGCTGAATTTAGCAACGGAATTATCCGTTGCTAAAATCAGATGCTAATAGTCTTTTTTTTTAGTAGTGATTTTGATTTTGTTCATATGTTTTTGGATTAAATAATTATAGGGCATTTTGACAATTCAATCTCGATTTCAGGCCATTCATTTCAGGTGGGGTTTGGCTGCATTTCATCATATCCACGTTGTAAAGCGATCGATCATTATATATTTGGCATTGTCTTCTAAAATATTTTTGATTTTTTTTTTAGTTTTCAATTAATTTTTATATATTTTTAAATTATTCTAATATATTAATATTAGAAATATTTTTTAAAAAAAATATTTTTTTAAAAAAATATTTTTTTAAAATAAAAAATATTTTTAAAAACAATCTTTTATCATACTTTGTAAAAAAACAGGATACTTTCAAGAGCATGCTCAGTATATCTAGAAAAAAGCTTTAATTAATTATTCTTCTTGTAGATAGCATAGCATTCCATAGCCACAGAATTCCGGTTGTTTATTCCAAGGATGTATGGTCAATTTCTGAGGATGTATATATGGTCAGAAATTAAAAAAAAAAAAACTAGATGGGGAGGATTTCTTATCTTCAAGGATATCTCAGTGCAATGCTAGGGCCAAAAAGAAACATAATTGGCCATTCTTTATGGAGAAAGAAAACTCTTCAGATGCATCAGTTGCCCTGATTGTGGGTATAACTGGCTTGGCAGGATTTAGCTTGGCTGAGGCTCTACAGAAGCCAACAACTCCAGGCAGGCCGTGGAAGGTGTATGGCATAGCGAGGCGTCCCTTGCCAAGATGGTTTCCCGCTTTCTTGGTCGACGGTTTCATATCTCTTGATGCCTTAGACTGTGCCGATACAGCAAACAAACTCTCACCTGTGGCCCATGAGATCACCCACGTCTTCTGGGTTTCCATGCAACACCATGGAAATGAAGAAGTAAACATCTCCATGAACTCCACCATGCTAGCCAACGTGCTTAATGCACTCAAATCCACTGCCCCTTCAAGGCTCAGACATGTCACTTTGCTAACCGGAACCAAACACTACATGGGTCCGATATTTGACCCTTCACTTAGAGGCCAGCTTGTCCATCAGGAGCCACCTTTCAAGGAGGACCTAGGCAGACTTCCCTGCCCCAATTTCTATTATGCCTTAGAAGACTTGGTTGCCTCCTATTTGCCTTCAATTACACACTCAGTTCATCGCTCATCAATAATAATAGGTGCATCTTCAAGAAGTCCGAATGACACACTGCTTACTCTATCTGTTTATGCTACGATTTGTCGATACCAGGGGTTACCATTTCGATACCCTGGGAACAAATACACATGGGAGCACTTCTGCGACATGTCTGATGCAAGGGTGCTAGCTGAGCAGCAAATATGGGCAGCGGTGACTGAGGGAGCCAAGAATCAAGCCTTCAACTGCACAAATGGTGATGTTTTTACGTGGAAGAGTTTATGGGGAGTCCTGTGTGAGGTCTTTGATGTTGAGTTTGTGGCCTTTGAAGAGAATGATGAGAAGTTTGATTGGCTGGGGATGATAAAGGGTAAAGGCAAAGTGTGGGATGAGATTGTTGAGAAATTCGGGCTGTTTGAGACTAAGATGGAAGATATTACTTGTTTTGAAGCACTTAATGTGGGTTTGCATTTTGGGTTTCAACATGTCTGTAGCATGAATAAGAGTAGAGAATCTGGGTTTCTAGGGTTTGCTGATACACTAAAGAGCATTCCGATGTGGGTGGGGAGACTGAGGGACATGAAAATCATACCATGAAGATGATGTCCACTCCAATCAATGCTTAGCTTGTTTCTTCTCAATGTAGGAAAAATAATACAAGAGTGTGTAACTAATGATGCAATGGTTTTTCATGAAATGCTATCTTAGTCAATTTCGTTATTTTCTTTTGATTTCTTGTTTAATTTTAAATTTTATGTTGTTTTTCTATTCAGTTTAGGATTCTAATTTTTCTATCTTATATATTAAAGAGATCGCTACATTAGAGGAAAAAAAATATTTAGCATTAAAATTATCTTTCTCTGTGCATACTTTTTTTCTTATAAGGTCTAGTCCAAAAATTAAAAGAAAAAAAATAAGAGAGAGAGAGAGTTTATAATTTTATTTTGTGTCATCTTTAGGTTGCCTTAGGCATCATCTTCCCTGAACTTAAGGCAGAAGGAATAAGAGCAGCATTCTTACCTAAGTTCAGGGAAGATGATGCCTAAGGCAGAAGGAATTGGTTAAGGCAGAAGGAATTAGAGCAGCATTCTTACCTGTAACCATGCCAACTTACTGCAGAACACCTCCTGTCCATTAATGATATGGAAACAAGAAAATTGTAAAACAAAATAATAAACCTTATTAACCCAATAACTACTTAACCCATTTTTTCGAATAAGATCTAGGCTGAGTTTGACGACTCTATATATGCATAAATCATAACACGATTAGGCCTCAAACCCAATCTAATTCTATAGCCCAAGAACTGCAGTAATAACTAGACATATTTTATAGCTCAAGTTGTCAACCCTATCAAAGTGACCTGGTTTGGATGTCCAGCACATGGAAAGTAAAAGGCACATTATAGCACATATTTGATAAACTTTAACTATTCTAAACTCCACCATGCTAGCCAATGTGCTTAATGCACATTAATCAGCTACTCTTTCACGACTCAAACATATTACTTTGCAAACAGGCACAGAACAATACTTGGGTCCGATATTGGATCCTTCACTTGAAGGCAAGGGCAAACTTGTCCACCAGGAGCCACCTTTCAAAGAGGACCTAGATAGACTTGGTTGCATCATATTCTCCTTCCATTACACACCCAGTTCACGCTGGTCGATCATAATAGGTGCTTCTTCAAGAAGTGTGGACAACATATTGCTAACTCTATCTGTCCATGCCACTATCTGTCAATACCAAGGGTTACCATTTCGATACCCTGGGAACAAATACACATGGGAGCACTTCTGTGACATGTCTGATGCAAGGGTGCTAGCCGAGCAACAAAAATGGGCAGCGGTGACTGATGGAGCTAAGAATCAAGCCTTCAATTGCACAAATGGTGATGTTTTTACGTGCAAGAGTTCATGGAAAGTCTTGTTTGAGGTCGTTGATGTTGGATTTGTGGCCATGAAGAGAGTGATGAGAAGTTTGATTGGCTGGGGATGATGAAGGGTAAAGGCAAAATGTGGGATGAGATTGTTGAGAAGTATGAGCTGTTAGAACTAAGATGGAGGATATTACTTGTTTCGAAGCACTTAATGTGGTTTTGAATTTCAGGTTTCAACATGTCTGTAGCATGATTAAGAGTAGAGAATTTGGGTTTCTAGGGTATGCTGATACACTCAAGAGTATTCAAAAGTGGGTGGGCAGATTGAGAGCCATGAAAATGATACCACGAAGATGATGTCCATTCCATCTATACTTAGTTTTTTAGTAATATAAGATAATCTTTTCTCAAAGTAAGATAAATAATACAAGAGTGTAACAAATGAAGCAATGGTATTCTTATTTTTTCTCCAGGTCCACATCTTTCTTTACAGTAATTTCTACAATCCTTGCTCCTTGCTCTCCTCTAGTCCTTTTCCCATTTATTTCAACAACCCGTGCACCTTTTCATCTGTTATAAGGATGGCAAAGCATAACTAATAAAGGATCCAGGTAGAGACCAGAAACGTTAGTAATATCACCTAGCAACAGACTCAAATCGTCTGGCAAAGGATCATCGAGGAATGTTACTAAGATAAATTTTAACACTCAAAATGCACAAGTAGTAAGCAAAATAACGCCATTAAGGTTTACTTTCAACTCAATAGAGGAGTTCCCCAATGTTGATAATCAAAGACAATATGGCAACTACAGAATCATGAGCTTGGAAAGTAATGAAAAGGTCAACAAGAATTGAAGTCTACTTCCAAAATATATCATGTCTACACGCCTAGCATTACTCAATTTACATAACAACAACCCACTCCTCCATGCCCACCAAACAAACTCAGGATCCCAAAACCCCAATCGTGATCAAAATTGTATCATAGAAAAATGGCAATCCAGCATTTACCATGGGAATGACTTCAAACATGCAAACAATTCAAGCATCACCAAAACGCAAATGTTACTAGTAATCTAACAACCAAAACTACACTTACATTATTCAGATAAATCCAAAGCCCGCCTATTTTCTTACCCATATAGATCAAAACAACCCAATTAAACACTCCTAATTGCCCTCGGCCCGAATACCAATTGACACTAAGCATACCCTTGTGTTACCATCTATTCTCCAAAACACCCCACCCTCCACCCATACCAACACTGCAATCCACAATGTACCTCAAATCATCAAATTCCCTTTATCCTAAATTAGCTATACATACTACATACATACATACATATATATACACACACACACATAATGTTTTTTTTTCTATGGTCATGAAATGATAAATTCGGGATTAATACCGAATTAATATATAATGTTACTGGTTTAGATCATTCTAAAAAACAATTGCAAATTAAATGACTAGCTTAACAATTTGAGTAACTTTTAATCTAAAGGTGGATAATTCATTTGTTTGTATAGCTTTACAAATTAAAAATTGGGTAAGAAAATATAGACAAAATAGTAATAAAATTGCAAAAAAAAAAAATCATTCTCATTTGATAAGTATTCCATCATAATCTACAATTCTGAAATCAAATCGATTCAAATTAAAAAGGCAAAAAAAAGAGAGAGAGAAGAAGAAGAAGAAAGGAACCTCTCCTTATCAAAAAATGCATACTCGCCAATCAAATCCTGACCGCCCATCAAACATGACCGATCTCTCCCAGCTTCTCAGCTCCATCAACTACAATGCCAACGCGTTTCACCGAATCAAACAACGGTAACACACGCTTTCTATAATGAATCGGCCTTGACAACTCTTCGTTTAAATCAATATAAATGTTACTAACACCAATTCCCTTTAATCTAAAACCTAATTTCTCCCCGACGCGCGACGCCGCTTTTGAGTCCCAGGATTGGCGAGGGAAGCGAGAGAGAGTGGAGTTGCGGTAGTGAGAGAGGAAGGATTCTTGCTCAGCGGAGGAAGCCATGGCGATTATTGTGGAAGTCGTCGGATTTGTTACCTGTGCTGTTATTTTCCGGCAGGACAGGACTAGCCGAAGGAGATGTTGCTGATTTCCTGACATTTTTGCTTATTTTTATTTTTATTTTTATTTTCAGACAGAGATTGGAAAAGAGGAAGGTGTTGAGGTTGTTGGACTTGGGTAGTTTAGAAGTAGGTTTGGGTTTGGGCTAATTCATGATAATACAAAAGTATTAATGGGCTTTGTTACCAGGCCCTATATCCTGACTAATTTTTTTCTCAGCGGGTATTAAATATAGGTACGAGGTCTGGCCCGGCCTATGACCCGACTCAAGGTATTTATTTCAGGCATTATTTTTAAATAGCTAGTTTACACCTGCACGAGAATCTTTGAGGGGAAAAAAACCCTATCAAGTGAGACTTGGATTTTTATTTATTTATTTATTTATTTTTATTTTTATTTCATGAAGTGGGGCTCAGGTACTTGATTACAAGTAAATAAGCAATTTCTTGGTACTAATCAATGGCAGCATCTGAAAGGTCACAAAACCTCCTTCCCTCCTGAGGATATATGATTTCATAGGAAAAAGACAGACAAAGATACAAGAAGGGCAGGCTCCTCGCTGCACCAAATGTAAAAACAACAGGGCATATTCTCATTTATATATATATATAATATTTGCCCACTACATAGACAGAAGCATGAAAATATATTTAAATAAAAAAGATGCAATCAGTCAACAACTTTCATTACATGTACATAGAAAAAATATCCAAATCCCATCTCTGTTGTTTACTGATCATTTGCTTCGAATTTCGTAGTCAAAAGCTGTAATCTGTCTTCAATACTCTCTTGCTTAATGGAAGCTTTGAGCTATCCCTTAATCCCTTTAGCCCACCATTTTCATTACCTTCAACTTTATCTCCCTCCCCTTCTTCAATATCTACCTCAAAAGCAGGATGGTTAAGGATGTTTTTGAGCAATTGTGTCCCTCTGAGTGCATTTGTCAGAGGCAAGTGACCTTCAGGAGTACCATCATTAAGATCCCAAATGAACTCATTAGGAAAAGCCCTATAGTTGTATTGCTCAACCTCAGTGTCAAGCTTCTTCATCCACCCAACTTTGATGAAGAACTTGGTGAAGTCTTTGTTAGCCTTCAGTTGCCATATTCTTTTCTGAACACTGTATCCAAACTTGTTGTTGCTGTGATTTTTCCATAGTTCGTCAATGTCTTTAAGGTCTTCCTCTGAGATAAACTGGACCTCAGAGAAGAAGACATAGCCACGCGTTTGTGCTGCTTCACCAGCTAGAACAATGAGAAGTCTGCGGGTTTCTTCATCGGCTTCGCGGAAGTTTTGGTTCGAGAGATGTTGCTGGAGGAGGTCGAGGGAGTCGGTTTTGGAAGTGGAGGGAGTAGTGGAGGTCGTGGGGGAGACGGAGTAAGCGGTGGTGGTTGTTGGGGAGGAGATAGAGAGGGAGAGAGAAGTGTCGGTGTTGACGGAGATGGAGGTGGTAGGCTTGAGGAAGAGTGAAGAGGGAGGGGTGGTGTCTGAGGGATGGAACTTGAGGAGGGAGTGATGGTGGTTGAGGGACCGTAAAGAGCTGGTAGCCATTCGAGATAGAAATAAAGGGCAAGGAAAAGGGTCTGAAAGCTGTGGAATCGTCAAGGTGATGAAAGCAGCGAGGAGGGATGTGATGGCTTTGATGGAGTGTGGAAGGACTGGAGTGTGGGTCGGATTCTTGGTGGGAGATAAGGAATTTGTGAAGAAAGAAAATGTCATCAAGTGCAATACAGAGGTGGATTTTGATTGGGTAGACGTGGGTGAGGCCAGATCCCCCCATCTCTCCTCTCCTATTCACAAGTAAAGATAGAAAACTATGTTTGCCACCATAAAAAAAAGGACAAGAAAACAAAAACAAAAATCAAAGTGCCATTCCGGCCTTTGCCTTCAACAAGCAAGTCGTGCTAACACATGCTGAAGGCATCGGGAAGTGTTTGGCTAAACTTTCCTTCATCAATTACAGAAGAGAGAAAAGTTTGGCTTCAGTTGATGGATTTCATTTACTGATTTCAACCTGTGAATGCATTGCTGAAAACTAACATTTGAGAACACGTTAAGGAGGAGCCAATCCCTGATCAGTTAGAAAATGATCATACCACTGCTTTCCACGGGCATGACTAATCCATTCCCAGTTACTTTCCTTAAGGTCTCTTACATATTGTCCCCACAGCCCAAACAAGGGCTCTCACTCAACTGGTAACAGCCAAAAATAGGGATAGAGAGCAATTTCAGTTAAGAGCAACAAATACCACTTAAGAGCACTCTCAAAGGAAAAAATAGCAACTATAGAGCAATAATATTCTGAGAAGTCGAAGAACTTAAACTCATGATCCAGACCAATCAGTTTTGATGAGTGGATGATGATCTTACTACATAGGAAACACAAAAGCACAGTTAAAAAGATGAAGTTCATAAAGCTCCATCTGTATCAGTTACCCTTCCTCAAATATTTAACTACATTAATCCAGAATGACCAAGCTAATTGGATTTACACTTCTGATATCTAAAAGATGGACCCAAGCAGGATTACAAAGCTGGTAATGCATCCTGGGATACAAAAATCTTATCTTAATGTGGCCCACACCGAGCTAATTAGACTATTGTATGTCTTATGTTTTGTAGGATCTCTACTGATTCAGAACTAATCAAGCATCGAAAACCTTCATGTTGTAAAACTTTGCCAAACCAGGAGCAGTTCCGTCAGACACGACATTATCTATTATGGTGAACTTCTTATAATTTGCTTTGAGGGTTTCCTCTTGCTGCTTTGCAAGCTTCTCTTCTTGGGCCAACTGTTGCTGCAAATGAGAATGGCAATTTAAAAGAACATAACCAGCCAAAACATATTAAAAATCTACTCTACACGAAAAACATGCAAGCATCAAGCAAGTAAACTGAAATTCAATGGATGCTGTCACATGAACTTGCCTGGAGCAAAAATAAATCTTCAGCAGCATGCTTTCTGACAAGACACTTAATTTTACTTGCCACTTCAAAATCAGGGTCTTTTCTGTCCACCCAACGGCACTGTATCCTTCTACCAGGCTTGATTGGGCGATCATCAAACATCTCCACTTCTGCACGAAATGCTCTAGCAGGCCGAGGCATCCCAGACATCATGAAGGGGAACTGGGTGATCTCTGAAACAACAGCTTCGGCTTGTCTACGACACTCCATTTCCACTAAGGCACAGCGTGGGATATTTTTGGGTCCTGTGTAGTTCGGGATAAACTGCACATTCTTCACAGTCCCAAACTGACCTAGAGCTGTTCTCATGACAGATTCAGTCACTTGTGGTGAAAGGTTGTCAATGTAAACAGTACGTTTCACCTTCTCCAGAAACACAGCATAGTCTGCTTCAGCTGTGGAAGTAGAATCCATATAGGATGGTACACTCAACCTATAACAATACATCCAAAACCTAAACAAGTTAGACATTTCAAGTTTTTCAGTCCAAAAACACATTCCATCATAATTAGCCTTTCAACTAAAGTCATATCAATAACATCAAATTCATAAACCAAATAATACATACATATCAGAAATTAAAAATCAAATGAATTTTTTCCACAATAAAGCTTCCAAAGTTTTGAAAGACTGATATAATAATGTTGACACATGCTCCTATCCTCCTTGATTGCTCTAAACGTCATTCCATACAGTTTATTATTCACATCATGAACTAAAACAGACCCAAACCATAGCCACATAACTGGAGACTATCTTCCCATTATCCAAAACTACAACTTGATTTATCAGTCCAACATAAAAATTCAGTTTCCATTGCTGCTGTACTCCAAGAAATCAAGACACGTGCTATATTCATAGATATAACCACACAAGAACGAAAGAATAGTACGGCATATCAACAGCATAGTAACCATATCTAGAAGGAAAATAGTAAAACCCATCTTGACCAAAACCCACCCACCATGAATTTTGATATTGGGAATCAACACAAAAACAACCCACCAACGTTGTATCAACAGAATGAATAATGTGGAATGCTAAGGCTGAAGTGACTGTAACACCTCATTTTACAGCGAATCACTTATGCACCTCCCATAACCCACATGAGAAAAATATGAAAGAACAGGACATGTATTTGCTACTAGCAAATGACAACAAACCATATCCAAAAAGATATTAGCAAATCCCCTCCACACAGCCTCAAATCTATACGACCAGAATCGACCCACCATGTATTTGCTATTTGGAATTTTGAAAAAAAAAACAGCATAGAATTAAATCAACTGAATTCATAGACACATTCCCTTCTTCAAAACTTCACAGTTATCAACAAAAATTTTATCAAAATGATTTGGAATTTCATAGCTTTAAGCTATCAATGAGTTCATAATTATCAGCAGTCCATAAAATTACATAAATTTTTTAAAAAAAAATTACAGCAAAGAAGTTGACATTTTTCTTCGCTTTCAGCGAATTTCTCAGCAAACAAACAAAAACCCTAAATTTGAAATGGCCATACCTGGATCGTTGATGAACGATCAAATTGAAACAGAACTAATGAAGGTTAGAAAATTTTGAAAGGGAGGTATTCTTTTTCGAGAGTGAGAAATCAATTGGAAAAATAAAAAAGAGAGCCCCGAATCAGGGAATTAGGCCCAGTTTCTTACTTTGGGTCTTCCGAGCCTTATTATTTTGTTAAAAACACTGTCAGAAAACTCTACCCAGCTCTACTCCACCCAAAATTAGAGTTGTAGGCTTAACAAGTTAAGGTCAAGAAATAATCAAAGTTTTTTATTAAAATAATATTATTTTAATTATTTTTAATGAAACCAGCATCATTATGATTTTTTTAATAGAAAATACCTAAACTACATTTTTATTAAATAAAAAAATCTAGTTTTCAAGTTGGAGAATGACTAGATTAATCTTCATATTCATTTTTAAATTGACGGGTTATTGAGTTGACCCGTATTGTAGTAGATTGTGTTTTATACCCAACCATGAAGAAAAAATATTTTGTGGGTGTGTTTGGGAACGTGGTGTAAATCGCGTTCCCTTAAATTTTGTAATTTTTTATTTGCTTAAAATGATTTTTTTATATTTTCAGATTATTTTGATGTGCTAATATAAAAAAATAATTTTTTTAAAAAAAACTTTATTTTGATATATTTTTTAATGAAAAGCAATTTGAATCGTCACTACTACCACAATCTCAAACACACTTTTTAGTCAAATAGTTTCTGCTTTCCATACCGAGTCTACGTGTAATTGTGTTTCAAATCTTAGTTTTGTAGAAGATAAAATAACATGTTTTTCATTCATGAAAATTTGGTTTTTATTTATTTTACATGTAAAAATTCATCTCGTAGCAGTTTTAACCTAAGGCATTTTTTTTCTAAAACTAATTTTAAAAAACCGCAACTAAAAATATTTTTCTTAAACCTATTTCTTTCTAAATCACAATTGCAAAAGCTATCCAAATGCCAAATACACAATAAGTCAATTATTACAATGAAATATAAAACTATTTTTAAAAAAAATCACAATTGCAAAAACTACAATAATAACTAATACACAATAAATCAATTATTAAAATGAAATATTAATTAAGTTATTGACAAAAACCAGCAAGTATCACCAAACAAATCCACGAGAGATGTGAATAGAAACTATTACAAAGTTAATAGCCAATAAAATTAAAAAATATATTTAATAAATTAATTCAAAATATTTAGACAAATTCAAGCATCAAGATAAGTTATAGAGATTATTAGGATCTGATTAATATATACCACACAAGAGAAGGAGTTGTGTAATAAATCTTGATAGCTTAGGGATTGGATAAGAAAATGCAGTTTAGTTTTATTTTATTTTATTTTATTTTTAAATAAAAATATATAAAATGACATTATTTTTTATATAAAAAAATCTAATTTAAAACAGAACTGATCTAGATTTCAAGTCCATGAATCTCTAAATTAATTGTTAGGTTAGACTTAAACCGACAAGTCACTGAATATTTATGGTATTTTTTTAAAAAAAAAAGAAAAAAAACAAAATCTGACACACGGGATAAACCAATTAGCTCAAGTCAATAAATCTCCCTGGCGGTGTGACACGTAGACGAGCTCTCGACAAAAGATCCTTTTTTAATATTTATAACAATAACACCATGCTTGTGGACTGTAATGTCACCCTTGGAAGCTAGAGTTGCATGCAATCTTTCCGTGATTCCACGCAACTACCAGACGAGGATGTTTCGAGCGGTTGATGTTGGTAGTTGTATGTTTGCTGACGTGGTTGATTTTGTTTTTATTTTTAAAAAAATATTAAATTAATGTTTTTAAATAATTTTGATGTATTAATATAAATAATTAAAAAAATATATAATTTTAATATATTTTAATTAAAAATTAATTTAAAAAATAAATATCGCTTCCAAACACAGACTAGCTAGGAATCACAATAGAAGAATGACTAGGAATAGCTAGGTCTCTGTTGCCATATCACGCATATTATCTTGTATATTGATATGTGTTTTACATTGAGTCAATAATAATTTTTATTTCAAATAATAAAAAACATAACGCATGATTTTAAATGTTTTAGATCTGGCTGTGGAGCCAGACCCAATAGTCTTAGATCGGGCTCATTAAACCTATCATCAACATCAAAATAATACAAAAAATATTAATTTGAAGTAAATAAAAAAATTCATTTTTTTTAAAAGTATTTTTGAAACGCAAAAACAAACATGCTTTAATAAAGAAATTTAACTCAACCTGAAATCATAAAAAATTATCATCACCCGACTTTTGTATAATATAAAAAAGTTATATCAATTTATTTTATCTTTACAGTATGAAAAAACAATTCAATAAGAGATAAAAAAAAAAATTGAAAATATCTTAAAAGAAAAAAAATTAAAGAAAAAAAAATTAGTTGTGGATGTATTGGGTGTTGCTCTGCTATGTTATCCATGATATTATTGTAAAAAATACTTTATTTGAAGATGGTGATGGTGCAAATACATTCCGTGCTTTTAACCAAACTCAAATATTTTTACATTTGAAAAAACAATATTATTGACCCGCTGCAAAGCGCGGGCCAATAAGCTAGTTATTATATTATTACATAATTGTTATTTTTTAAAATATTTTTTTTTAAAAAAATATATTGAGATAATATATTTTTATATTTTTTAACATTGATTTTCTTATATCATCACATCAAAATAATACACAAAAATTAAAAAAAAATAATTTGAATTAAAGAAAAAAAACTTTTAAGCATTTTTGAAACGCAAAAACAAACATACTTTAATAAGGAAATTCAACCCAACCTCAAATAAAAAAAAATATCATCACCCAACTTTTGTACAATATAAAAAAAGTCTCATCAATTTATTTTCTTTTTACCGTATAAAAAAATTAAATAAGAGAAAAGAAAAAATCTAAAGAGATAAAAAAAATTGAAAATATTTGGCTGCAAAGCCGGACCCAATAATGTTGTGTCTAGCTACCCAGTATGGTTGACTTCAAGTTAAACCCAATAGTCTTGGGTCTCGCTGCGAGCCAGAACCATTAACGTTGAGTCTCGTAATCAAACCAGACCCAATAACATTTTTGACTAATAAACAAAAAAGATAACGCCTCCCAAACGCTACAATATCATCCACAATGTAAACACTTTATGTTTATAGTATGATCCACATTACAATAAGTTTATATCCACAATACATGCACTATGTTTTTCTTATACCTTTTAAAATATAGTATAATGATTGCATGGCTACATGCTGACATTGTAGTCCACAAATTAATATAAGACAAATTCTGCCTATATATATATTTTTTATTATTTTGACTATAAAATATATATTTAAATCATCTTTCATGTATTAAATATAAATTCCTTTCTCTTTGCAATTAAACTAAAATAATGGATACCATGTGAATATTAGAGAACTTTAGGCGGTTCTCGTAAAAAGATAGTGAAAACAATTATCCCAAGTGCTGATAGTAAGAGGAATGTATAACATAATGCTTCTATAGATTCAATTGTAGCTTAAAATTATATATTCCATATTTGTTTATTTAGAGCGAATAAAAAAAAGCAAGAGCCAAAGAAAAGAAAAAAGGTAAAGGTTTAAATCATAGTTTTAAAATCCAGGCCAGCTCGGCGGGTCAATCTAGGACTGAAACCTGGTCGGATTGAAGAAAAAAACAGGAAAAGAAAAAACCTAGTGTGACCTAGCTGACTCGAGAAGCTGACCCGGTCAAAAACCCGGTTGCAACCTGTTGATTTTTATTTATTTTTTATTAAAATGACATCGTTTTGATTTTTTTAATAAAAAAATTGACCCCATGTATCATTAATGATTTTAATAATGATTTTAAATATATTTCATGACTTTAAAAAACCTTGTCAATTGACTTGGATTACATTTATAAATAAAGTATGAATATTAAATTCTTTATATGTTAAATAATAAATGAAATATAGATAAAATGAAAACCCCATATATCAATGAACGTCTACCGGATAGTTGTGCGCTACGATGTAAAGCATGCAAAACTTAAGGCAAATAAAGAAAATGCCCTCACGCAGGATCGAACTACGGACCTTCAGTTTACAAGACTGACGCTCTACCACTGAGCTATAAGGGCTCTTGTATACACACTTGAAACCAATAATTCTTAACTAAAATATATGGCAGCGAAACTCCTTACCACCTTGAAACATGCAAACATTTGTTTTTATTGATACACGCGTTTATGACATCAATTCAGACCATGAAAGTTTTGTTTGCGTATGATTTTCATAACCCATTTAGCGGTAATTGTATTTCCTGTTATTTATGTTTGATTGCATGTGGAGCTATCTAGGCATCAAACTGCATGAATGCATGGGTCAAAAGGCAGCATTTGCTTTGATATTTCAACATGCAGCCACTCTCAAGCTTGCTGAAGTTGACTAACAGGGATTAAGCTAAGGGATGCTATTGTAAAACAGGAGGCCTGAGTCTTGTTTGGGGTTCAAATTGAACCTCTGGTATTTCATCATATTAATCTCCAGGAGGGGAAGGGAACTGTTCATGAAGGATGAAGCAGCAAGCCAACCTGTGGATAGAACATGAACAAAAACATGTACGTTCTGAAAGTGTCGGAACCTTATGAAGAACCATCTAATCGTAAGAATTGAATACATAAATTGCCAGCTGAAAGTTGCAAGTTATCGAAGTGGTTGTCATGCTGATGGTAGAGGTAGAATCACCTGGTGTTTTAATAAAAAAAAATTCATTCTACAAGAAACCAAATGCAAACCCAACAAACCACAACCAAGAAATCAAAATGTTTCAGGCACTCATTTCAGAAGTTATGCTGCAAGAACAATCTTTCTTGAGGTGAAGCAGGTCCAATCTCTTCCTCCAAACTCCTCAACCCATCCCCGACGTTTGCAACATAGCCTAAATTTCTTGTTGAGGTTTTACCATCAACATCTGCATCGGAGGCTGAAGACTTTCTCCCTTGGGAGGAAGTAACACTAGGAAAAGTTATCCACGATGGCGCTCGAAACTCGATCCTTTGGTCTTCTCCTTCTACAACATCAGTTTCTGAGACCGCTGATCGGTCTGAAGATCTTTGAGAAGATTTCTTGTGCAATCTACTGCTTCCAAGAACAACTTCGGTTGGCAATATTGGTTGGTCATTACTTGGACTGCCCATCAGTTGTGCAAGGGCACGTTCCAAAGCTGTTGTTACTTTATCCATGGATGGCCTTTCCTTCCCCCTCATTCTGACACACTTGCAAGCCACATTTGCAATCCTTTTCAAAGCTTCAGGATCGGATGGAGGCTTCAAAACTGGGTCCAATATGGCTGATATATCTCCTGCTTTGATCAGGGGAACTGCCCATTCAACTATATTTCCTTCTTCGTATTGCATATCTATGGCCTTTCGGCCACTGAGGATTTCCAAGAGCAACACGCCAAAGCTATAAACATCGGATTTGGTTGTGAGGTAGTGAAGCCTATAGTACTCAGGATCAAGATAGCCAAGAGTTCCTGCAGGCAGCTCAGCCAACGGCGAGCTACTATTAGCTGGCCCCAACAAAGAAAGGCCAAAATCAGACACTCTGGCGTTGTGTTCTTCATCAATGAGAATGTTTGAAGATTTGATGTCTCGATGAATTACGGGCGGGCAAGCGTAACCATGCAAGTATTCAATTCCCCTAGCTGCTTGTACTGCAATGGTAACCCTTCGAACCCAATTCATTTGCTCTTTTAAGGCAGGGTTCTTTCCATGAAGATGCTGGTGCAAGGATCCATGAGCCATGAATTCGTAAACCAGAAGCCTTTCTCCACCTTCTTCACAATATCCAAGCAAGTTGAGCAAATGAGCATGGTTTAGTCTTGATAGCAGATCAAGCTCAGTATGGAATTCTTTCGAGTTTTTCTGCTTATCAGAACACACTATTGCCTTTTTCACTGCAACAAGTGTCCCATTCCTTAAAACCCCCTTATAAACACACGAGAAACTTCCTTTTCCCACTAGGGATTCTTCCTTGAATCCGCTGGTGGCTTTCTCAAGTTCCTCATAAGTGAACATCTGTGCCCTCCTTAACTTGATCTCATCCATGTCGGGGCGGATTCTTCCGTTATCTTTAGAAACTGAAGAACCGCTACCACTGTTTTTCTTGGTCTTTGATTGTTTTGCTGAGCATTGACAGTTCCTCAACCTATAGCGAACATACAAAATAGCAGTTGTCGTCACAACCACCACCAAGAACATAGCAAAGCCAATCTCCGCAATAATGACTGGCAATTGCAATGACCAAAACCTGTTCTTTTCTTTAGCATTATTGGAATATAAAGAAGAACAGTTTGAGAAGCATTCTGATGAATAACAACTGGAACAATTATAATCACACTGACGATCTGATTTCGAAGTGCATTTGGTTTTCTGGTACATTTCAGCAGGACAACCATTACTGCAAGACAAGCAAGCACGAGAGCCTGGAGATGTGCACGGTGTGCTGGCACCAGCAAATTCATAGGAACCGGGAGGGCAAGGAGTAGTTTTGCAGAGTCCAGGTGAAACAGCTAGGGGAAGAGAGCTAGGGAACCCAAGACCCCAACAAACAGGTAGGAGAGATTTCTCGGCAAGAATTCCACAAGTGAAGTAATTTCCAGCAGCTATTTCGTAGACCTTAATGCCAGTAGGAGTCGGAGTGCTTGGCTTTACAATATAGCCCCAACAAATCACCTCGCGGTTATAACTCTTGATTCCACAAGCATGGAACTTCCCTCCAACAACAGACAGCATAGGATCACTCGGAGGCAAATCAACATTTCCTTGATTCAAATATGCTGCTGATATCACAGAAATCTCTTCTTCAAGGTCCAAGCTCCTTCCCCAACAGAAGGCTCTTGAATTCACCCCCTCTAGAATCCCACAAACATGATATCCACCAGCTGCAATCTTTTGAAATCTCATTTTTTGAGGAATCAAGCTGATTACACGGCTACTAGCCTGATCACCCCAGCAGAAAACAGTCATATTCTCGGAAAACAATCCACAATTAAAGTCGGAACCAGCTGAGATTGATTGAATCTGCCCATCAAACACATGGTTCCTTGTCATGTTGTAACCCCAACAGTCAATAAGAGAAAGGTTTCTACGCCTGCCTGTTAAGGGCTTTCTCAAACCACATAAATGGTAATCACCAGCACTGATTTCAACATACTCAGCCTCTTCCATCATAGGCTGAGGCACACCTGGTCGAAGATAGCCACTACTTCCCCAACAATACGGTCGGTTAGATTCCAACAGAAGCCCACAAACAAAGCCATCTCCAGCAGTTAGACCAATGAAAGGAAAATAAGCTGGAGTTTCATGGATTATAGCTGAATTTGAACCATAACAATTCACTAGATGAGACCCATCTGATTTTATACCACAAAAGGCAGGACCTTTCTCACCATAAGAAATGGCAATGGAAGACATGGAGCCTAAACCTGAGACTAGCCACCATAAATCTGATAGAACCACAAATTGAACCACAAATCCACAATTCCATTTGCTAGTCATCAAGACCCTAATAAGGAAATCTCTAACAGAATGGCTCCAATTCCCCATCACACCAGCCAAACCCCAAGATACATAGGATATGAAATGCCACCAACCTGATGTTTTTTTGATAGTTAACCACCAACACTACAGGTAGACAGGGACTTCATTGAGTAGGACTTGCATGTTAGCTAGCCTCTTAAACCAAGATGTAAAATTCTGATGTCTGTCATTGTTCCACAACATAAACCAGCAAAGAAATGCAAAAATCCATTAAGAACAACACCTAAACACCAAGCCATACTCCTTTTTTTGCATCCAAAGACCACAACACACAACCCTCAAGCATAAGCAACAACGGAGAAGAAAATGTGATGAACAACACAGATATACTTGAAGCTACTGGTGGTCAACCAAAAAAACAACCAAAATCCAGAATAAAAAAACTGGCTATCTTAACACAAGAACCTCTACAAACACAACACCTTAAGCTGAAAATCCAAGAACTTGCCCAGGTTTTTATCTCTATACCTCCCTGCTTTAAGAAAAGAACTTACCCTTTAACTGAAAGAGAGACTTCTGCAAGTTTTGGATCCAGAAACCTGCATTAGATCACATTTAGAGCCAAACCTCAGCTTCTTTCAAGTATACCTTCAACCCCACCTCATTTTTAGTAAAAAGGGCTTCTCTCTTTTGCATGTGGGCTCCTGAAGAATGCTAATACTGCTTCAAGAAAAAAAAAAAAAAAACCTTGAGGTGGGATGAGTTTGTTGATGATGGTTACAGGAGCATTGTGGTTTCAGGCAAGAGGGAGAGAGAGTAATAAATGTCCATAAAACTGCAGCTTCTCAATACAGGCAGGTGTAGGTGAAGACAATAAATGAGGTAGTTAATGATATATGATGTTTTTCATGCCTTGTTTACTGCACTCTATAGCTTTTGTCAAACCTCTTCTTTTCAACTCTTTCGCTTCTTGAGTCAAAGTGTAAAAACCACCTTCTTCTTCTCTGATAGGTTCTCATGCATGGCTTTGGCCTCCGATGAGTATACTGTGCTGAGTTACAAATTTTATGTGTAAGAATTCACTATAATTAGCATCCTCCGAAAGATTTTTCAATGATTATTATCATAATTATACTAACCGTCATAAAGATGTTATGATTGTCCAAAAACAAAAATTCAAGAAATCCTGCACGCTATTTAATAGTTGCTTAAACCCTTTTTTTTTTGGGTTAATGACCAGTGAATTATGGTTTAAGTTGATAATTCTCACTTAGATTTCAAATTTAAACTTCATATATTGGTAACGTACTCGGGATAAAAGTTATTAAATTTGATTTAATTTATACAACAACCCTTAGTTTTAATTTTTTTTAAAAATCATATTATAAAATAACATTATTATAAATTTACGAGAATTAATTCTTCAAACTCATGATTTGAGTTTTTATCCGCCTGATTCAATAAATTTTAATAGATTACTAATTAATTTCTCACAGTAAAGCAACAGAGTTAATGAAACCTCTGTTTCTAAAAGAACAAAAATGTTCATGAAAATATAGATTAAAAATAAATAAATTTCAAGGGGTATAGTTTAACTGGTTAGATTCTGAGTTTACTTTTTAGAAATTATTGTTTTGAGTGCCACAAATCTCAGAATTATTGAAGGCTTATATAATTATTAATTTCAGAATTAATGAAATTAGTCAAATTTCATGAAAACTGGTTTATATATTCATATTAAAAAAGAAAAGAAAAAAAGAAGCAGAAGTGGTTTCCGTCCTTTAGCAATCGGCTGAAATAGAGGTGACCCACTTGACTGGAATATATAACTTCTTTGGATTTCACTGTACAATAAACTCTTTTTCCACCCATCAGTAATTTAAAAAAAAAAAATCTTCCAATCTATTTTTTTTATTCATAATTATATATATTAAAAAATAATATAAATAAAAAAAATTTGAAGATGTCTTAGGGTTAGCTAGAGACCTCCCTTTGTTGCCTTAGGAAGGTTAGGTTAAAAATTAAATTCAGTTGGTTGGACAGTACTTGTACCCTATGTTTAGTCTTTAAATGAATTAATGAGATGTACCCCTCATCCTAGGACATAAGGGTAGGGATTATGATCTATATGTCCTGATTGGATTAAGGATAAATTTAATATTATTAATAAAAGTATTTTCAAATTAATTTATGTATTAATTGAGATTATTTTTTTTCCTCAATGATTTCAAAAACACATTTATGTATTTAAATAAATTTAATTGAAATTACAAAAACACATCTATTATTATTATTGTTGTTGGAATTAGATTAGTATATAAAAGAAAGAAACTCATAGGGTCATGTGATATGACAAGAACACAAATAAGTCCCCATTTCAAGGGATATGCATACAGCGTAAGATGGGGATTTTGCATGATACCATCGAATTAAGGAAAGGGAATTAAGGAAAGGGCCAGCTGCACTTGATGGTCTATCTCAGTGATTAATCATATAATTTATTTTGTTTTTATCCTGAGTTCGATTTTTTTATGTGCATGTCTGTTACTCTTGTGGTGTCTTACCTACTTACTGGGCTTACAGGATGCTCAGTGGACCGTGAAGAATAGTCGTAATGCGCGCAAGCTGGTCCGGACACCTCAGGATAATAAAAAAAAAAAAGGAAAGGGGCCAGCCAATGAACATTTATTAATTCATATCTTTGTTCTATTTTTTTGTTTTGTTTTGGTGGTTTAAGCTTCTCTGCTGATGATTTTTAGTTTGGTTCGCAGTAAGATTCACAGTTTAATTAAAAAAAAAAAAGGATCCAATTTCTATTTAAAAAAAATGAAGAAGAAGGTTACCTACGTATTTAAAGCTTGGCTAGACAAGTCAAAATAATAATTCATCAATTATTCAAGATCTGACCTAAGCTGAATATCATGTTAAATTAGATGGGAGTTATCTATCATTAGTAATTTGGTCAAAATCTAGCTAGATAGGACAAATTAATGATTTATTAATTCAGGATCTGACCTGAGTATAAAATTTGATAGTTGATATCATGTGATTTTAATTTATTTATTTAAAAAAAATTAAAATAATATCATTTTAAATTGACTCGAGTATATCTAAATTGATCCACTTAACTTGTTACTCTGGTCTCGAGTCAAGTAATGAACCATCAAACCAGGATTTATATCTTACAGAATAAATAAAATAAATAAGTAAATAAAAAAAAAAATAAAGGTTTAGCTGCAGACTTTTCTATGGTTTTCTTCTGTCTACTTGCTTCCTCTAGTTCTGTGTGCCTTAAATCTTTTTCTCAAACAGCTATTATTTTATATTACTTCTAATAGAATATTTAATCTTGTTGGGAGGATCACATACCATAATCTGAAAGGTTAGCAGGCTTCAAGCAAACCCTAGCTGGCTAGGATACCTGGAAATCTCTCTTTGATCGCCCAATAGAAGAATGGATGCCAAGAATGCAGCAACCCATTATAAGGAACATTGCAAAATAAATTCAATGGATTAACATGGTGATCAAGGAAATTTATTTTTTAATTTGAATTTTAAGATAAGCATCCAATATAATGTATTAAACTCATACAAAAATATCATATCAATGTGATTAAAAATATATATTTAAGCTTAATTAACATATAAATCGACTTGAAATACCCATAATTACCACTAAATCAAATCAATATTATTCAAAAGAAACCTAGTAAGCTTTTGGAGCCTATGTTATGAGATACACACAAGGGTACACGTCTAGCAAATCATTATAGAAAAAATCTTTTCATAGAAAAAGACTTGGACTGCGTAAATAAGTGAGAGACTGGCTTTTGAAGCAGCCACAGGTAATAGATTCGTGCGCTTTGACTGAAAATGTAAGAATTTGAAGAGTTTTAAATTGAATAATCGGTTACATGACCCACCTTGAGCCACACAATTAGCTATATATATATATATATATATATATATATTAAAAAGTAGACCGTCCAAGAAGAAGAAAAGAGACCTCATCAGGCTGGGATCTGGCTAGAAAGTTGACCCACTATAACTTAATCGATGTAATTAGTTAAATCCTATTTTTAATCGATTAAGTTAAAACCTGGGTTTTTTTTTTTATAATTATATTATTTTAAATATAAAAAATTAAAATAATATTATTTTAATTAATTCCTAACCTAGCCCATGACCATGACCGAGTTATAGTCGTGCCAGGTACCATGCCTTCACTTGTTTTGGAAGGTATACGCTTTTGTTTTGTTATTATTTTTAATTATTTGTTAGAATATTTATGATTTTCTGTGATGGATCATTAAAAATAAAATATGCTGCGGTGGTCAGAAACTTCAAGGTCATAATTTATATTCGTAGTGTGATTGCAGTTGCTTTTAAAATAGTTTTTCGTGCTAAAATACATGCCAATGATATTTTTTTATTTTTTAAAAATTATTTTTGACATCAACACATCAAAATAATTTGAAAACACTAAAAATATATTAATTTGAAGTTAATAAAAAAATAAAAAATTTTAAATTTTATCAAAAACACTTTTAAAACGCAGAAACAAACAGGCCCTCAGCACTTTTCCCGAGATTTTTTTCAATTTTTTCTATTATAATACGCCCGTTTTACGAGTATTTCATGTGCAAGGAATTAGAAGGGTATAAACCCCATGGATAAATAAATATTTAAGTGAACTGACTGAGCAGATCCTGAAATTTCTTGACGAGGAATCTCTTAGAGACTCAGACGTAGATGAACTAAACACTAGCCCATAATGTATCCTCCAACTCTCAATTAGATCTTCAAACTCAAATTTTATTTAATTATATCATTATAGTTCAAAATATTTTTCACTCAAAAAAATATTAAAATAATAAAAAATAAAATTACTTTTAACATTAGTATTTCAAAACAATATAAAAATATATAAAAATTAATTTTAAACAATAAAATTCAAAGTTTTAGAAAATACAATTTCAATTACATTTTCAAACACACTCTCATCGTTTCCCCCCACACCTCCCTTTTTTATTCTCCTAAGACATAATATTTTAATAAACTAAGATTTTTTGGGAGGTTCGGATCCTTAGGCAGTCCAAATGGGATACATTTTTTTTTCTTAATAAACTATGATTAATATATCCTAGTCAACACTTTCGTGAGCATCTAAAAACACTGGTGGAGCTGATTCTAACAAACAGTAAGTTTAAATGAGAGAAAGTCAAGAGCTGAAGGAGCTAACTTTCAACTTGGAAAATCTCAAACATTACCTATGTTGAGCTTCATATTGTGTCCATAGCAAAGCCCATTGGATTTTGAGCTTCATTTTTTCTTCTGCCTTCACCAACTGGTCATCATGCAGCCGAATTGATGATGTAGGATTGGACATGAAGGGAGGTGTATCCTTCGTTTAGCAAGAAGGATAAAAGCCCAACGAAAACAAAAAAAAAAAGAGGAGGAGAAATCCCTCTCTAATACTTCTTGGCATGTAATTTTCAATCCTTTTTCCTTCTATGTCCTTCCATTTTATCCAATCCACTTGACAAACATACCATAAGATTTTGAAAAGTCAAGGCAAAGATCAATAAAACTCCAGGAAATTTTGTTTTACGAATTCATAAAAGAATCGGAGGCTACAAAATCCGGATGATATACAAATCTGGCATTCCGTACAAGAGAAAAATACAGTACAGATAATTATTACAAAAAAAAAAAAAAAACAACAATTTGATATTTACCTTGTACTTCAGTATTCAGATTGCTTTTGTGACTGCTCTTGTGGCAGCAGAAAAATTACAAGGCTCTTTAACCACCTTGAAGACTGTAGTTTTCTTTCCTGTGCGTACTGATCTCCAAAAAATGTTGAATCTGCAACTTAATGAAAGTAAGATGGGCCATTAATACAAATCTAAAGTCAATTATTGCCATGCATACATATACACATATCTGCATGCATGGCTAGCATGTACGCATGTATTGAATGAATGAAGCCAATCATCATCATCATCATCATCATCATCATCATCACCACATATATATAATTCACTTCGTGGTAAGAGAGCAGCAGTCTGGATTTAAGCCATGTGTATGAGAAATGGATGAGTGTTCTGTTCTTACACTAGTGGGCCTTTATCCGTGTCAGGAGGTCTAAGCATGAGTTATGTTATTTGAGGTGGAGCTTCCTCGGAAGATTAATCAGTTTAACTAAAAATGAATGTATGCAAGCAAGCACATCAACACATGAATGCATGCATGATTCCTGAAACCGATCCGTTTAAAGAGCACAGACCATATCTACTGCAGTTACAGAATAACATGATTCCCTTTCAACAACTCTAAACGTGATCTTCTATTACAGACTGCTTCGCAATAGAGAAGAATCGGCTTGTTTCACATCCAAGGAAAGTAAAGAGTAAAATGAGTGCTGTGCTTACCATAAACTGTACCCTAAATTTGGAAACAGCCAAATAATAATATCAATCCAATTGTTGCGATGTAGGCAGCATGTAGCACGCGAAATCACTGGAACCAAAAGAAAGAAAGCAAGAAAAGCAGGGAATCACTAACATTTCGAGACAAATACAATGGCAAAAAGTTAGAAGCCTAGAACATAAGACATGAAAACTAGCAGCTCTGATGCCAATACAGGTCATGGTCTACCAGGTCATGATTAGTTATCCACTTAAACGAGGTGTCCATTTGCAGTAATTAGTAGTATGACCAAAGTAATGCATCAAGAGAGAACCTTAGAGACTAGCCTCATGGATCTTCTAGGAAGGACCTTTCCAGCAGAGCGCCTTGTGCTTCTTAAAATTATTGTGTCATGCTTGCCACAGCCATTTTGACTCGCCCTGTCTACATGTGACCTCTTTCTAAGGAGTTCTTCACTTGATCTGAGAATTTCAGACTTCAAAGTCTTACCAAATGAGTCATCAACCTGCGAGCATCTGAACGAGGCAGATTTACATACAATCAGATAACAGCATAAATAAAAAACAGTAGAAAAGGAGACTTTTACAGGAAAAATAAATTACACTGAACTCTCCCTGCCACTGATAGCATTGCTCCATTCCTGCAAAGGTTGAATGTGGTTTTAACTCATTAGCTTTACTGGGTATACTTGGCAGAAACCAAAAATAGATGTGGAAATCTCACAGATAAGAAGTAAAATTTTGCATTTTAATAAATAAATATTGTTTCAACAAAGGTTCCATAATAGTAGTCAGTTTTGCATGCTGCTGCAGCACATAAGAGGAATGCATAATAGGGCCAAGAAGATTCTGCCCAAGTAATCAATTTATAAAAAGAGACAAGCTATGAGAGAGTTAGAGCAGTCAATATACAAAACTGTCTTCTGATTAAATTTGTAAATCTCCCAATATAAATCAGAGAATATTTGCTAATTGACAGTAGAAAACTTTTACAGTTCTGTCAACAAAAGAGGGAAATTTTAATTGCAGAACACATAAAACTACCCTTAACTCATTTCTTTCAGCAACAAACAGAAGAAAAGATTAAAGCAAAATTAAGTGAGACAAGCAATAATATCATCTGAATCATGGAATCTTTAAAATATTTAGCCGATATAGAGCACCTCACAATTAGGATTACAATGAATGAACTGTCCAACAAAATAGTGGATGTGGACAGCTCACAAGCAATAGTCAGAACTAAAGCTATTTTACATAATAGTATTGGAAAATTCACTGACATTTGAATTAGTCAGAACTTTACCCAAGGATCATCTACAATCATCAAAATCACAGGATGAGACATTGCAAAACCATGTTCTTTTCTTTGGTTAGATAAAGAGGCTGGAAAACCATTTTGCTATCCACCCACGCTTCCAAATTCTCCTAAGAACTAACCTTACAGCAGGGAAAACAAAAAGAAACAAAGGGTCTCTACAGTGACAATATAATTTTAGATTTGCCAGTGAGGCAGATGAAACTCCCATCCATAACTATTTGATAATTTGAAATAACTCCAGCTTCGTAACATTGAATCGTGATGTATCTTGATCTCCAAGGTCTAATATGAAGAAAGTGGCAAGACATCTAGGACACAGGACATAGCCAGATGCCACACTTTCAAATCTAGATATAGTAGATGTCAAGAAAAACCATGAAAATGCAACATAGTATGTTCACCCAAAGTAGACAAGAAAAGGTATAACCTGCTCTTCGGAGCATGCGGGCACCTGGTTATCGCAATGATTGTTCTCACTTGAGTTGGCTAATCCATCCTGCTCAGATCCTCTATTGTGCTTTGAATTATATGGATCCAAGAATTTGCCATTTTTATGAGGTAAACATGATGCATCTTTGGGATAATTTCCAGTTTCTGATAACTGCATCTCCATAAAGCATCCAGGGAACACAACACTAGCATTCTCAAGATTACAACTGTTCTGCTGGGTTGAATTCTCACAAACTTCATCATCACGCTTTGAACTCTGATGCATCAATGCAATACAATCTACAGAACCGTTGGAGATGGAGTTTACAGCAAAATTGCAGGCTGTCTTTTCTAATGTAGTGTCAGTGATATCTGAATCAGGGGCAGCGATGCTCTCCTTTTTACTACAGGATTCAGTGTTCGAAGTTTTCTGGTTCTGCCCATCAGAACTGGGTTCGGCTGAGGCAAGTCCTGGATCCGCCTCCAAGGATTGCATAACATCTACAACTACACCACAAGGTATTATGGGTGATGAGATTAGGGAATTATCACCTCCAACTGGATGAACATTACTCACACTAATATTTTTTCCTGCAACTGAACTTGGAGAAGGATCAGTTTGCACAAAGTCATCCCTGATTTGGTCAGAATCCATATTCTGAAGAACAGAACTTTTCATTTTCTTATTACTCTCTCCAATACACCCAAGCTCTTGATAAAGACTCCGAGACTTGGTATTAACCACATTGTCGCACAAAGAAACTTGATTTTTATATTTCTTAATCCACTCTGATGGGCTTGAATTCAGATCAACACAAAGTTTAATTCCCTCTTCCGAACTGACATGAAATTCAAAAGATGCTGGGACATTTGCAGTAGTTATCATAGAAGGCTGGGCATTCTCTTCAGAACTGGCTATAGTATTTACATCTGTACCATGAAATGGGGGCGAATCTTCTACCCTGCCACCAAGGCTTAATTGGGGCTTATTATGGTTGACATGACTCCCAGCATATTGAGAAAAAAACTGAGATGGAGATACCTCTCGAAAATCATTAATTAAGCCACCAAAGATTTCCTGTGGATATGCAAGGAAAACAAAATTAACAAGCAGGAGATCAGATTTTGCAGCACTTGTAATGCAGATAAAAAGTCTTAAAATCAAGAGATTCCTTTGATATCGGCCTCTAACATCTTCCATGTTGATTAACACATGCGAAATTTAAGACCCATCTTGAGTCAATCAAAAAGGAGGAATATGCATCATGTACGGTCTATATGGAAGCATTTCAATCATTCAAATCTTAATAAACACTTGTACCCAGGAAAAAAAAAGAAAAAAATAAACAAACCTTATTATAAGCTCCAGGCCCAATAAAACTTTCTGATTTATTGTATTTGAAATTTCTATTCCCTTTGTTAATCTCCTCTCCGGGACAAGATCTGAGTTCAAAACCATCTGAAACAGAAATAATGATCAGTTTTCATAAGAATCTATATCAATTTGATAGAAACTCAATTTACAATCAGAAATATAATACTAAATTCAATGAAATTAGAATCACAGAGTTTGGTGGTTTGCAAAGGCACAAACCTTGTATAGAATTTAATGCAGGCTTAGGCTGCAATGGTGGCATCGAAGATGTATGAAGTAAAGCATTTTGAACCCCACCTATGCTTGTGCTAGATGATACCAAACTCAAACCCTTCCTCTGCAAATATGTCAAGGCATCAGTGTTTCAGTGTACTTGCTAACAAGCAAAAACATTTTAACTGATATCAAAACAAATGCAGAACTCAAAATCTGTCTGTGCGCGGAAAAAAGAACAAAAATTCAAACCCTCATGCCATTAGCATACCATGCAAAACAATACTAAAACTTGCCTAATTTTCACAACTACCTCCTCAAATACATATAAAACTCATGAATAAGTTCAAAAATAACAAAAAAGCAATTTCTAAAACATATTAAAAAACAAAATGGTAACTTCTTCAAGAATGAACTGCACTCAATCGAATCAGATCCAAAATTCATTATTTAACAAAAACTAGTAAGCACTTCAAAGTTTCTCCTCAAAAAGCTCATAGCAAATTAACATACCAACTATTCATAAAACACGTGGATGGTTTCAAATAAAACAAAAACTACGAATTTGGCAAATAAAGCATGCCGATAAGTTCAAAAACCTCGAAAAACATTTTCTACAACATACTAAAGAAACCGAATCATACTTCTTCGAGAACAAACCGCGCTTCCATGCCAACCAAAACTAGCATTTACTTCAAAAACTTTCTTCCAAAACAACTCATATCTCAATTACATACCATATATTCATAAAACACACAGATAATTCCAAACAATATTAACAAAACTACAAATCTTTCTTCCTAAACAACTCATATCAATTACATACCATATATTCATAAAACACACAGATAATTCCAAACAATAGTAACAAAACTACAAATTTGGCGAGCTATTAACAAAAATTAAGTTAAAAAACTTCTAAAAAAATTGCCTAATTTTCCAATTTACGTCCTCAACACTACAAATTTAGCAAATTAAGAACAGAAATTGAGATTCCTCATAAAATAATTACCATAAAGTAAAACGCAAGCGATTCGACCATTTCGGAAGTTGATTTTCTAGCAGGCAAACTACATTGCTTACACAAACTTTGAAGTTCTTTTCTTGAAAGTTTGCGAAAATACTCCTTTCCGTCCTCGCTCTCTTTATTTAGCATCTGCAATTAGCAATTAATTAGCAAAAATAAAGACGAAATTAAGATATTAAGACATAATTAAGGAGCTAAAGTGCAGAAATTTTAATTCAAAAAGAAAATGAAGAGAATACAGCGCAAGCTCAAGTCTCTAAGGAGAGTGTTTGGGTGTTTAGTGTACCTGATCGGATATTTTCCGGGAAAGATGGCGAGAAAGTGCAGGAAAATGCGAGAAAATTCTTCGCGTTTACTTAGCAGAGAAGACTGGTGAGAGTCGGCTAATGCCGTGTTTTTATGGGTTTCATCTTTCAAAATCTTGGCTTTTCTTCTTAATAAAAATAAATAAATTGAGTTTATTAACTTTTTGGAAAATCTCAAGACAGTCCCTACAAGTTTCATTTTTCAATTAGACTCTTAATGTATTAATAAGTTTTTAATTAGATCCTTTTGATAGTCTTGGTTGACAGAATTATTAAGTTATCATTTGTAATTCATGTAATTTCTCTTTCCGTGTAAAAAATTCTCCTCCTCACATGATCTTAAAGTATTTGATAGTTTTATATTAAAAAAGAAGAAGAAGAAATGATGTGAGATTAAATGAAGAATATGTGTGTGTTTGAAATTAAATCACATATAAAATTAAATTTAATTGATAGTATATTATAATTTTTATGTTTGAAATAAAATATTATACTATAAAATTAAATTCAATTATACTGTTTAGAATACCTAGAAAATTAAATTAGATTAATAATCTAGACTATTTTATCTATAAGAAATTAAACTCTATTAATATTTAAATTGATATATTTAAGATGAAATTGAACAAACAAATGTACTAAATAATGCCTACAAACTCTTACTAATAATTTATTAATTTATATAATTTTTAATTACTTTAACCTTATCTACATATCATCCCCCTTGCCGTGAAAGTTGAAGGCTAAAACCTATCATTTCAACTTCAATTTTGCCTCAAAACCAAAAAAAAAAAACATGGAGATTTGGTTCCTCTTTCCTGTTGTTTTTTTTCTCTATTTTTTTTGTTTGTAAATTCCTGTTTGTTTTTATATTTCAAAAATAATTTAAAAAAAATTAATTTTTTTTATTTTTTTCTTTAATTTAAATCAATATTTTTTTTATCTTGACTGGTACCCTTTTCCCAAAATTAAAAGAGTAAATTGCATTTTAATATATTTAATGCACTAAAAGACGAAGAAATACCGTTATTTTAATATATCGTGCTCTTGTTTTTTCTTTTTTGTCAGTTGGGTTTTGGCTTTTTTTCAACATATATAGGAATTAATTTTTTTATATAGAAGAAAGGAGATTTTGGTATTTTACATGGATATTCTATTGGAGTGGATGATGAGCCTAGAATGATATATTTTCAATTTCACTTCTCGTTTACCATCAGGTCGGAGATGCCTTAACAATTAATCTCTTAACGAGCACTCCATCGATATAAATCCAATAAATAAATTTGGTGATAATAAGATTTTCTTTTTTTTTTCTTTATTAATTTCATGAGTTAAAACCGTAGAAATAACATGCATGAGAATTTGTTTTTTAAAACTCGCTAGATAGATATTGAAATCCACACTTAAAATCGTTTGCAAATATATAGTAATTGAGGTTGTGGTCTAGAGAGGGTTGGGACTTGTTCTCTTTTTTTGTATTTAGATTCGATTTTTTTTGTGCATGTTTATTATTCTCGTGGTACTTTACTTATTTATTGGGCTTTAGGGTGTTTGATAGACCTGAAAATTAGTTATGGTGCGCGTAAACTGACCCGAAGACCCCGAATTATATATAAAAAATGTATATGTGAGGAAATACAAAAAAAAATAATAATTAAAACTCATCATGACCCATCACACATTCCTGTATATATTACATATTTCTCTATGAATTTTACATGATAATTTAAATATGAATTTATAAAAATATCATTTTAAAATAATAAAATAAATAAATAAATAATTGCCGGATGTCGGTGGTGGTGATGAATTTATTGGTAGGGGCGAAGCTACATTGCCCATGGTAGGGGTGATCATTTTCGGTTCGGTTTGGTTTTTATAAAAAAAGTAAACAGATCGGTTTTTTTTTTAAAAATCAAAACCGGTTCAAACCAGCCGGTTTAGGTTTGACTCGGTTTTTTGATTTAGCTCGGTTTTTTGATTTGGGTTCGGTTTTTTAGATTTCAGGATTATAAAACCGAAATCGAACCGGTTAGTTTTTTTAAAATTCTAATAGATTAATCGGTTTCTTTTTACAGTTCGGTTTTTTCAGTTATTTTTAATAGTTATTAGCATTTGAAAGTGTCAAAACTAATCTTCAATTAATTACTATTTATGTAAGATAATTTTTGTTTTTAAATGCTTTCTAAAAATGTATTTTTCTTGAAAAGATATTATTTTTTTTAATTTAGTATTTTTTGATAATTTTGATGTGCTGATTTTACAAATAAGAAATAAAAAAAATTATTTTAATATATTTTCAAACAAAAAATAATTTTTAAAAATAAAAGTAGAGTAACTTTAAAAGAAAATTGATATATTTCAGTAATGTTGTTTTTCCAACTTTTACTATTAATTCGCAAATAATGGTTTTCTCAAGGAGAAAAAATAAAAGAAGAAAAAAACAAATTTTAATTTTTTTTTTTTTCAGTAGCAGACAATCAATAGCCTATCATATCTTACTAGTCAATGGGAGACATCTTATGATCTTGTTAACAGGGAACCAAATTCTTAGCCTATTGTTTGTTGGTGGGGGGAAAAAAGGGTTAAAGGCCCACAAGCTGCTCACCTGGATCAGGCTCAGGCGAGCACAACTGCTGCTAACATTTTCACACAATTGGTTACTTCGCAGCATAATTCATCACCCCATTCAATAAATTCAATTCTAAGTAATTTTATTGAACATTTTACTTAATGAGAACGTTTGGGAATGTGTGTAAATTGTGTTTTTAAAAAATTAAATTTTTTTTATTAAAATTTAATACATTTTTTATGTTTTGGATTGTTTTGATGTGCTGATGTCAAAAATAATTTTTAAAAAATAAAAAAAATCATTGACATGTATTTTGACATAAAAAATTATTTAAAAAGCAACCGTAATTACATTGCCAAACAGACCTTATATTGTTTTTTGAACCAATAAAACTTATTTATTATTATTTTAAAAGAATCTTTTCACATAACGAGTTATGAATAGTTGTTTTGTCTAATGTTAACAAGTTTTTTTTTTTTAATAAAAACTTAAAAACCAGAGTGAGGCGGAGGAATGTGAGACCATAAAAAAAACATGATTCATCTTTTTTATTTTTCCAAAGAAAATCTTTACCGGCTCAACATCTTAATAAAAAACACTCAAACTAGCTTGAGCGTGTTTGGCAGTGTGGTTGCGGGTGTTTTTTAAATAACTTTTCGTGCCAAAATGCATGCCAATGATGTTTTTTTATTTTTTAAAAATTATTTTTAATATCAGCACATTAAAACGATCCAAAACATACAAACCATATTTAATTTTAATAAAAAAAAATTTTAAAATTTTTGAGAACACAACCGCGTTTCCAAACATACACTTAAACATGAGCGTTTTTGTTTTGCAAGTAACTCTCATCACAAAAAACACAAGCCTAGTCCGCTACTAGTGAGGAAAAAAGCTTAGAGATTAATTGAAGTTTTTTTTATCAACTTCATCAATGGTGTCATTTATAGGAACCTGAACAAAAGCGTTGTTTAGTTTCTTAATAGGCGACACCACGAAATGTTGGGTGGAAGAGTTACAAACCTTCCATTATCATCAACTCGACTTTCAGCAACTCGCTCAGCAAATGAGAGCACTTATAGAAGCTATTTTGGCTACCCAACAAATCAAAGCTTTTCCTATCCATCCACCATTAATTCTGTGACAACATGTTCCTTTAGTACCTCGTGTTCACCAGCAGCTCCATTTCACATAAGAAACTGGGAAAAACAAAAGGGATGAAAGTAGGCATAACACTCCCACTATTCCTAAAAACAGATCTCGTTATCATGAGGACCACTCCTATACAGGGTCACCAGATCAAGACCGCCGCAGATCAATAGGCAAGACTATCGGTCATACCTCTCGACAACAATCTTGTTCTCCATCAGAATCTTATTCTAGTAGCTCGAAGCCTAAAAAAGCATGCTAGAAAAAGGACAGAAGTGACATAAATATCACATGGCATATCAAAGACTCTCCATTATGCCAAAATGTGCTAAACACACACCTTTCCAAAGAATTTATCGTTATAAAGATGAATTTGAACAATTATAATGATCTTTATGATCTTAGAAAGCACATCCAAACATATAAGCAAAGCTCATCGATAATTTGTTATTGAACGAGCTAAAAAAGAAGATAAAAGGGGCCAAGAGAGAACGGGTTGAACTTCTGGACAAGATCTTATATGCCTACAGAACAACACAAGAACCCTTTATAAGTGGGACTCCTTTTCTCTTGACATATGGAATCGTGGTGATGATCCCTACAAAAATTGGGTGACTCAGTCGAAAGGTGTTATTAAACTAGTTGAAACTATGCAGGAAACTAGACCTTTCCAGTTGTGTGGACGTGCCTAACAACCTTAGCGGGCAGAAAACATGAAAGCTGGAGGTTGACATTTCTCTCTCTTTTTTTCTTTGATGCGTGGGAGCATGATTGAAGGAGAGCAGCAGCATCTTATGATTTCTTCAATGCAATTGGGAGAAAGAGAAGTCGGCCAGCTCATTAAGAGACTGATCGAGACAGACATGTCTCCCATGTCCTCGGCTGCTAGTAATTAAAATTCCTACAATGACTGATGTTGTCCCTTCTCTCTGGAGCATCTTAGTAGCTTAGTCAACTCTGTGCTACCAAAATATTTAGATTATAAATTGATTAAGAAAGGACAGGACCTAATCACAAGTTGTACACATGACAGACCACTCCTAATTAACATTATCTATAGTTAATCCAGTGAACTAAACAAGTAAACCCTTTTCCCACTCTTCACTCTTCAGATCTTGAAAACGATGAGTATAGGAAATTTAATTCTACTTTAGCATATGGAGTTAATTAGATCCATGTTTCCAGTTATTGCTTGCATAAAACATTAAATAAGCGGTGCTTATCCTAAAACCGCACGATAGAATGCTTTCCTTAGAAGAATTGGGAGATCTCGTCGATACAAGGGTTTTTTTTTAATCAATATACTCTTATTTTGTATATATATTTTTATTATTTCTCAAATAATGATCTTATCAATCATCACACATATTTTTGACATGTACTTTCATAATTTTAAAAAAATGGACGAGATTTCTAATAGAATATATAGTAAAATGATAGAATAATAATAAAAGAAAAACATTAATCCAATAAAAAAATTCACACAAAAGAAAAACAATAGCAACTCGTGCAGCTAACCTAAAAATAGATTAAATGTTGACCTAATCGAGTTAATTGGATTTGATCGAGTTAATATTTTTTTAGTTCAGATTCAAACCAGACTCGACTTAGCTTTGATTCATGAATTTTCCTTGTCAGCTTACCATGTCAAAGTTAGGTTTAATAACTATGAAAATAAATACATGCATTATTTGAGGTACTCTAAGTCTAGCCAACTCTCATAACAATTATAGTTATTAAACCTAGCTAATTATGGTAGATTAACATGATGACTTGAAACCTAACCTAAAATGGGTTTAATTTCAAACACATTAACTCAACTAAACTCGGATGGCTCGGTGAATTGACCAGTAACCCGGCCAAGTCAATTTCAAGATTTAAAAAAAAAACTAAAATAATATTATCTTGAAAAATATGGTTGATTCAGGTTGATCCAGCGATAAAGTGAACAAATCAAACCCTAGACCACTATGATAACAATTTTAAAAAGGTAGGGTTAATGACATGTTTTATCTCTATACTCTTATTTTCTATATATATTTTTATTATTTCTCAAATAATGATCTTATCAATCATCACACAGATTTCTAATAGAATATAGAGTAAAATGATAGAACAAATAAAAAAAAAAACATTAATCCAATGGCAAAATTCATATAAAAAAAACAGCAACTCGTGCAGCTAACCTAAAAATAGATTAAATGTAGGATTGAAAAGACTAAGTTGAATGTAAAAGAAATATCGAAGAAAAGCTCAAAGCTAAAAAAGAAATTCATGCTGTCCATGATACTCGAATCTTAATTAGACGAAAACTAACTTCTAAAACAAGCAAGTTCATTGAAATCTTGCATTTTCAAGGAAATGGCCATCATTGTGCTTTGCTTTCAATTCTATATTGCAGAGAACTTGCGCAGCAATGATGCGATGCTTTCTGATGAAGCTGTCCAAACGCGTTGGCTCTTGTCCCACAAGGAGAATTTGGCAAAGAAATATTATGCCGAAAATGACCTGGTATTTCCATGACATTTAATGGCATACCTAATCTTGTATTAGGTGACGATTGCTAGGTGTTTAGTAACCAAATCATGGAAAAAAAATGACTAATCTGCTAGGATTTTTACTAGTTATACTTAATTACCCAAGATGGGAGGGCGTTTAACCCTCTGCTTTAACCAAGAAAGATTGCTTCCACTGCAAATTAAACATCAACTCTATGAGTAATGCTTTGTTAGGAAAATTAAAGATATTTGAAAGAATTAAACAAACAAATGAACCAAGATTTTTTTTCAATTCTCAATATTTAAATTAGTAACTATAAGTAACTAATAAGGATGAGAACTACAATTAAATATAAAAAGAGTAAGGGTTCAGAAGAAGTTTAAGATTGTGGCACGCAGTAACTTTATTTTTAGAGAAATAATGTCTTATCTGTATAAGAATAATCTTGCATATAATATGCTTCTCGCACAACATAAACACAAGTTGATTGGGTCATGTTATAATAATTATTATACTATTTAATTTTAAATCTAGAATAAACAAGAAGTTGTATCGAAATGTTTTTTCCGTCAATTTCTTTCTCAATTTACCGATCAACCGGATTGTCTTTAAACCGACCAAATCGACTTGGTCATGTCAGGATAACTCACACACGATTTAATTTTAAATATAAACTAGATAAAAATTTAAATTAAAAGGTTTTACGATGAACATGTTAGATCGAGATTTAATAATAATATCAAATATTTCTGGATTTTTTTTCCTCTTAAGATTTAATCTATTTTCTTATCCTACTTGTGATATAGTGCAGACTTGCAAGCTGGAATTCACTAATTTTTTTTTAATTAAGAACAACAAATCCACTTGTTAAGTCTTCACTCTTGTCTTAATTTTATGATTCCAGCAAATAATTTTCATTACTGGTCTCTTTTAAAGCCGTTCGAGTCCAAAAACCGAGGCCAAACGCAATCTAGAAAGATGGGGGCAAACCGGGCTTGTCCCTTAAAGTTGCCAGGTGTCACCTTCCCACCAATCACTCGTTAATAGCCGTTTATTTGCTACAGAATCTAACGGTCACTATCACATCCAGTTTTTCCGTTGGCGCGTTCCCTTCCCAAATCTCTCTCTGTCTTTATGGCCTTGCCTTCTCTTTAATCTTTAGATCCGTTATCAACGGTCATGTTTTCCAACGAACTTTTAAATAAAGTGAATAAGTACAAATTAACCCTCTCCAATAAAAGAGGACAATTCAATGCATTAAAAATCTAGCGTTATGATTGATCACATAATCTGTAGATTTTTTTAGATCATTTTCAGAATGAATATTTGTATATAATTAATTCAGATAAAATAACATGCTGCAAAAATTAATAGATTAATGAAATAAACTTGAACTTGGCTTGATCCAGCAGATTAACTTGAAAAATCCAAGATTAAACACTAATTTACACTGGATTTCTAGTTAAATTGAATAAAATATTAACTCGGTAAATCTTAATAGATTTATTAAATTCGGCTAAATTAACAAAGAAAAAAAAGAAGAAAAAAACAATATTATTTTAATAAAAATAAATTAAATCTATTTCCTCGAAGAAGGCTAATCATATAAATCTAATCTTGTAGAGTTTTTTAGACAATTTTCAGAATTAATATTTCCACAAAATTAGTATAATTTATGTAGATAAAATTACATGATGCAAAACTTAATAGATTAATGAAATAAACTTGAACTCGGTCTGATAAGTAGATTAACTTGAAAAATCCAAGATTAAACATTAATCAATGCTGGATTTGTAGTTAAATTTAATAAGATATTAACTTGATAGAACTTAATAGATCTATTAAATTTGGCTGCAGAATTAACAAAAAAAAAGAAGAAAAACAACAATATTATTTTAATAAAAATAAATTAAACCTATGATTTAACTCCAATGATTCAATGATTTAGATATTTTTTGAGCTAGTCTCCAATTTCGATATCACAACTAAAATAGCAATAAACAAGAAAGCAAGGTTAGTTTACCAATAAATTAGTAATCTACCATGTGACACAAACCCAAGAACAACGACAACAATAGCAACGCGTCTTTGACAAAAAGGTTAATTCTTGTGGATAGTTTATACGCGTAGAACAAGATGAAGATGAGGCCAGCTCTAAAGTGACCAACTTTTTTTTTTTTTCCCTTTTAAAATACCATCATGAATCCAACAATTTGTGCTCTAATTTCCTTTATATAAGGACCGAAATTTAGCCTCGAAAATCTTGTCAAAACCACAGCAAAAACACCAAGGCAAAACATCTCCCCACCCCACATTTTCTCTGCACTCCTGCTTTCAATGCCAACTATTTTGCTTAGGATTTTCCTTCTTTACAACCTGCTCAACTCTTTCCTCCTCTCTTTGGTCCCCAAGAAACTTAGGTTCCTCCTCCCAACTTCTTGGTACCACCCCCACCTAGCCAATACCAACACTTCTTGGTGCCACCACCACCAAGCCAATACCAATACCAATACCAAGAAACCCTCCTCTTTGTTGCCATCTCCATCTTTTGTTTTGGCAAGAATGGACCAAGCTGAGTTAAAGAGAGTTTTTCAAATGTTTGATAGGAATGGAGATGGGAAGATCACCAAGAAGGAGTTGAATGATTCTTTAGAGAATCTCGGCATCTTTATCCCTGATAAAGAGTTGACTCAGATGATTGAAACGATTGATGTCAATGGTGATGGTTGTGTGGATATTGATGAGTTTGGTGAATTGTATCAATCACTCATGGATGACAAAGACGAGGAGGAAGATATGAGGGAGGCTTTTAAAGTTTTTGATCAAAATGGGGATGGTTTCATCACCGTTGATGAGCTGAGGTCTGTTTTGGCATCACTTGGGCTTAAACAAGGCAGGACTTTAGAGGACTGTAAGAGGATGATAATGAAGGTGGATGTTGATGGTGATGGAATGGTTGATTACAAGGAGTTTAAGAAGATGATGAAGGGTGGTGGCTTTAGTGCTTTGGGTTAATCATATGCTCATATTTCACTAATCTTTATTATGGTTGTAAATAGTTTGGACATCAAGAAAGAAAGAGTGGTGATCATCAAACAGGATCAGCTTTACAAAGCGTTTCTGCTGCGAATCAATAGCACACGGCTACAGCAGTCGATCATTGACACTTGCTGGCATGAGGCAAAGCAAAGCCATCAAAGTTGAGCCTGACGGGGGTTGGAACTCTAGAGTAGGCAATTTGTTTTGGGGTTTTACTAGTTCTTTGAAATCTTTTTGATTGGCTTGGTGGGTGGTTTCATTGTTCTTCTTGGCTAAATCCTACATTATTTATCATTGTTTTTATGTTATGTGATTTTTTGTAGCATGCTGCTATTTCACTACTGCTTTGTCTCTTGCAAACTAGAATATAGTTTTGATGAAGAGCTCTTCTGAACATCCATGATTTTTGCAAAATAACTTCAATTTGTAGTGAAACGTCCTACACAGATAAAAAGGAGCTGTAGGTTTGCTCATCTTGAGGATGAGATGCAGTAAAATGAGCTTGTAGGATTGCTTCCAATTTGGTACACTTGAAAATTAAATGATGTCCTAGATTTGCTTTTAGCTCATAGTCAAGAGTCAGGACCTTGAATGGCAGTTCAATTCCAACCCGAAAATGTTAACCTAAATTTGCCACTATAAGAAGAAACCAACTGAACATTAGACTTTAGTAAAATTAGGAAGAAGAAGCTACAAAAAAATCCAAAGAAAACTCTACCACTACTAAAAATGATGTCTCTTCAGACATTGTTGGCCTACAATGGGATTACAAATTTGTGCCCAAAAGGCTACAACTGGAAACAGAAGGCATTTTGCAGGGTTGAAACAAATCCAAGACCAATTAAGTGGTCTTGCCAAGAAAATTTCAAATCTGAGCAGGGGAGGGAAATGAAGCATTTGGTTCCCTTGCAAGTCCACTAGCTGTTGAGATGTTCAGATCAGAGAAAAACTCAGCATGTAATTTCCAAAATGAACAGGATATGGTCATCTTCCTCCACTTGACTATGAGCTAAAAGCATTGTCTATACACCAAAAATGAAGCATTTGGTTCCCTTGCAAGTCCACTAGCTGTTGAGATGTTCAGATCAGAGAAAAACTCAGCATGTAATTTCCAAAATGAACAGGATATGGCCATCTTCCTCCACTTGACTATCATTCTATTTCAGTGTTCTCCAGAAAAAGTTTTATGTCAATTATACAGACGGTCAGCCTCGATGAGGAAATCCAGAAAAGAGCAAACTCGATGTTCTAGTTTGGCATCCACTGAAAAATTGCAATTTATCTGTGTTACACAAACTATAGATCACCAAGCTCAATTTCTTTCAAAGTGTTAACTATATCTTCAACTCTTAAAGACATGAATTCTTCATGTTCCTTGAGATCTTGGATAATCATGCTTAGCTGTTGTTGGAATGCTGCAGATTGTTCTCTTTCACGCTGAAGCTCATCGTATAAATCCTGCATCTTCTTATCTTTTTCCTCCTGCAAACATGTTGAAAGTTTCAAAGTTGACGAATGACAAGAAGGAAAATGTTGAAAGTAGTAGAAATGGTGGAAGAATCCAGTATCGGAATCTCATCATCAATACAACTCCTCGATCAAATATATTTCACAGCCTACGTGGAAGGCTTTAGCCCTTTCCATTGGTTTTACTTCAAAATGACACGAGCAAACTACAATTTGAAATCAATCTTGGAGCCTTCATGAGGAATTGTTTTATTTCAGTTGGTTTCACCCACTTTCCTTTTAACATATCTAAATCTTTTCCACACAGGAAGCTCCTCCCCATCTTGTATGACTATGTTCAAACCATAGATCTCCCATTTTCATATCAGGGAAGTACCGCCATAGCAAAAATATTTGGCGATGTCATTATGACTTGTCATCTCACCACACGCACATATCATAGGCAATGGATTTTAAACTTTATGTTTTTCATTTGCTGGTAACAACTGATTTTTCAACCATGTAATGACAGAAACCTTTGCTGTTACACAGACTTGAGCAGGATAATGAAAATTGACATGGCGTTGCTGAAAACGTGGCAATATGTGACTCAGAACATCTAAGAACTTTGAGTTTGTGGGCTATGATAACCATAAAATTGGTAAGAGCCTCAGGACTAGAGTGTCGCTATACTGCCACTAAAATTGGCAATATGTGCACTAATTATTTCCAGCCAAGAATGAAAGGCTTGCTGACAAAACTGCCACTTAAATCCCTACCACTGCCGATGCACCCTTTCAGAACACAATCATGTAAATATAAGCTGCATCAGTTTTGGAATTACCAGAAGAAGACATGTTTGGATCTGGTTTTAGGAACAAATATTTGGATATAAGAAACATGATAACAGACTTAAACATCCATGAATCCATGGAGTTGTAAACAAACAGTGCTCGAGGAGTGTGTGATATTAGAAATGTCGCTAAGAGAATTTCTGGAGGAACTTGAGCAATGGTGATGACTGATGAGTGCATGTATTTAGGCTGGTGTATATGACCTTCAAAATCAGACACCTTACAAATCTGTGATGCATTTCAAGACGGGTCAATACCCTTATCATGAATATTCTGATTTCTAAAAATTGCTGACTTTATTTATAAAAACAGCTTTGCAAATTGCAAGCGATATCTCGGACTCACCTCACTGAGTGTGCTTAAAGTTGGCAATTCGCCAAGAAATTTACAATGAGTCATGAGCTTGTGATTGTGCTCTTGTACAAATTTGGTAACTACCCATTTCCCTCCATCCCTTGCTGACAACCTTATCATGGCTTTGCATCCTTCTCTTGTAACTGGACGTGGAGGAAGAACTGTGTCTTTTCTCAGTGAGTGCTTTGCAGCGCGAAGGCCTTCTCTAGAACATACAAAGTCACGCCCAATAACTGCCATATTCTTTAATGAATGTCTAATCCGATTTGTTCATATGGTGAAACCTGTCCGCTTGGCATATTCACAACAGAATCTCTTGCATCATCTAAAGATGGAAAAGTCATCCCAGTATATGGTTCTAAACCATCCACATATGAACTTTCCATAGACGGTTCTGTCAAAATCAAGCCATTATTTACAACACTCTGTGAAATGCATTGCTGAAGCAGCCTATCTCCTGTAGCTTCATGCTCACCAAAACTTTCAAAGGTTTCCTCATCTGAACCTCCATCACTATCTAGAAAACAGTTCCCATCAGTGGTGCTGGTCATGACATTACCAGAAAGAGAATTCTATCCAATGATTCCTAATGAAATGATAATATCCAGTGCTCCTCCTGGCCCTGAGAGATGGATTTGGGTGCTATGCATATTGATCACTTCATTGTAGTGACTGTTAAAATAATTAAGCTCAAACACAAAAAGAAGGCTAGAATTCTGAATAATATGTCTATTATGAGTCCTTAGTCTTAACCTAAATACAAACAAAGTATATATAGGTTAAATTGAAAGTACTATTCTACCCTTAATAAATAAGACTACATAAATATTATTTAACATCTCCCCTCAAACTCACGATGCGGCAGCTACAAGCATCGAGAGTTTGCCAACCAGAAAACGAAAACGAGAGATGGAATGCGCCTTGGTAAAGAAATCTGCAATCTGCAAGGAAGAAGGAACAAAAGGCAAAACAATGGTGCCATGTTTGAGATGATGACGAGTAAGATGACAATCAATCTCAATGTGCTTAGTGCGCTCATGAAAAACCGAGTTATGAGCAATCTGAATAGAACTCTGGTTGTCACAATACATAGGAGTAGGATGAGAAAAGGAAACTCCCATATCAGCAAGTAACCAACGTAACCAAACAATCTCTTTGGTAGTAGATGCCATGGCACGATATTCTGCTTTGGTGGATGATTGAGAAACAATAGATTATTTCTTGCTCTTCCAAGAAATAAGAGAATCACCTAAAAAGATACAGAACCCGGTAACAGACTTGCGATCTGTGGGATCACTACCATGATCAGCATCAGAGTATGCACGCAACTCCAATGATGAGGTGGATGGAAGTAAAAGACTCTGAAAAACTGTACCCCGAAGATATCGTAAAATACGAAGAACAGCTGCCCAGTGAACAGTAGTAGGAGAAGCAACAAACTGACTAACAACATGAACAACATATGCAATATCTGGACGAGTAATAGTGAGATATACCAAACTCCCAACAATAGTGCGGTATAAAGTAGGGTCTATCAAAGGTAAACCATCAGAAGAAGAGTACCTTGCATTAACCTCAATAGGAGTATCTACAGTCTTGTTATCAGTAAGTC